>Ga0210059_1017027_pt1 | contig 10415 bp, 5 predicted proteins | sample Ectturendosymbi2_FD_188042 | JGI IMG/M metagenome (GOLD analysis project Ga0210059, IMG submission 188042) | Ecteinascidia turbinata endosymbiont from Florida, USA - Sample 2 (SPAdes) (version 2) | ecosystem: Host-associated > Tunicates > Ascidians > Unclassified | place: Key West, Florida... | reverse complement strand
GCTCACATGTCGCGGCATTTCGTTTTTTAGCCCTGATGAAGACAGTTGTATCAACCGTCGAAACGTTGGCAAGTTTTTAACGTGTTTTTATGTTTTTAGCGCCAGTAGAGCCTGATTAAATTTGTTTATCGAAGTCCTGGCGTCTCCGAAGCAGAAAGATGTTCAAAAAAGCCTCTGGGTAGTGGACCACCAAGGATTCCTGAGCAGAATCACACTAAATGATTGAGTGACCTAACCAAGTTGCCGATCTACAGCGCAAACGCTTGACTACGACGTTGCAAGTCCAGTTGTGTGCATTGAAAGATGGTTGTAACACAGGGTAGCTGTAGTGCTGATCTTTTCAAAATAGCCACGCTCTAAAATATGATTAGATTTAACATTACAAAAATATTTTGGCACATATTTTCAGAAAGTTTACCGAGGCAAGTGCCTCATTTGCCACAATGTAGCTACGTCCTAGAATAAAGGGCTCAAATTGGTGATGCCTACGTACAGGGTGAGGGTAAGGAAGTGGGCTCATACTTTGTAAGACTAAAAACAAGTACAGAAACAACATTTGTTAACAATTAAGTCAATTTCAGATAAAAATCTTTGCAACCTCATTTGAGTGTGATGGGATAAGCGATTTTAACTATACGAGCTGGAAACCAAATCTTTAGGTCCAACGCAGAACGTAAGTTTGCTTCAATGGTTTCGCTAACTCTATGTCATTCAAACGTGTTAGAACACAATCATAAATTAGCTAAACGTTGAGTTTCTGATGTTCGTATTTTCATCAACATAATATTAATTTCTGCTCTTTGTTGCTGTTGTTTTTCCTCTTGCTACATTCGTGTTACTTCGTGATTTGAAAGACAAAAATGCGTGACTAATTCATTACCATTATTTCTATTAGAATGCATAAAAGACTTCAAACGTTAACTCTGTCGCCACTGGCTCGGGACCTCTTTAAGGTGCTCGACCCATTTTGATAAAATTAGTCAACTAGGCTTAAAAACCGGCTCTGGTTGAGAAATGCTGGCTTGCAGCCTCCATCGTGACATGCAAACTTGGTCTAGCTGTTGGGTTCATCCAATTATATTCACGCATGTGTTATTCCTTACCTTCGTTCGTTAGCAACAGACGTACGCAGTGCTTCGAAAATTGTTACCAAATCCTATCACGTGGGACAGAGGCCTTTTTACTACTCAGTAGTGATTACAATGTTTTTAAGTTCAAAGGTAATTGCATTAACAACTTTATTCAGTACAGCCATTGCCAAGTTGTGCAACTGTTTCGGCTAACGTCCCTTATGAAAGCTTTCACCACAATCATAACTGAGCATATCCTGTGCCCTTGATTTAGGTTTTCAGACTATGATTCACCGCCTTTAATTTATCAAAATGAGAGCAGCACCTTTTGTGAACTTTTCGTGTTGAAATTACTTTTCTATGACTACAAATGTTAAGTGTACCGTTCAACAAAGGAGTCAAACCTTTTGCGAAACCTACGTTACCTATCGGCTGGCACTGATTCACCCTACGTGGGGTTCAAACCAGTTCTGCCACAGGCTTCTTTGCAAAAATCACTAGATTCACAAAAAAAATTCACTAGATCTAAAATTTTTGCTACGAAATTCGCATTTTTCTTGAAATGATTTAGTTATTTTCTTTACTGCCACCCAAACTTTTACATCATGTGCAAAGTTTGTGAAAATGGATCATGCTGAAGTCTGGAAAATCGTATACCAACAATCCTCAGGCTTTTCTCAAGAACTGTAAACGACACCACTCACGGAGTATTTTAGAGTTAGACCAATGAACCTAAAATTTATTTACTTGTTTCTTTTCTACTGCAGTGTTCATGCAAAGAAATGAAAATACTGTCATCGCCAATAATGCAGTAATAAATAGCACGGAAACGCAAACAGTGAGAAACTCAAATTAGAAAGACTTGTTCGTTCTGTTGGTGCAAATCTTCAAAAAACAATTCACATAATCAATTGTTTACGGTTGAAAAAAGGCTAAAAATATTTTGAAAATGGCTGAAAAGTTGAAAAGTTAGAAAAAAGACAACCGATCTTTTTTAAACACATACTTTGCAAAAACATCACTAGATTGCAGTGAAAAATTACTAGATCACTAGGTCAGTCTCAAAATCACTAGGCGCGGTACCAGTGGTTCAAACCTGCAATCTGAGCTCTAAATTACCCACGCAAACATACCAACTGCACTATCTCCTTCTGGAATGTAGTTTTCCAATACCATTACGTCATACAGAAAAACATCAGTCCTATTGAAACTGAGCAGCTTTACCTCTATGGCAGTGGTTCCCAAACTTGTTCGAGCCGTTGCCTAAATCAAGGTAGTGATTCTGTCTTATTACCTCAAAATTTTTTCGTATTTCAGGTCGAAAATTTCTTTTGCAGTGATCACTCACAGTACCGAGCAACATTGTGATTTTGGTTCCGCGTTACCCATCGAAGAATCGCATATTACCCCCGGGGGTAATTTACCCCCAGTTTGGGAACCACTGCTCTATCGAGTTATTCACTTCACTCGCCAAAATTTAATATTGATAAGCCCACCTAATGACTAGGCTATAGCTTGTGGCACTTGCTTATTGAAAATATCCGACTGAAAATTGAAGAATAGCATGAGACGTGCCAACATCACCAATGCCAATAGGTGTCAGGTGATGTAATGATGTGCCGCTGAGACGTAGCTAAGGATCGAACGATAGGAGAAAAAAATTAAGCTAGCTTTGACCGTTTACCGTTATTTCAGGTAAGACCTTTTTTATCAGATTTTGAGTCAGGTGACAATGTAAACCATTAACTACCAGACCAGTAATGTTCGCTAGCCTGCGGTCGAATGTCTCTGTTCTTTGTTCAAAGGATTTTCACTGGGGTGGGGTAAATGGCTTTGATTGGAGAGGAAAGCGTAAGAACTCGGGGACAATTGCGCCCCAAGTAAGTATTTAAAAACCTCTGATTTTAAGACAAACACAAGGGTATTTTGGTACCCTGGATTTGACCCAAACTTTTGAGTAGGCCTAAATTCAATTCGCTCACTCCACAACCACATTTTCTAGTTTTTAGGCTACCGGTCTAGGGGTACTTAATGCAAAAAACAGTAAAGAATTAAAACTACTTAAAAAAATTAAATTTTAATCAACAACTTACCGCTTCCCGGAAAGTGCCGCCCGGAGCCTGGAGCCCCAGGGCACCCCTTGCTGCTATAGGCGTAGTCAAGGGGCAAATTTCTAGCATTTCTTGTCGTTCTGCGCTTTGAGAGGGAGTGTCGCAAATAAAATACTGTTGCTCGTTTAAGTCAAAATATTTGGCCCCACTCAAAAGTTTTGGACTGGCTACGCTACTGCTTGCTACGCCACTAGGTTTGATAAGGGAAATTTTCCAGGAGTCTAGGAATTCACCCACCTACAGCGCTGCAATTAGTGAAGATATTGGAAACCATTCTGAGACAGTGCAACTGGCTATCTTCAAAAATTTGGATTGAATGTGATTGGGAGAATTATTAGATTTCATTTAAGGATTTTAATAAGAATTAGCATTTCATTTGTATCAACAGGAGAAAGAAACAATGAATTCTTTGAATTTATATGTTTGACAAAGTGTCTGCAATTGACAGGGGATGACTTTATTTATGCAGATAGGGATTTTCAAACTTCTATGAAGTTGCTTGATTCTTCACATTTTTTAACATTCTAAGTCTTCAACGAGTTCATAATTTTCTTGAGATTTGTCTTAATTGGTATTATTTTATTAACAGTTTTCCATGCCCTTTCTTGACTGCATTTTTTAAATGTGTGTTTATAATAATTTTGTTTGGACATTTCTTTTATGTGAGTAAGCTCCTTTCTGTACGTTTTATATTGTTTAACAAAATTTGGCTAGTTACTAGTTAAAATCTTTTCTGCGTACAGTAGGCCTATTCGTTTTTGTAATGGAAGGTAACATGCCTTTGGTGAGCCATGCTGGTTTGTTAAAGGAGCCTTGTTCTTCATAGATGCGTAGCGATATGGAGCATGAATATCAAGAGTATCATCAAAAAACTATAACAAATTCATTATTAAGAGTTTTTACATCAACAGCTTCAGGATTCAGGTTGGTTATTTTGAGACTAACTTCAGCTATGAAAATAGTTGGATCAGAATGTTTCATGCATCTGAATTTAAGGTTTTAATTTCTGGTAGGTGGGATGGTGAAGAGTAAAGTTTACACAGACCGTTAAATGATCAGAAATAACAAAAAGAATATCAAAAAATATCAGACTGCTAAACTATTAAAAAGATCAAAAAATTCCAGCATTAGCTACCGTATTTATTAGATTGTACGCCGCCCTTAATTGTAAGCCGGCCTTGATTGTAAGCTGTACTTGAACATAGGTTACCTAAGCCTCAGAGATAATTTCGCGTATAGCATGTTTCACGTTTAGATTGGCAACCCTGGTGATGATGCTCACACCACTACAACTGCCTTGTGTTCATCACAATCCCTCCTGTGATGGAGCGCGCACGTGTGCACGTGATGCTGAAGAGTGGAAAGATGATGCGAAAAGAGAGTTCGGTCAACAAAACGTAGCCAAAGAAAGACTGGGCGTCATCTAGACCTTGCGAGAAGCTAAAGAAAAAAAATGTAAGCCGCCCTTGATTGTAAACCACACGAAATGATGAAAAAACTTTATAAGACCCGGCTTACAATGGAATAAGTACGGTATTCTTTCTTCATCTCAAATATTTGTAGGCTATATATGTGGGCCTGGTAAGAGAGAGTTGAAATTGTTGAAAAATCTGGTTGGTTTATTGACAAGTGAAATACAGCCACAACTGGCAAGACAATCCACAGAATTTTTCACATATGATTACTGGGCAGTCACCTCTCCTTTGCCCCCCCTGGAGGCTAATGACAAACGCCTTGAAAAAAATGCCGGGAAATAATTAAAGTAAAGCTAGAACAGGGATTCTTAACCTGGAGTCCGTGAACCACTTGGGGTCCAATGGTCCATGAATGTGTTCTAGGGGATCATTAAACCAAAATCCAATAAAGAAATACACTAGTTTTCATTCGCCCATCTTGGTCATTATTCAGCTTTATCGTACCACAACTTTGGTCCGACATGTCCATGTTGCAAGACGACTCACCATTTTATTACATTTTAGTAACGGCAGTCGGCGACAGGCCTAAGCCTGAACTTTGCTTTTTCCGGGGCGGTTGAGATGCTCACGCTGAGAAGCGACCAAATCTAATTTCTCAACAAACGAGAAAACGTCGACAAAACGAAGGGATCTACAGCGACAAAACGTTTTGAGCACCACTGAGCTAGAGGTTACCCTGTGGCGTTTTCATCTTGGCCGTAACACTACATAACAAATTTTCAATCTCCAGCAAATTTTCGAGAAATCTTAGGAGTATGCCAAAGATGTCTGCGCTTGTTTTGTTGACTAAGAGAAAGCATACGACCGAGTCTCTCGAGAAAAGCATTGGGGAGTGTTGCTGGAGTACGGTGTTGACGGCCGCCTGTTACTGGCCGTCAAGTTATTGTATTCCTGCTCAGACGTTTCTGTCCGCAAGGCGAAGTTACTTCAACAAGTTCAACTTGGGTGTTGGACTCCGACAAGGGTGTATGTAACATTTCACCTCTCCTTTTCACAGAGACAGTCACAGCCGAGTGGGCGATGATGTCATTGTTGGAAGTTGCTGGAACAACCCGCTGCGTTTTTCGGACGATTTATTACTGCTTGCATCCTCTGAAGAGGACCCTCGACATGCTCTTGGTCGGTTTCAGCTGCATGCGCCCAAGCGGGAACCAAATTAGCAAAAGAAAGACCGAGGTATTATGTCTACCCAGAAACCTAAACCAGTGCGAGCTGCAAGTGGCAGTATACTGCACGCAGGTCGAGAAGTTCAAGTACCTCGAAGCAGGCATGTAACCAGCTTGGTACACCAGGGGGGTAAAGAGTTTTCTGAGGGGTTCCAAAGTTTTTAAACCATGTCCAATAGTTGTAAACTATGTCCAAAACATTTTTCCTGGGCGTGCGAAAAATTTCCAGAGGGGATTTCACCAACCCGCGCCCCTGGTTACGGACCTGCTTCGAAGTAGTATTCATGAGTGACGGAAGGTGAAACAAGGAGATTGCTGCACAGAATAGTGAAGCAAACGCAGTTTTGCGTTAGCTTTATCGCTTCTGTGGTAACAAATCAGGAGCTTTCAAACACAGCAAAACTGTCAGGTTTTAATCGGTCTTTGTTCTGATCCTCACCCATTGTCATTATGAATCTTGGGTAATGACTGAAAGAGTGCTATTTGAAGTCCACGCGGCAGAGATTGGATTTTGCGAAGAGTTCACGGTGTGACACTTCTCGAAAAAGTACGCAGCTGTGAAATTCGTGAAGTCCTGAATGTCGAACCACTTCTCCGAATAAAGAGATCTCAGCAACGTTGGTTCGACAACGTGACCAAAATGCCCCAGAAAACCTTGGCGAGGCGATTCCTGCTTCATTGCTTGCTGGTTCACCCAGGGCAGGGCTTCCCAACCGGGGGTACTCGTACCCCCAAGGGGTAGGAGATTGAACATCAAGGGGTACGAAGATCCTTGGGTCACAGAGCAGCTTATATATCTCTTATAGAGCAATATATATCTCCCAATTTTTTGGGGGGGTACTAAGAATGCTCTGACCTGACAAAGGGGTACGAGCAGCAAAAAAAGGTTGGGAACCCCTGACCCAGGGGAAAGTGGAACAGAGGTCGACCAAAAACCAGGTTGCGTAATTACATATCCGATCTTGCTTGGTCCCGTCTTGGTGTAAAGTAGACTGTAGAGCCACCAGAACTCTTAGAGATATTGAAAGCTGAAGTATTTCGACTTTCGAGTCCTCCTAGGGCTGCCTGCCCTACGACCTCCTGAGAGAAAAAGCGGCTTAAAATGAATGAACCAATATTCCGAATCAGTGCTGCTACCTGGAGCGTATGTCTGCAAAGGGCAATAGAAATGTAGAACTACATAACGACTGCCTTGCAGGCAGTAAAGAGGAACAAGCTTTTATGTACTGTATTTGCTCATTCGTAAATTCCATGGTGTTTCTTTAATCGACGTGAAGTTTGTGTTTCGTTACCTTGGCGTTTTACTGCGGCTAGTATGAGATAAACGTGTCAACGAATACAAAAATAAAACCAAAAAAACGAATGAGCAAATGCAATACATAAAAGTATGTTCTACCTTTACAAATGCACCGCTAATGGAAGTGCTTTTTTGTAAAACGTTTGACGAGCCTTGTTAAAAATTCTGCGCTGGCGTGCATTGAGGCGCGCTTTTACAAACGCATTTGTTAAGGTAGTTGTACTTTTTGAAGTAACGTCTTTGCGGACTTTCCTCCCCTGAAACATCTCAGGAAGATGCAGGTATGCACATATACAGTGCAAAATGTAGCGCACATGCGATAGATTAGGAAAGGTACAAATTCATTGGCTTCATTGCTTGCTACGTAGACTGGAAAAGTTATTGACCTTATACCTTTATAATGGTAGAAAGGGCACACGACACCAAAGAAAAGTTACGCGCAAAAGAAATTAATGGCGTAAACAAGTAGATGTTTATTTAGACCAGGGGTTCCCAACCTGGGGTACATGTACTTCTAGGGGTACATTTGCCTATCTGAAGGGGGTAAATTTATTGTACAGCCACAGCAAATTAACTTTGAGACATAAAACGGAGTCTACTTTTACAGTTCTAGAAACGTAAAATTCTAATAAAAGTTCAGTGGAATTTTGTTATTTTACTCAACCTTTTTGTCATAAGAAATTTTAAGAGTACATGCTCATCTGTCCAAATGCAGAAGGGGAACATGCAGGCCCGTAACCAGCTTGGGACACCAGGAGGGGCCAAGAGTTTTCTGAGAAGGGCTAAATTTTTTTAAACCATGTCCAACAGTTTCAAACTATATCCAACACATTTTTCCAGGGGGGAGGAAATTTTTTCTAGGGGGGCTTCGCCCCCTGGTTACGGGCCTGGGTACATGGTCAGAGAAAGGTTGGGAACCCCTGATTTAGACTTAGTGGAGAGATTTGTACAGACAGAATTACCTACATATTTCGCAGTTGCAATCACCATTATTTAACAGCTTGTCTTCATTGAACTGTGATTTCAAGCTCATAACATGTAGCAATAAAAAGTTAGGAATCTTATAGAACGTTTGTATGGATTTCGCTGGGTAGATTTCTAATAACGTGAACACACGGCAACCAAAGGAAGACCAGAACTGCGGAAACGCCACGTTCAACCCAGCATTATAATGTTTATTTCGTGAACGCGCTTCTTTGCAAACGTTGATAAGCATCCATTGCACCTCATTTATGGACATAGATGTGACAACATAGCCACTCAGATTTCGTCGCCCATGTGGAGACTGTTGCTACTCCGCTCTAGTTTTTCACAGGAAATTGATCATTTTTTGGTCTCGTATCTTCATATACTTTTTAATCACGATTATGTGCCGAGTGCCGTTGGTAACACATCCAGGTCGGTAAGTACTACTGCTCCATTAAGTTGAGAAGAAAATCCGTTGTGCAAGAATATATCTTAGATTTTGGAACAGAGCAAAGGTTAGAGGTCTAGCAAAAAATGAATGAATTGTCAAACTAGAAAGAATTCAAAGCAAAGGTTTCATACTTACTAGAATGTTGAGCAAGATGATTTGTCAGTTGCAATGCGAAAATTCAAATTGGCAGTCCTCACCGAAGTGCGACGAAATCGCTTGACGGTCACTCATGGATAAAACGTTGCGCCTTTGCTGTAAGCCACTCGCTGCACCGCGGGCTTTTAAAATTACGCTTTTTTCTGTGCGAGCAATGCGTAGTAAATCGAAAAGCCGCTGGCGCGGTTCAGTGCGCAGACAAAGACAGGGCAAACGCAGGTCGAGTAGGCGAGCTTGCGCAGAAAGGTGCGTCGAGAGGGAACAAGACTTGACTACCGGCATGTGTCGTAATTCTGGCTGTCGGAGACATTTCCGCACATGCTTCCTCCAGGGTAAATGTTTATCGTAATAACTGAGTGGCCAGTCGCAAGCTGACCAAGTTTTTTTCGTGGAATCATTGTATCTCCTCACTCCCGGAAAGCTTTGCAGACAAGTTAATAATGTGCCATCTGTGGATTAGTGCGTGAACTAGAAACATGGTGCCAGGTGTTAGCAGGTGTGCGTTGTGTACGCAGAGAAATAGCGCCCGTGAGTTACAAGCTATGTAGGGCAGATGCTTTTTCGAAATGCCATGAGGGTATGCACTGCCCGTCGTTTCTATCGTGAGGATAATGTTAAAGCAATACTTCACCTAGTTTGGACAGTTTTGTCCTGATTTGATTTTAGGGGTCCATCTGCTTGCCTCTGGAATACAATGTTCACCAAACTTTGTTGTTGCACCTGACCACACCTGCTGGAAGCGAATGCAATGTAACGTTTGCTTACCTTTGTACAGCTCGCCAATGACGCAGGAGCACAGTTTATTAAGGACATGCGAACTTTGGGCTCTCGTTTTAATCAAACATGTAAACAACAAAGAGGGAGCTGACACAATCGTTGCAGCCTAGCTTCGACAAACGTCATGTAGGTTTTCGTTAAGGTTGAACTAGATGGATTTGTTTGTTTGAAAAGTTGACATGCATGTTTCAAATGTCGTTGCAAGCTGTAGGTAGTGGTGGGGAAAATTCTAAAGGGCTGGCTGACGGCATGTTAGTGCATTTTCTGCACTCCAGGACATAGTCTAATTGTCGATAGCTATTGCTCTTCAAATGCTCGTGTTTTCTGTAAGTCTTCTTGACCCCTTGTGCAGTGTTATTTCGATCTTAATTATTGCGTAGCCTAAGATGAAGTTACAGCTTTGTGATAGGTTCCACTTCGCTCGAAACTTCCGAGGATTAAATAAAAAAAACTGTCGATAGATCCTACTAGGTCTGCACGGGGCAAGTGAGCCGGAACCGGTTGATTGGCTTCTGTATTTGTACTAATGTACAAGTTGAAAGTGTGGACATATGGATTTGTACGCACTAGAGCGCGTACGGATTAACAACGCCGGTTTCAGAGTTTGTTTCGAAATATTACCGGGGATGTTGCCTAAAGTATATGCAGATACAAGGGCGTACGCAAGGGGTGAGGTTAAAAAAAACCCTTGAGATCCATATTTTCCAAAAACTTTATTACTTGCGCAAAGGAGATTACTTGTTTGTGCATACTTTTTGCTTGTTAATTTGTCGACTTAATGCAAATACCACGGAATGAATTTGCGTGCAAATTTCAAGAAACACTGTAAATGGCCCAAAAAGTCATAATTAGATTTCGGGGGGAATGTGCGTTATCGTCTGCGTCCAGAAACCACCTCACCACTTTTTGCAGACGCTTCGTCCACTACGCATGTTTAAGATTGTGC
>Ga0210059_1017026_pt1 | contig 10416 bp, 8 predicted proteins | sample Ectturendosymbi2_FD_188042 | JGI IMG/M metagenome (GOLD analysis project Ga0210059, IMG submission 188042) | Ecteinascidia turbinata endosymbiont from Florida, USA - Sample 2 (SPAdes) (version 2) | ecosystem: Host-associated > Tunicates > Ascidians > Unclassified | place: Key West, Florida... | reverse complement strand
GGGAGTTTGATGTTGGGAAAGGTATTAGACAAACGATATTTGGACAATCGAAAGGGTACCCAACAGCATGCAGGGGCTGACAAGGGGAGATTGAAAGGATACATCCTCCACCCATCAGCAGTTGAAATAAATTGCAGCCTAAATCATTTTGTAAACTCCGTCAATTTTGGCCAAACACTTTTTGCTACTGTAAGAGGATATCAATGGAGATTTGGCTAGGAGTGGGGCTGCATGTATGATGCCCAGTAGCCAAAGATTTGTAGCATTTTAAAGAACAGAAATGTGCAAGAAAAATATTTAGCTACCATACCTTGCAATATATACATCGTACCTTGCACTTTATCGTCTTTTTAATGTTAAGCATCTTAAACAAGACATCAAATCACGTTGTAACTTGTAACCCACACTTCCTATAAAATGCATGAAAATCGGTGTGTTCTACTTAAGAGTGATATGCACGTGCGACCAATGCGATTCACCGTTTTGTGCACTCCAACTGACAGCTCTGATAAAACCCAATTGATGTGTTCTACTATATTGCTTTTGCTTGTTTGTATCATAGTCTGATAGTAGTGTAACCAAGCTGAACTACAGTACCATGCCCAATAACAAAATTAAGTTCATTAATTTCTAAATCATTTGTAGGGATAAAGCAAAGCGTGATTAGTATTGCTTTGAAAACATCTCTAAAAACAAGATTGGGAATCTGTATTCACATAATTTCACTTCCGCATAGGCCCGATGACTATACTGGTTTTACATCAAGCTGTCCTCCCACATTTTATAACAAAATTGCACCCATGTGTATGGTAGTTCTTCAGTAGTTAGGCTATACAGTAGTTGCTGGTTAGTTTATTCACAAGCTGTAAATCTTTGCAGAAGCGATTCGCTCCTTTTCAAATTGCAATAACTTTCTACAAAATAACTGGCTTTTCTTTAGAAGCGAATTTAACTATAATATTTAAACATACACATTCAGTTTCCAGACGTTGGTGATAAAAGAAAATCAGAAGTTTAGAGCCACTTCTTGTACAACAAAGCTCAACAAATGCCGAAGTGCAATTTGCGCTCCTTCATACAAAAGGAGGTGATTGAAACACCAAAAATTTGATCAACCATATGAAATCAAAGCACAGAATCCATGTTATCCATGAGAGTGAAGACCACAAAGCTTTCACGTCACAGGAAAAGATCCCATCACAAATTGTGAAAAAAGAAGTGAATCTTTTGAGGCTGCAAAAAAGTGGCCAGATAACCTTGAAAAACTGTGCCATGCCTTACTTACAATCAAGCCCACATCAATGGAGCCAGAAAGGGTTTTTCAGATACGGGACTGTTTGTTACAAAACTCAGAAACTGAGTGAATGATGAGAGTGTGCTTTGATTATCATGCGTCAGTGTCATAAACATCATTAAAAACTACGCTTAACTTAATTATCAAATCGCTAATAAACTGCGCATTGACCAGTACTAGTAATTTAAAAGTGATATTGAGTTTTTATCACACAAAATCACATTTATTTCAAAACAAGAAAAGCATCGGTTTTCCAGTGTTTTTCAGCCACCCAAAACCCGGGTTTTAAAATTTTGCCTCAAATTGGAAACACTACTAGAAGCCCGGTGAGGTCATTTCTGACGGTTTTAATTTTGGCGTTTCGTATTTTGTTGTAGCGGCTATTTGCTTCGTCATACTCCTTGACTTTTCCCAACTTATGATAAAGGTTTTGTAGCTTTTGGAATTTTACTTTTTGGAGATTTTGGAAGCAGAGCATTTGACATATCTACCTATAAGCCCTAAGCGGTCAAAAATTACCTGCAATTGATGAGGAAATTATGTTTTTTTAAGAATGCGGTTAGAAGCGATAGTAAAGTCTCTCTGAAACGCATTTACTTCAATTTACCATATAACCGCTTTGCACATATTACATTTTATACCCAGAGCAAGACTTTTACTAACTATTATACACTGTTCCCTTTACACTATAAGCAGCTTCGTCCCTGGGAGGTCTGCAGCCTAGATGACCCTTGGTCCTTCGCAACCTCCAACTCCCTCATGCATTCTATACATCGATGTACTTGGAAGTCATTGCAGCTCTTCATTATAATAATTATGATGGCGACATTCATGCGTGTGTCTTGAAAGCTTGTATTTCATCAAAGTTCAGTAAATGCATTAGCGCCATCAAGCGTATGCTCTGTACTACCGCAACGTATATATCCTCATCTTCTTTCGTGTATTTATGTTTTTCTCTTTACTGCGATGCATGTTTAAAGTCTAGCGTTTTGCGTGTGGGAGTGAAGACGTTACACAATACACAATAATTTCGAAACTACGCAACAATTGATTGATTTTCTTCTGAAACTTGGAAGCTAGACTGATATTTAATAGTCTTATAGGCAGTGTTGAACTTAGGGTTGGGGGGCCTGAAGCAAGACGAAGGGACCTTTGATGACGTCATCATACGCAGTCAACCGTGCTAAGACCTTTTGATTACGCTTAGAAAGGAGATATGCGGGCCAGCCAAGGAAGGATACGTTCCTGAGACTATAGGGCATGACAGACATATCAGAAAATCCAAAAGGGTATTCATGATGCACAGGCCCGTAACCAGCTTAGGACACCAGGTGGAGCGAAGAGTTTTGTGAGAGGGGTCCAAAATTTTTGAACAATGTCCTATAGTTTTAAACTATGTCCAACACATTTTTTTCCAGGGGGGGGCTAAAAATTGTACAGGGGGGCTTCGCCACCCCTGGTTGCGGATCTGATGATGCACAACTTTAAAAACATTGAGAGTTGGAAAGACAAAGCTAGCGACACATAACAGTTACGCGATAGAAAGCTGTCTTTACACCCCACTTCTCTTGTTTTACAGTTGCTGTTCAGATCTCCTTTGAAAACAGAGTACTTCCACATTACAGTTGTTGTTGGGCTGCCTTTGAAAGCACGGCACTTACACATTGCAGTTGCTATTGGGGCCCCTGGACAGCAGAGTTCATGCACATTGTAGTTGCTAGTGTGACCCCTTGGAAAGCAGAGTACTTACATCTCACAGTTGCTATATACTAGGAGCCTCTTTGACAGCAGAGTACTTGCACATTGCAGTTGCTGTTAGGATCTCCTTTGAAAGCAAAGTGGCTCACAGTACTTACACATAAAAGTTGCTATTTGGAGCCCTTTCGAAAGCAGAGTACGTCCACGTTACACTTGCTACTGGGGGCCCTGTTGAAACCAGAATACTTATAGATTACAGTTTCTGTTGGGGGCCCCTATGAAAGCAGAGTACTTACACATTATGCTTGCTATTGGGGGCTCCCTTGAAGGCAGAGTACTTACACCTTGCAGTTGCTGTTGGGGACCCTTTGAAAGCAGAGTACTTACACGTGATAGTTGTTACTGGGTGCCCCCTTGAAAACAGAGTAGTTGCACATTGCAGTTGCGGGCCCTTTGAAAGGTGAGTACCTACACATAACAGTTGCTGTTGGGGCTCCTTTGAAAACAGGGTGCTTATATTTGATCTGCTGCGGAGTATATTATATGAATGGATAATACGTTTATCACCGAAAAATGAGGAATTTAGGTGCGAAACATGTCGAGAGGGGGCCCTAAAAAAGGGGGGCCCGAGGCAAGTGCCTCGCTCGCCTCCCCTTAAACACACCACTGCTTATAGGTCTGATCGAAAAAGAGGTGAATTTTGTTAGCTGCCTGAAACAGTTGCTGATAGTTGATTGTTTTAATATCTATTTTAGTAGCATAGAAATGTGTGGTTGTGTATGTAGCTACAATTTGTGGTTTATGGCGGAGTATTTACAGTATATTCTTTCAAAATCTCTTAGATTTTTCTTACGGAACTGAAGGCAAAGTTTTGTAAAAATAATCTCTTTGGTACACAGTTTTTGTCGGGTCTTTTCATCGATTCTGAGGAACTATTTTCTCCTATCACGGCTGGTGGCAACCAGTGGCGTGCAGAGGTCTGGTGATGCCGGGGCGACTGCTTGACCGAATAACCCCTACCAAATTGTAGTATTGAGCAGTGGCGTATGGTGGTCATTGTTACTGGATATATGCTTTTTGTGACGGCACTAGATGACGTCATATTCAGGTTTGCGTCCAACGTTTTGGCGAAGTTTGTTGACACAGGATGCATACTTAGCGGCGCCAGAGCTGAGCTAGGGAAGAGGGAACAGTATAACAGTTTAGGGCAACGGAAACTTATGAAAAACAAAAAAATCGTTGCCTGTTATGTTTGTTTCTGTACATCAACAATGTTGACCTCAACAACAATAACAGAAATTTTATAAAATCATTCTGAACTTTCTGGGTGCTCGAAAAGCTGCAATGACTATGTTTCAAGTCGATCTTGATAAACTGCGATGTTACCTGTGATACTGATATGAAAACAGTGGTGTTGGAGCAGGGGGTGCAAGCGCACCCCCAAAAGTTTTGATCTGCTGAAAATCTGGGCAACATCCCTGAAAATCCGCGTAAAATTGGCGCCCTACGTTGCTTGACTTCAAAAAATGGCGCCCAAGGTTTGCAGAAAAACACATGAAGACCATTTTTGGAGGTCACATCAAAAAAGGTCTTACTGATCTTTATGGGAGAGAATTTGTAGGCAAAAGTTGCACAAAAAACTTTTCCCGAAAGTTTGGGGAAATTCGAGAAAAAATCCTTCGCAAAAATTCGCCAGCTCCTAAACCAGGGGTTCCCAAGCTTTCTCTTTCATGTACCCCTTCAGCATTTCGATAGATGAGAATGTACCCCGGAACATGGGTGCCGGAAGGATTTTTTTCCAAGGAGGGGCCAATAGTAGATTTTCAAGGGGTAGGTCAACAATATTTTTGCAAGGGGGCCAAAAGTGGCAAAACTATGTTTTCACCACTTGAAACTAAGGAAACAACCTTTTTTGCAATCATGTTTACCTTTATTTTGAATATAACAAAAATACATTTAGCAATGAGCATATAATGATTTTTGAAAATAATATTCACTGATATTTATGTTAATCCTTGAACCAGAAACGAAGCCCGTAGAGCACAAGCACACACTATCTGCACAACACAGATTGATAATATAAGACACAGAACGTTTTGTAACGGTGTTGGTGGTAGAGCCACAGTACTGTACAGACACTTGTTCGGTAACTCACAACACTTCGTACAACACTACATTACAAACATTTTGTTGACATAGTTGTTCGCTAACTTGTAACACTTGGTACAACAATACATCCAGATTAGGACAGGAAAATCGCATGTTAAGAAATAGAGTCCAACCCAGGCTGAGCCCAGGTAATGTACGAATGCGTTGTGGCCTGCACACGTCCTCAAAATAACACTGTAAGGCCCTGGCACTCAGTCACATAGTAAAATGTAGTTGTAGTGTTCAAAGAAGGACGAATATAAAAATCTGACTGCATCACAGCGCGCAACCAAACATTCTTGGACTTTTTGCATCGTTCAAGAAACAGGTAGCCTACACATTTTTTCACAATAAGGCCTCAAAGGTAGGAATGTTGCATTGAACCTGATGGCTACTAACACTTGCTCGCTGCGGCAGGTTGTACAAAGTCCGACAACCAAACTTATAGGCCACACGCAATCTTTGCATGCACGCCTTCCTGAAATCACACCATAATTATGATGCACACATGGACCTACAGAAGGAACGAAAAAGCACATTTTTAACTGCGTTCGACATTGGAGAGAGAAGCTCGCATTAGTGGATAATATTGATATCGTAGTGGTCTCTGAATGCCTTTGTCATCTGAAAGCTCAATATCTAATACCATCCCCAAATATTTGTAGTGGGAAACATATTTTACTGTTAGTACACCCAGTGTCAGCAACGGGATGACCGTACTTTTTGCGGTCTTAGCCTTAAACATCATACAAACAGTTTCGCTGCAGTTGAAAATAATTTCATGCGATCCTGCGTAAGCTTGACAGACATCTAGTATACTTTGCATCCCACGTACACTTGGACAAAACACACAAATATCGTCAGCAAACATTAAGTGGTTCAATAAGCTTCACCAATACACCTAGATTTAATGTTGTTTAGTTCAAGAGATAAATCATCTCAATACACATCAAGCAAGTATGGACTTAATACTCCCCCTTGTCTAATCCCAATAGTAGCATGAAACGGTTTGGACAAATATGTATAAACAATGCGAAGTGAATAATTTATAAACATGTTTTTCCTTCTATTGCCAATCTTAAATGTACCCTTTGAGTGAGGCAAACGTACCACCAGGGGTACATGTACCCCCTAAACCTACGATGAAAAGGTACCTCTGCCCGCGTTGCTACCCATTTTAAAGGACAGAGGGATGAATGCCCCAGCCATGCCTCCATCTTCCGGTGTCCCTGTGCATATTATTCTACACGCACTCCTCTCTTTACTCATTGTTGTTGGCTACTGTTTGTCACTGTAATGAACATAAATTGTCAGCGGTATCCTTAGACAGAGCAGTTCATAACTGCAAAAATATCCGGCAACGCGTTAAAACAGGGGAGTAAGACACACTCAATGCTGCGTCAGCGTAGTTCACAACTGCAAAAACACAAGGCTGCGCGAATCTCTCGCCGAATAGCAGTTGATCAGAAGGTACAAAAACAATTCAGAATGAGGCTTTTGCGTATTTTTGGAAAAGAACAAAAACCTGTTCCTTTTCAAAAAAAGACGAATTGAAAAAAAACGTAAGGGTTGGAATTTTTTTGAAAACGGGTTTTTATCAACACTATCTTTCAATCCTTTTTTTTGCGATTTTCCCTTGATCGCACTATCTGGAACAAGTCACGTCACTATCAGTTTGATTGGGCGTGCGCCGTACGCCTAGAGTACAAGACCCTTATATGTAATGAAGAAGCTGAGAATCACTAGCATTTGAATCAGGATCGCAACCAGGGGGGCGTAGGGGGGCTAAAACCCCAGGGAAAATCGTGTTGGACATAGATTAAAACTATTGGACATGGCAAAAAAAATTGGGCCCCTCTCAGAAAACTCTTCCCCTCTCCTGGTGTCCCAAGCTGGTTACGGGCCTGATTTCAATACGTAAAAATTAGTGTTGACAACAAAACAAGTTTCGAAAAATTAAATCGATTCAGCATGTATTAGTACTTACAATAGGAAAAATCATCTAGTTACAGCATTTAAATTTTTGTAGTTTCATTCTTTCGATGCCACCGCTGCCTTGGATACCCGAGGCCTGCGCCCCGTTCGTCCCCCCTTTGCACGCAACAATCACATATTGTCCAGCAAGTACTTCACCTGTTGGACACCGATCACCTCGACGACTCTTGTGATGAGGATAAAGAAAATAAAATGCAAGTGGAGGGTTTATTCCTACTCACAGTGCTGTAGTAGAGTTCTGCCAGTCATATAGACTAAGGTGAGCAAGACTCAGCTATTGCTTCTGTAGATATTCCTTGTGGAAGTGATGATTCCGCAACCAAATGACGTGTAAATGATGAATATCGAAATGCATGCGACTGGAGACGCATTTAGCACTTGGCAGACGGTAACAAATCAGCAAGTCGTATGTGACCTCTCGCATAGCGAGGTCATATGCACATTAATGTTCACATATTACGTTATCTTCCAAATACATGAACTTTGACTTAGGATTTGTCTGACTGGAAAGCACATTTGTGAGACAATGAAATTCGATTTGTCCGCTGGAATGTTCGTTTTTTTTCCTGCAACACATTAAACCCCCTGCTTTTGAGACCTGAGACTCGCTTTGCAGTTTGTTCAGCGCTTTGGCTTTTGCACACGCCGAAACACGTCCACGTTCCACTTACTTTCAATTGAAGTGAGTATTTATAGCAAAGCATGTATATCTCAAAGTTTCTTACATAGTGGTTAGTTTTAGACAGATCTCAAAACGGAAGAACTTAAAAAATACTCAAAATTCGCCTTGAGATCTGTTTTCCAAGGTCGCTGACGAAAACAACCTCTTAATTTATATAATTATGCATAAATAGTTAATTACGAAAAAACTAGGCGGCCAGGAGCCTCCTGGAGTTGAAGCTTCGGTTTTAGCGCTATCCACTAATCTCCAAACATTTTTGTCCGTGGGCCACAAGCTATTACAAATTTACAACAGTTCGAGGGCCGGTCATAGACTGTCGGTCCAAAATAAAATATCAACCCATTCAAAAGGAATGGTGAAATCGCTTCTTTGATTTTAGCATAGTGGGAAAATCTGGTCTCAAGATGTGATGTACCTAATATTAACTAAAACCTCAGATTGCGGCAACATGTCAGCTAACGTTAGAGGCAAGCCTGTAGCAGAGTGATACTTAGCCAATTGACATTCACGTGGCCGTCTTAATGCCACCGTTTCGGAATATGTTACATTCTACAAATCAACACATTTTTCGTAAATAGTATTTTTTCATTACTGATGAAGTGTCTTTGTGGGCCGGATTTGGCCCGCGGGCCGTAGTTGGTAGGTTATAGAAGTGTTAGAGAAAGATCCCCTCCAACTATCCCCACTTTTCACTTGTGACCATAAGACGACTTGATGAGCAATCCCATCGCAGTTTGCTGGAGCAGCACCAGGGTTGTATAGTCGGATGTAAAATGTCCGTGTCCGACCTTTACAAAATTTCCGACTCCCGACTGCTTAAAATAACATGAATAAAGTTTGAATGTCAACAAATTTGTAGCAGCTAGCATTCAATGGAAATCGTGGTACACAGCAACAATTCTGTTTCAACAAAAGTTTCATAAGAAATTGTACTACTGCCGTAACAAAATTTTCTAAAATGCAAGTGATTGATTGACAAATACGCAGTTGCAAAACCCCGAAAAGTTGTTTCCCAAGTACAGTATAAGCATGGGTGTACGCGTTAATTTAGTCAAACTACTTGTACTATCTAAAATTTTCAAAGCACCTCAAATTGTGTCTCAGCAACTGCATAGCTTTGAATCCAGCACGTGTCAACGTAAATCTTGACAGAAGTGTTGCAGATTATGAAGACCCTCAAAAAAATATTCTTTAAATCTTTAATTCGTCACGGGCCATCTAAGAAACCCCGGGTTTAATTCCACTGGAGGAAAATTTTTGACGCTGTGTTTTGTACGGCAGGACGGTAAAAGTTCCATCTTCCTGACATTGCACGAACTGCCAACTCGACCAAGCACCTGGCGCGCGTCAGTACAACGTCAAAACGGAACAGGATAAGCCCTTTCCTGCAAAGACAAGCATGTATTCATGAGCATCCGTCACAAAGCACTCACCGCTATCGCGACGAAAGCCTCTTCTACTACACTGATCAAGTGGGAATCAGCCCGCTGAAGCAATCGCAAGCGACTATTACCTCACAAACGTTTTTGTTTCGCGACCACAGCAATGCGAGCGGCTGCTGGAAGTCACCACCCGTGGCGAAATACACGCAACCTTTTAGGAACTCGTCAACATTCGCTACTACTCGGTGTAAAAAGAACCCCGACCAAAGCAAGCAAGAACAGAAATGTATATCTTGTGTCTCGGACCACAACTTTTACTGTCCTTGGAATCAGGGGCGTAACGAGGTTTGATGGTGCTCCCTGGAGCAAATGTACTACACTGAAGATAGTACTTGCGACATTGTTGGGGGGTTTCGGCGCCCGGGCATTGCGCCCCCTTGCCACCCTTGGAAAGCCGGACCACCGCCGATCGCGAGCAGCCTTGTCGTTCACCACAGTTCTCGTCAACACTGTAGCGGTTCGACAGCGGCACGTCACACGATTCTTTCATTTCAACGAATTAAAAGGTCAAAAGCCTCCAAGGTCGGAGATAATAAATTTCTCTACGCTGTCCGCAGCTGGAGAGACTTCAATTCTTCTAAAAGCGCGTTTTCGCCGTCAAGCTTTTCTATCTGGTTCTTTTCCAGTTGCTTTCCCTCGCTTTGCTGCTGCTTCAGTTTTTCTATCGCTTGCAACTTCTGCAATAAAAAAGAAAAACATGTGATTACAAGATTATCCACAACTTCGAACACTCTTCTGAATGCGTTTCAAACAAAACGAGTAGAAACAATAACTGCTTCAAGGATTATAGTTAATGCACTTCGAAATATGCTTGACCGCGTAAAACGCATAATTCATCAAATACTTCTTTAACTACACAGCGTGGCACAAAACCTTTTTAAGGCCTTTTATTTTCTTTTGCGTGGCGTCAGCCGCCGATTCCGATGCTTTGTTGGGAGGGTCGTTGAGCAGGTACTTCGCCATCTGCACGACGTCTCGCTGTTCCGAACTCATGTTCGTAGGGTCGACAGCGCCGCCGCCGCCGCCGGACTTCTTTTTCGCGTCGCGCTTCTTTTTGTTCTTCTGGGCCGCTTTTGAAAGTCGCTCGGGTTCTGGCGCTGCCATGTCGTCGTCTTGTTTGAAGCGATTCTGTGCAAAAGTGCAAGCGCGATAGAGGC
>Ga0210059_1017024_pt1 | contig 10418 bp, 4 predicted proteins | sample Ectturendosymbi2_FD_188042 | JGI IMG/M metagenome (GOLD analysis project Ga0210059, IMG submission 188042) | Ecteinascidia turbinata endosymbiont from Florida, USA - Sample 2 (SPAdes) (version 2) | ecosystem: Host-associated > Tunicates > Ascidians > Unclassified | place: Key West, Florida... | reverse complement strand
TTTTTTCAGCGCTTTTAACCGAGAAAGCGTGTAACAGTTAAGTTATTTGGCTGCATCATCTTGATGATTGAACTGGTTCTGGGACAACATCGAACTTAGATGTTTGGCATTTCACACTTCGCAGATTACTCACGGCGATGAACTGACTGTTGCAGCGCGGCAATTTTTCTCTGCAGCACAACAAATACCTCTTCGTGTGACTGCAAAAGTGTAGAATGTACATTTGCCCAGAAGCTCATTCTGTCCATTGCTGAGAGTTGACTATAGGCACGTAAGCCGTTTGGAAAAATAGAGTTCCAGTTTTCAAGGGCAGAAAATCAGTGCAGTAAATTGGCTTTTCACTGAAAACACTTGTTCTTCACTCCTCAATAACGATCGTGTTGCGTGCGCTACTAAATATGCTTAGGCATTTTCGCTCCAAACATGTGCTTTATTTTATACTCGCTAAAAACTTACGCTTTGTGTGTAGTCTTGCAAAAAGCATAAAAAAATATTTTCTGCCCACGGCAGTATGAGTAAAAACTGTTTTCTTTTTTTGATACACATAAATTTCAACTGTTGTTTTCTTCCACATGAAATTCTAAGCTTCATTTGCATCAGTGCTGGCGTCAAATACATGCTTTTTTTGTAGACGCGGTGTCATTATCATATTTATCCTTAAAAGTTTGTTATATTTTTGCGAGGTTTATATTGGATTACGCTCAGGGGCGGCTGGTCTATACGGGCTGGGGGCTGCAGCCCTCCCTGAAAAATGTAGCCTAAGGCAAAAGATTCCGCCAAACGGCCAAACTCGCCTTAAGTTTGGATATAGTTACGAAATTTCACAACACAATCATTTTCGGTACTTCCGACACCATTTTGGCTCAACGTTTCCTAGGAATCCAACAAAACCAATGTTTCGCTCTTTCGTAACGACGCCGCTTATGCGATGACGTTTTCAGCACACTTGCCGATGAATTTAGCGATATCGGGTCCTTCATGGGCACAGCCCTAAAGGAAAGAAACCAAACAATTGGCTACAAGAAACATGGTGGTATATCCGCCTATCGCAAAGCGTTTTTGTTATTTTGGCGATGAATTTTTAAAGAAAAAACGGAGAAAATATGATCTTGGCTTTTTTTTACTACCTCATTTCCTTGGATATTGAATTTTATAATTAAGTTTAACAATGCCTTTGCTAGTACTTTGGCGATATTGGCGGCATTGGATTCAAATCTGGTCGCCAATTTCGGGCTGCGAAAATACAGCCCTTCGTTTATCTGCACCAGTGCAGCTTGCAACAGTGGGCTAAGCTGATGAGCTATCAAGGGATGGCGTTTGAAGATGTACGGCAGTAGTTGGTGGATATCATTCTTGGACAACAAAAGGTGTGACTGATTTAAAACATTGAAATGTGAAAATTTTGAAGTATGAGAAATCTGGCAAGCCTATAAGCATTCAAATAGACATCTTATTTTTTGGAAACGTGAACATGGCAGCTGTAATTAATTCAGGATACAAACTGTTACCGGAAAAGCATAACAATCCAGTTAAAAAAACAGACATTTTGTGTAAAATCATAAAGTGTTCAAACTGTTTTGGAAAATTTGAACTTCATTTGAAAGAATATGATTAAACTACCAGCTGAAAGAATGTAGCTCTAGCCTAGGTCTGCTGCCATGACACGATTTGAATAAAATGCTAAGCTTTGTCTTCTTAACAGCAACGCCTGGTAGTCGAGCGGAATGCTCTAGATTTGGTATGCGACTGGTACTGGGTTCGACTCTCACCTTTGCAGCTTTGGTGGTAGTAGTTATGCGTCATACTTTTGATGGGACGATTTAATTCTTTTGTGTTTGTGTTTGAGCTTTTGGGTTTGGGTTTTGTTTCATTAAACTGAAGTGAATGTTTTCCATGTATCAACAAGGACAACTGAAAATTACGAGTTTAATATGATTAGGGCTGCTGGAGTGAGTGGAAACGCCACGAATTATAAAACAGCCAGGGCGACAATCCTATATGTTCAACCAGAGATTAAATTTCGCAGCTATCCCGGTCATTGTCACCACGACCCGCCGCTGATTACGCTCATGCAATGCTTAAGACATACCTTCACCCAGAGGTGATTTTCAAAAAGCACCAAGTCCAAATTTGCGACATTGCCTTTCTATGCTTCATCTCTTCAATCTTTCTGGCTACGTTCAGCGACCAGCACGGTCTGTATCAGTAGCTCCGGTCCTGTAAAGTATCCGGTAACGCCCTAACTTAAGTTTTGTTTATCTTTTCTCATTGTTTTGCGGTGAACGCATTTGTGGCAGCGAGTCTGCAACAGAGAGATTTTTGGGAGAAATGCAATGCACAGAAGTCGTGACGTGTTTTTATTCTTCAGTTCGAAACAAAAATTACCTACACATTTTCTTTTGTCGCCAAGAAGCTTCCGCAATCTGTGTTGACAGCCTTTTCATTTTATAGCATCTACCTTCATTAGCAACTGGCTATCGGTTAAAAGAGCTTGGTGCATGTCACAAAATTTTTCTACCATATTTTATGGTTTAGTTTAGGAAACATTTCAACTCAACAATGTATCGAATCGAATCTTGAAGTCATTTGCATTGTTAAAATGACAAGGAGCGACATGAATCGCAGCAACAAGATTAACCAAAACAGAAGCTGCTGTCGCACGAACAATAAAGAAGCAAAATTTCTTTAATGTAAGCAAATGAAGTAGCTTTACTGATGAACCAAAATAATCTCTGTTGTATTTTAAAATTGTTTGGATGATAAGCATTTCATTCCCCAGGGAATTTGGCATCACGATGCTGAATTTAGGCACAAAGGAATTTTTCAGCAGTGATACATCCATAGTATAGTCCTCTGGGTACTGCAGATAGTATGTGTTTAATTCAAAAACATCGAAAAAATGATTAGAAAATGAGTCCTTGTAAAACGTACCTGAGTTCGCAGAAAGATTGTTAAAAGTTTGCATCCATTCGGTCCATGCGACAAGGGGGAGGAGAAAATAATTTATGTTCCGTTTTTGTTAGCATCAATCGCATACTTACAAAAGACTAAGGTTATCTCCATGTATAAACAATATCAATTAAGATTAGAACCTTCGGATGGTCTGTCGTATGTATAAGTTTTACATCGCGGTGGTATATGTCCATCATTTGTTGAAGGTAATTCAAAGCAGCTCGACTTATAGCTGCTTGCTGTCAGAACACTGAACACAGATAAAATTGGCTCGGGAGGTGTTGCTTGTCAGTGAAAAAAATATGTCTCTGCAAACCTCAAGAATGCTCTTTTCCGCACGAGCGCACGTAACTACAGCACGAAGGTATTGTATTGTTGGTTAAGGTATGTATGTCCTTTATTTGGTAATGCTGTCATCAACGCAAGCATCCAATCTGGTTGTTTGTAGTTTATAAAATTTCAGTGCAAAAGAATCCTATATTTTTCATCCGGCTGTAACCGAAATGAGGTGTAATCATGTTGTCGACCGTTCATGTGGGACATCTGGTTAAAGCTGGGCAGACCTCCTGCGACCTCGTGCGGATAGCAAATATTTTTTCGTATTTCTAATTTAACGTCATATTCCTTGGCCATGTTGATACTAGCTTATCGAGTGCATATATCCTTTTCTTTTGAGCATATAAATGGGATGTAATCATTCAGTCCCGTCGCCATTGGCGATTTGTGAACTTAGAACTCCAAAACTTGCTTAAAGTCTTCCCTGAAGTGAAATATGAAACGCTAGAAATCAGTGGAGTTTTTGGTAAAGTTTATCAATTTGCGCTAATGAAAGAATACGTTCATCGCTTTGACCGGCCTCAGATTTCTTCCTTGGGTAACAGCGTTTTCATAACTGAACGATAAGCTTGATACTGATTTCCTGCTATTTTTTCTTAATATTTGCATTTCGTTACAACATCTCTGAATAATAATCGTCATTTAATTAAATGACAATGATTAAGACAGTATTCTTTTTGTTAAGTTCGTTCAACAAATTTTTGCTGCAAATTACAAGTCTTTGGGTGTTTGCGGGAACACATTTAGTTATTTTTTAATCTGCCTGCAATGTGAATCATAATTTGCAAATTTCACGTAAATCTTCAGAATATCAAGCGCCCCACACGAGCGTAAAGACATCCGATTGAAGACTTCCTGTCGACGGTTCTGTAATCACTTCCAGTAAGTTTTGAAATATAACCTTTGTTGCATTCTGAAAACAACACAAGTCATGAAAAATAGATTTCTGACGCCATAAACTGCAACGTTTTGAAGACCAGTGGCGGAAATTTTTAACGCCTGATTTTTTCACCGTGTGCGGTTTTTGACTTTATCTTTTTCGGAAGATGTGAAAAGAATCATATTTGCTGTGAACCATATTTTTTTAGGAAGCTCTCGTTTCGAATCCAGTAGCAAGTGCCATGTGTTGCATCTTGCATGCATCGCACAGTGACAGTGACAAGTGCCATGTGTTGCATCGTGCATGCATCGCACAGTGACAATGACAAGTGCCGTGTGTTACGTGGCACTTGTCACAGTTTGCGGTGTTCACAGTACGGGGTCTCTCTACTTTGAAAAACATAAGTCAATTTTAAATGGGCAGACTAGTGCTTCTACTCAGGGAGATTGAAAGTCACGCGTAAACGGCAAGCTTGCCATAAGCTAGTGACTGGAAACCGGAAAATCACTTCGCTCGTAGCAAAACAGTGCGGACTGGTCGAGGAAGCTAAACGGTGTTCCAAGGATACTGCTGACATTTCTTCAGCAAAGCATCGTGGTTCTAACACTGTTGAGCTGGATGATGCCTGTGGAAACTCTTCTTCTCCGGTGTTGAGCCAGCACAGTTTGCCCAGGCAGGGGTGGGGATTCTTGTAAGCCCTTAGCTGGCGAATTGTGTTGATGAATGGATCGTAATAGGGGGAAGGGTGTGCATGTTGAGGTTGAAGCTGTCAGACCGCTTCCTGTGCTTGATACAGGTATACGGCTCAAACGCAATGGCCCAAACCTAAGTGCACTATAACTAGAAATCGTGGAAGAAATTAGTGATTCTATGCGAAGGGCTCAAACTGACGAATCCACGATCCGTTTGGGGGACTTCAATGCTCGTGTTGGGAGAGATTTGCACAAGTACACCTGGTGCAGACCAGAGATTCGTTGGGTCAACGGTTACTCAGTGATTTCTGCATAGTTTCAGCTGACTTGTTGGTTTATCCAGACGTAAGCTGCAGATAGCACGTGAAATGTAGGAACCTGGTAATCAGTTGACAGTTCTTCACAGGAAGGAACCTGGTAATCAGTTGACAGTTCTTCACCCCTTTTGGCACGAACGTCCAGCACTGATTGAAAATAAATGAGTGACCGATGAAAAACAAGGCCTACACGTGTCTGCAGGACTACGAGGTACTACCGAATAAAGTGGGAGGCCCTGGTGGGCAAGGATGTAAGAAAGATCTTTGCCAATAGCGTATAATCCTTGTTCCTACTGTAAAGCGTTCTTGTTTCGGAATCCACAGCGGAAGTAAAAGCGGAGTGACAGGTGTTCGAAGCAGCTGTAGCTTCACATGGTGATCTGGTATGTGGACAAGAGCGGCTCTGTGTAACCACAGAATCAGATGGCATAAGATTAACCCCTTGGTGAAACCAAGAGGCAAGAGATGCTATCCAAGCAAAGAAAGTAGCCTACAAGATATGGCTTCAGAAGAAAGCCGACACTACTTTGCATTCGCGCTATACGCTGAGGCGCAAAATCCATAGCCCCCACGCTGACAACGTTCAAAATGTAATCTTGGGAAAATTTCGGGCATACACTGGATTGCAATTGCTGGAAAGCCAACTGAGTGTTCTAGCAAAACATTCGGTTTCAACGCGGCAAAATATATCACACTGCAATATCCATCAAAGTCCAAAATGGTGTCTTACTCAGCAATGAGGACGACATCCTTGACAGATGAAAGAGCATTTCAAAGACATTTTGAACACAGTCACTCTCATACCATAGGATAAACAGGTGGTACATTTGGAGGGGGAAAATACCATCGCTGCAGACAAATTCTTCTTTAGCTATCAAAACACTGAAGCCGGGAAGGCTGCAGGTTGTAATGAAATCCGAACTGAAATGTACGTTAGAAGCCATGAATCGAAAACGTGTTTTTTGTCAGACTCGTGTGTGTCAAGTGGCCTGGTGTTCTGGGAGGACACCGGAAGATTGGCAAACTGAGGTGATCATCCCTTATACATGGGCGTCAGAAGGGGGGCAGGGGGCATTTCTCTCCCTTTGCATTTCAAAATTTGCCATTTTACTTAAAAAAATTTAGAAAAAAGTTGTTTTCTTAGTTTTGTCTGGGTAAATGAAATTTCACTACGATTCGCCTCCTCTGGAAAAATGTTTTGGGCTACCCGGGAAAAATCCACTATTTCCCCCCTTGGAAAAATTCTTCTGATGCCCAAGCTCGTATACAAGAAGGGAAACAAGAAGGAATGCACTAACTACCGGGGCATTTCTATCCTTAGCCTTCCTAAAAAAAGTGTATGCCAAGTGCTTTGAAAAACAATGACACGAAATAAATAAATCTAATTTGTAAGATACCCAGTAGGGATTTCGTGCTGGCCGCAGCACTACAGAACAAATTTAGCCCCTCCAGCAAATTTTTGAGAAATCTTGTGGGTAAGCTATGTCGATGACATCTACATGTGTTCTTCGCCCTCGAGAAAGTGTACGACCGGGTCTATGAAGAAGACCTTTTTAGGGTTTTGCGTGAGTTGACGGCCGCCTGTTACTGGCCGCAGGGACGCCAGAGCAGCGGTAGGGCAGGGAGCAGTAAAAGAGTTGAGGGCAATAAAAAGTTGTAAAAAACAAAAAATCGTTACCAATTATGCTTTGTTTCTGTTGAGCAATAATGTTGACCTCAAAAATGCCAACAGAAATTATGGAAAACCATCCTGAATTTTCTGGGTACACGAATACCTGCAATAAGTTTGTTTTAATTCTATCTAGATAAAACATGAAAGAGCTTATGATATTGCTATGAAAAGGGACCTCTGGGCCCATTGCCCCCTTTTTGAAAGGGCAGGGTGGGCAACACCTCCGCCATGCCCTCGCTCTCTGACGTCGCTGAGTGACCCTCAAGTCACTGTAGTATTGCTCAGACTTTTGCGTCTGTGTAAGCAGAGTTAAATAAATCGCAGCCGTTTACCGTGTGTCAGGCACACAAACAAGGGGGAAACCGGGCAATTGACCCGCCAAATTTTCAAAAGCAAATTTAGCTGTTAAGTACAGCAACAAGTTACAATTATTTGCCTCTCCGAAAATATCAGCTGGGACCGCGCTGTTCGTCTTGGATTCTGACAAGTATGTGTGCTGTCACTACTCCTCTTCTTAATCTTTTTGGAGAGGCAGTGACAGTCGCAGTCGACAAGAGTGTCACGGTTGGAATCTGGAGGACCAACAACGGGAAAGTGCCCCTTGAAGAAGAACAAGGGTCAGGTGGCGTGATTATATCTTTGACCTTGCTTGGCCTGGGGACCGCTGTGTAAGATTTTACTGGTTGAGAGGTCAGCCCAGATCTATAGGTGGGTTCAGTCTCCCAACTAAGTGAGCTAACGTCCATGGTCGTCGTAAGTTTTTTTTACAGGGGGGACAACAGTGGATTTTTGCAGGGGTAGCCATGGATTTTTCCAGGAGGGACCAAAAGCGGTAAAATTTCCATTTGCCTACTTGAAACTGAAAAAACAACCTTTTTTGCTACAAGTTTCATAAGAAAACGTACCATTTCACAATCCAGGGTTGGGCCAAAGCCCCTCTACCCGCCCTTCCGACGCCCATAGCAAAGTCTTGGTGTTGCTAAGCCGAAGCAAGGCAGGATTAAGCTGATAAAACTCAGCAACACAAAATAGGCAGCAAAATATCCTGTCACAATGAGCGCAACATGGATTATCGCACAAACGTGTTTCCATAGCACAAACGTGTTTCCGTTTAATTTTAGTGCGGGACCAGTTTCCCAACAAAGCGGCATGACGTCTTAAGATTGCCAAGCCAAACCACGGCGACATAAAGGCTCTCACCACTTTGTTCGTTAATAACTCTCCAGTAGCACTCTCAGTCTGATTGCGTTCCTTGACCATGTTCATATGCGCAGTACACTTCAATGTTCCGTATTACTGATTTTTTATTACTGTATATTCTCATTATTATGTAAAAACAATTAAATACACAACAACTTTGCCAAGATTCAAGGTCCCTCGCGCAGAAAATACCTTGTCAGGGAGGGTGAAAAACAACTGTGTACTGCGTAGTCACAGTTGCATCGGATACCGGCTGCTGCTCAGCAGAGAATTTAGCAGTTAAACCATAAAGTTTTCAAACTTCGAGTTGCATAAGCCGTCTTTGATGTCGCTCAAGCGCGTAGCCAAAACTTTTGATTGGGGGTAAAACAACAACCGAATCTCAACATTTAAATATTTAATGCCCTTTATTTTTAAAACATTCATCCATAAAATGTTCCTTTTTCTGGCGCTTTTTCTGAATACTTATATTCACATACAAACCGGCCAGAAGAAAGTCTGCTTTCCTTGAATTGACAAGTTTTAACAGTTTGTTTTTAGTGATGTTTTGACATTTTACTTTGCATGAAAGCCACCATTTGCTCGTAAAACGCTTTTTAGTAAAGCGCTTGTGAAAATCTCGATGCTGAAAGTGCATGTTCTGGATTAGGCTGTGCTTTCGCAGCCAACATTGCAGTTGAGCAAAACATTATCGTGGCCACCATTTGAAAGCCACTTTTATATTTACACGCATTTCATGCACACCAATACACGTTCGACTGAAGCCGAGCAGCGACTTTGCTCTACAACACCGACTCAACACATCAAGACTTGAGTCTTATCTAATTCATTAGTGACTGGTCGACGCATGTATTTGATTACGCAAAGGCTTTTGTCCCGCAACGGCTTTAAAAAATGCTTGGATTTTATGTCATTTCACGCTATAAAATGCTACTGCGGTAGCATTTTTGTATGCAACTTGCAAAATCTATTAGGTTTTTATCCAGTTAGAGTTAACAATATAAATCACAAACAATTCACAAAACAATTTTGTAACTTGGGGAACGTTGAAGATGCCCTCACGAACTTTCATATATTTGACACAGCCAGTCTATGTAAAATGTGAAAACAATTATGCATCAGTGGCGTAGCCAGCCCAAAAATTGGGGGGGCCAAAATGTTTGATTTTAGGCGAACAACATTATTTTGTTTCGAAAAACGCCTCTCAAAGCACAAAATGACTATATTTTCTAAAAATTTGGGGAGGGCGATGGCCCCTTTGTCCCTCCCTGGCTACGCCTATGTTGTGAATTTGCGAAAACGAAGCCACAATTGATTCACCACGGCTCTGCACTAAAATTAGGATATACCTGTCGCCACAACTTAACACGACGGTTGGTTGGTTGATCTAGCCCTGTGGTTATCAAAGTCTGGGTCAAAACTCAAAGGATGTGGAGAAGGGTCAAAAAATGGGTCACGCAGAGGCGATCCAAACCTGAGCTGTGCATATCTAACGTTACTTCTGTTTCTCTGTGTCCGTCTGTAGAACAGGCACTTGAGAAAGAGTAGATGGCTAACGTTAAAAATGAACTTAGCAACTTGCTAGCAAAAATCATCCGTACAATCGTTATTTTTTCATAGGTTTTTGAGGTTTGGGTCGCGATGTCTACTCAGATATTGGCGGCGCTCAAAAAAATTTGGGATCCAGCCATGCTATCGTAAGCGATTTAAGTCTTTTTAAAAATCAGTTAGTGCAAAAATGCCAAAAAAATCCAATCGATTGGGAAAAAATTCAATTTCATACCATTTTATTCACATGGGTTTTTCGAGAAAACAGACTGCAAGCTCTCTGTAAGTAATGGCAGTGATGATACCCTCATCACTTACAAAATGAAAAATATCTTCCTACTCAGGGTCATCGGAAAGTGGGTCAAAGGGGCCTTGCCCCCTGGATTTGCAATATGATATTTTTCAATAACATTTTGAGCAAAAAGGTCGCTTTCTTAATTTTGAGAAGGAAGAATGGAATTTAACCACTTTTGGCTCCTCCCTTGAAATGATCTTCATGGCTACTTCTGGAAAAATCCTCCAGTGGCCTCCCCCGGTAAAAATCCCTCCGACTCCCATGTTCTTAATTACGGTAGAATTCGGCGCTGATTCTTCCCGTAGCAGCTGAATGATTTCAAATTTGCTGTAGGATAGGGTGGCAAGAAACATCAGATGAAAATTGAAATACTTTCAGACTATGTACTGGTCGGACTCTGAATATCTGTCGACACTGTTTTTTTAACTCGCCTTCAAGGTAACGTGAAATAACTGAAAACGCTAAAAGGCTGCACATAATTGTGATTGAACCAGGGGCGGGTCCAGTCAGTGAGTTTATTGGGGGG
>Ga0210059_1017022_pt1 | contig 10419 bp, 9 predicted proteins | sample Ectturendosymbi2_FD_188042 | JGI IMG/M metagenome (GOLD analysis project Ga0210059, IMG submission 188042) | Ecteinascidia turbinata endosymbiont from Florida, USA - Sample 2 (SPAdes) (version 2) | ecosystem: Host-associated > Tunicates > Ascidians > Unclassified | place: Key West, Florida... | reverse complement strand
GGCCCAACCATTAGAGCCCGAGCTGTCGTATGCAATTAAATATTTTTTGAAACATAATTCATATCAGACTGAATGGTTTTTCAAGCAATGGATTTGTATAGAACATTGGAGATTTAGATGCCCGGATCCGTAGCCTGAAATTTGAGTATCGACTCCACAGCCTTGGTACGCAGAGGACTTGTGGACTTACCGGCGTTGTCGTTGCTCTGTGACGTATGTTTCTCAACAGTGGAGAAGTTATCACGCGAACTTCTCATTTATTGTTACGTAACTAACGTCACAGAGCAACAATAATGCCAGCCAGAATGAAAGCAAATGGAAATTTCAGTGACACAAGCGTCGAACGGTTTTGTTCAGTCAAAATAAATCGTACCGTACGATGAACCCGAGTGACCTGGCTCGCCCCTGTAACAGCCTATTCGAATATCAGGTGATTCACCGAAACGTTTTCATAGTTACAGTATTTTGTCTAAATAGTGTAATTTAGACCTTCATATAGTGTATAGGTAATTACGTCATATTTCAATGCTTGTGACGTCACAGTTGCCAATTCAAACCACAAAAATTTCCTTAGTTTTTTTGGCGTGCACTTGTGCCCCCCCCCACTTTGAAAAAGGTCCCGGCACCTGTGACGTTCCCACACCTCTTCTTTTAGCACTACACCCCTGGGAAACACTGGTGGATTTTTCCAAAAATTTTTCAAGGGGAGGCCCAAAAAAGGGTGAAATTTGGCTTTTCGCAGCCCGAGACTAAGAAAACAACCTTGTTTTGCTGAAATTTTCAAAATCCAGACGCCTTTCGGCGCCCATGTCCCTTATCCGTCAAAAACTACATCGGCCTACTTGAACATTTCACAAGTCAGCCACGCGCGCCGTGCACTGCTCCTGTGCTCGTTGCGTGCAGTGCGCGATGGCATCCAATCGAAGTCGTCTGTCGACGTTATTCGCACAAAAGCGACGGCTTCGCAATCGTGTCCGACTCACGATCTCACAACAACAGGTGGCGCTAGACACCACACCGGAAACAAACAAAAACATTTCGCAACATCCGGGTTTTCCCTGATCCAGCAGACTGCTTCCAGGCACTTGGCACTGGTCTGACAGACTGCAGCTTTTTTTGACTCATACTACTGCAGATATAAACGGTCTGCCAAAACAGTGCTTTTTAAATTTTAAATGCGTGCGAATGAAGAATATGTAACTGCCGTGATCAAGCTCGGGGTCTGAAGTGGGAAACGTTCGATGTTTCTCCCGTCGGAAATAGTCGGTTAATTTAAGCTGGGAGTGTTGCCTGGCAACTGATTCAAAACAAGCAGCAAAAACGACTCACCGGACATCCGTGTCTTTTCGACGAGTGAACCGCATCCTGGAAGAGCGGATGCCGGATCAAGGTCTGGATCGGAAGATGTTCGTCGTCTTCGGCTTCGAGTTCCAGAAACAGGGCGCGGATGTGTTCCTGGATGGGGGGGGCAAGAAAAATCGCAACATTTACGACTTGAACATGATCGAGAAGTAGAAGAAAACTGTTGGCAAATTCTCAAAGTTTATTAGTTGTCGTTTTCGAACTATTTATAGTTGATGCTTGAGGACCATGGCAGAAAACGGACTCGCTTCCAGCAATGTGAAGCCGAATTTCGAACAAAATGGCGGTTGTTCCTTAATCGGTGACTGGGAATGAATGAAAGCACTTAAAATACAAAACCGCAGAAGAACATAGACTAGCAGCGAGAAGGGATATGAGACAGCTTGGTATTGAGGCAAAAGTTTCGTGGCTAGAGCATTGTTTTATTTATGCCAGCATTCAACAACGGATAACAAAAATTAGTGTATAAAAATTAGCCCAAAATAAAATAAAACCAGCGCATATTTATATCTCACTTGTGGCCACGCACGAATCATCAACAATTTTGGATCTGGCATAATTTGATCAGCTGGATTTTCCAAACATAAATTTCATCCATAACCTTAACTCATCACAATCACTGTTGAATCAAAATAATGGCTTTTCTGGTGAATGACTTGTGACGTAACAAAACGTTAGTTTTACTGCAGATTTTATTTCATTTTTATGCTATGCCTAACCAAAAAAGACAAGTCTACCAGCTTATGCAATGTCGTTCAACTCAAACAACAAGGAAACAGGAAGTTTTCAAGGCTCCACGTAAAAAGCAAGACAACACACAGCAATTGTGTCAAACTTACCATCGAATATTTCTCTTCCGGGTCCTCGGAAAGCGAGAAACGGTGCGAGTCGCCCAGCCTCGAACTTCCGTGGTGAAGGACCAGCCATAGCGCCTGGGGGCTCACCGGTGCCACGGGAACCGCTTCAAGGTCCAGCTGACGGTTTCGGCCATTCAGGGCCGCTTCCGCTTCAGAAGTACCCACGGCGTCTTCTGGAGAAAGTTCAGATCCCTGGCGAAAGAATAACGTCTGTTAACTTCGCATATCAGCGTTCACATTGCAGCAATTACCCAGCGCAGTACAATTGTCGCGTCTCGGTGACGTGCGATGAGGTTCACGATTGGGGGAAGCACCGGCTCTTTCCAAGTCATGTTTTCAAGTATATGAATTCAACATAGCAATTTTGCACATTAACCAAACCCAGGAAAGCTAACTCATGATCAGTCGAAATGATCAAGCCTTACTTTTAGTTGAATGACATTGTCCAGAAGATTAGAAAATAATTGTTTCTTCTCATCTCTGATTGACTGGTAATTTTGGACGCAATCAGTCAGGCCAAACATGGCGCTTTTCTGCTCAAATCGCTCATAGAAACTGCCAAATTCTTGTCCCTGTCGTTACACAACCCCATTTGTGTCACGAATTCACACACTAACAAAATCCGGTGTCCACCATTTTGCAACACTGTAAAGAGCGCATCCGTTTCGCTGAAAATGTCCTCATGAGCCTTAATGGCAAAACACGTTGATGTTTTTGTCAGCCATCGATCACATCCACTGGTCATCATTAGCGTGTCATTATCCCAACCACCTGGATTTTCGCTCACACTACTTAAAATAACACGCAGATCAGAGTGACACAAGCTTTTTACCTGCAACAACCTAGAATTTAAGCACCATCTCGTGGGCGCTGACCTTAGAAAATGTTTACAACATGATCAAACAAGAGGGTCGCTCCGTCGCTCTACTGCGAAACGACGCTGGTCTTTCAACTGCTTTTAAAATGTTCTAACCTGAAGCATGTGTTTCGCTGAATGCAAGAGCGCCAGGTTGATTTGTGTGCATGAAAATAGCCACAAGAACCTTTCCTTTAATCTTGGCCAGCACACCATTAAGATATGATGCCATAACAGCGGCCCGTCATACATCTGTACTACCAGCTTTCTCTCTGCACTTGAACTTATCCAGCATTCCCAAGATGTGCTCAGCAACAGCAGCGGTGTATCATTGCTCATATCATCAAATCCTAAAAACGCTTCACTTTCCAAGCCACCTCACTCTTCGCCACGTAACGCAAAATAACAAATATCTGAGCTTTGTTTGAGGCATTCGTGATTTCGCCGACGTATACGGCAAGTGATGAGGTCGTATGATTTTCTCTTTATATGTCATTTGTAAATCCCGCACTTACTGCTTCGATCAAATCGTTTTGAATTCCGCTTGACAGGCCAGAAAACACAGTGGATAGCTTCAAATGCCCGGCTAACGTCTCATCTCAGCAAATGAATGTGCTAGTTCTACGTAGTGCACAGTTGTCACGATATGAAGAGGTCGTACTTTCATCATTACTACGAAATGCTATTGGCTGCTTGTAGAAGCAAGATGCATTAACGAGGTGTTTTGAAAACTTTCGGTTTTCCCCTGCCTAGTATTGTGGATGCTGGTATTTAGTCTCTGCTGTTTGTTCAAAGCCAAATATAATTTTGTGCTTCAAAAAGTTTTCAAAGCAACTTCACTTTGAATGTGAGTAGCTGACGTTTCATGTATGCTGAGGCTCCTGGGAAGATTTCGCATGTAACAAAATTCTTTTGAAGTCCACACATTTTCACGCGTTGTGAACGAATGACAAGGAAAGCAGTAAGGGCAGTTTCTCGTAGCATAATCAGCCAGCCAGTTGCTTCGGATGTACCACTCCATTTGAAAACAAGTTATTATGTTTTTTCGTTTTTCCGCCTTTTGAAGTAAGTCTTTCAGCTCCAACATCGATCTTCCAGTGTGCACGACTTCCATCTTTGAGTGAAAGTCCAGTGTTCAGAGCTGTTTTCAAAACTTATAATCTCCCATTTTTGCAGCCACAGAAATGTGCCTAACAGATCCACACCCGTCCAGCAATTCAGATTTGGTGACACCTCCAAACACAAGCATACATGTTTCCATTGTTCATACGTCACAAACCATAATGACTGTTCACGCCCAGACAACGCCTTCCATTGACGAGGGTGCGTGGTCTGCCTCCATTGCACATAAGTTACTGATGTCAGAAGACGCCGCACATTCAACATGTTACAGCTAAGCAATAACCTCAACACAACTCTCACTGTACAGAACCAGACGGAGATGTTGGTTTGACGCAAACACTTGGGCGAAATCTTTTACTCAACTGGAAACCAATGATCTGCCAGACAAGCAATCTTCCCTATGAGGCGCGCAACTGCGCAGCACCACCAGAACATTTGCGCAGTGAAACCTCATTCTCGCGCACTTGCAACATTCCAGATTTAATAGCGTAGACATGTATCGCATAGCACTTTTAACGCTTGAAACGCTTTACTGTTGTGTGTCTGCATGGTTGCGCAATCGCACGCGCACTAAAACGAACATTTGTTCAGTGTAAAATTTTCACAGAGGGAACACTGCAGGCAAGTCGCCAACCACTAGACGTCGGGACTTGTTGCAGAAAAACAATTGCACGGACCTTGTCTGCTGCGAGTGGATCGGGTCGTTTCATGATCTTCGGCATGGGATAGCCGGCGGCAACGCTGAGCGCTCTGAAACAAGCAATTCGTCAGTGAAGGTTTCGTGTTTGCAATTGTTGGGCGTGACGTGAAGTTGCGAAAGCATAGAAAGGAAAAGAAAAACACTGCCGTGAAACGCAAATTTGCTGAAAAGGATGTGTGCGAGGACGACGTGCCCAAAGAAAGCACGGAACATAAACTCCTATAACAGCAGTGCAAGAAGAATCTGTTTGAAAATTCTCTTTCCGAAAACGCAATTTGAAAAACTAGGCTATATTGCAATAGTGAGAAAAGACCGAACTGTTTTATGTTTGATACAGGTTCTGCAATTCTGAAAAATCAAATCAAGTCGCGACATGACAATGGCTCTATAAAACAGATTGTGACACAGTACTAACTGGGGCAGAGACAAACTCATTCGTGCGTGCGAAAGACAAACGAAAGCTATCCACTTTGCGGGCATTTCGAATAGCTTGAACTGTCAACCCTGTGGCATGGCAGGTTGTGTCTTTCTTCAGCCGGTAGCGTTCGCGCAAACGACGCGGAAAAATTAGCTTGGATAACATTTTCCTCAAGAGTTATACTTCAGCGCCGATTGTCCCTGCTGTTACGTTGACGAACTACAAAAGTACCTGAAGAAACCAACGACAGGGTCGCGATCAAGTCCGAAGTACATGAGCATGTTGATGTAATCAAGCCGGGGGGGAACCTGCAGAGGTGAGAGAAACACTCAGTGAATGCGAAAATTAAGGTTTGATGAAAATGTTAAATACTCTTACACGCAGCGAATCGCTGCAGGGACATTGAAAGATAGAACAGTGCCTTCCGCACAAGTGTGTCGCGTGACAGTCCCTGGCGCATGGGCGTCGGAAGTGGGAGGGGGGCTTGGCTCACTGAATATTGAAAGTTGGCATTTTTCTATTAAATCTTTTGCAAAAAAGGTTGTTTTCTTCGTTTCGAGAAGGAAAAATGAATTTTCACCACTTTTGGCCCCCACCTGAAAAAATCTTTATGGCTACCCCTGTAAAAATCCGCTAATCCCCCCCTGGAAAAAATCCTTCCGACGTCCATGCCCAGGTATGTCGCGTGACAGATGCATGTGTGTCGCGAATTTTTAAAACTAGGAACAAGTTTTTGAACCGGTTTGTGCGATTCCTGTAAAGAGGAGGTTTCTATTAGTTACGTTTCCGTCACTAGCTATAGTGTGCCGCGAGAAGAAGACCAAGTTGCAAAGTGAGCCGCGGCCAAAACAAGATTGGCTACAGCAGAATTATAAAAAAAACGGCCGAAAAGAAGGGGGTAGCAATAAAACGCCAGTGCAGCCGAAATAGAAACGATTAAATAATTTTATTTAACCGAACGGATTTGCGGCTTTTGGCAATTTATACGTAATAATCTTATATTTTTTTCCTAAAAAAGATATAAGGAGCAGAAAAGCACGTCGAAGCAGCTTGTACGGGCAGAGTTTATCTTGCTTTCCCAACCATTCCAGCGTTTTAAATCCACCATGCTCTGGATCAAAAACATCACGGTTTTATTTGATACTTTTCGATACTTTATTTTCGGCGCTCCAGCTGCGTTTCTACATTTGCTCCTCACTGCCGCAAACGTAAAAAAGGACGAAAAAAGCAACGCAACCACTTCACAGAGTATAGTGTTGACACGAGCAGCGCAGGCAATGACGACCGTCAAACCGATACATCGGAGCACGTGGACACTTTACGAGCTTCTTTCAGCTTCGTTGCGAACGGGCCTTCGGCCATGGTGATGAAAAGATTGCGCTGACTACCCAACGCAACGTTTTCAGTGCAGCACAAGAAGGAAAAGTGTCTGAAAGGACTCGGAAATCCGTCTTATCTTGCAAAGCGCAACAGGCGGACATAATGGTAAAACAGATTTCGACAAAAGTTTCTGAAAATGACAACATGTTGATTCTACTTGCGTAAATCAACACGTTGCGTCCGTAACTGTCACTTCGGTAACGAGTACGAGAGTTTATCGTTCACAAGCAGCAGGACGCACCACGTGATCGAGTCGTCTTACCTGCTCCCAATCGGAGAATAACTTGAAGAACAACTTTTTCAAATAGTTATCGCGGTGGTAAGGGTACGGGTCCTCGGGGTCCTCCGGCGAAGACGGCCTTTCGTTTTCGTCGGAATGGAACCACAGGTCTACCTGAACGACAAAGTCAAAGCCAATAATGCATCGCAGGGGGGTGCAGATCATTTTCTTTTCGTAAAGCAAAGGTCAATCAAAACATGCGTCACATTTGGAGTTTTGCGAACGGATACACAGTTCTCTCAACATTTTTTCAAAAAGGGATTGTCGCTTGTCTCCTCGTTGAAATTTTTAGACTTTAAAGGCGCTGAAAACAAAAAGAAGAAACGAAGGAGAAAATTAAATGTGCATTGTGTAGTCATTCACCACAGGTACATACTACTTCCAAGTATGGCAACCTATCAAACAAATGAAATTAACGAAGCGTCTAGTCTAATTAGAAACCACTGTAAAATTTCCTGTCAGCACGTAACAATGACCTTTGATTACCACATCAAATGGCAACTGGTAATCACCATTTCATAACTTGAGTCACCGGTAAAGTTGTTCATATTCGCCGCATGATAAGGCACTGCATGTAGTGGAAATATATTTTAGGATGCGGCAGGAATGTGTTTATGTTTTAGATGCCTACTGCAAATCTCGAAAAGCTTACGCATATGCTTTTAGCTACGAGACAAATCCGAGAAAAAGGTAAAAATCCTACAAATAGAATGTCCTCAAAGACGACGAAAACAGTGTCGACTGCATAGAAAGTTTCGGCCTTGCCTTGCGCTGCTTCATGGTAATGATTTGCATACTTTATGGAAATTATTTGCATACTTCATGGTAATCATTTGCGTAATTCGTGGTAATCATCTGCAAAATTCATGGTAATCATTTGCAAACTTCATGGTAACATTTGTGTACTTCATCGCAATGATTTGCATACCTCATTGTAATCATTTGCATACTTCATGGTAATCATTTGCAAACTCGATGATAATGATTTGCATACTTCATGGCAATGATTTGCATACTTCATTGTAATCATTTGCGTACTTCATGGCAAGCATTTGCAAACTTGATGGTAAGGGTTTGCCTACTTCATGGTAATGATTTGCATACTTTATGCAAATGATTTGCATACTTCGTGGTAATAATTTGCAAACTTCATAGTAATCATTTGTGCACTTCATGGTAAACATTTGCAAACTTCATGGTAATGGTTTGCATACTTTATGGAAATCATTTGCATACTTTGTGGTAATCATTTGTGAACTTTATGGTAATGATTTGCATACTACATGGTAATCATTTGTGTGCTTCATAGTAACGATTTGCATACGTAGCACCGTCAGCTTCTACGAAAACATTCACACTCCTAACAAGGACCGGGCTTACTTTGTTGTACTGGTCCTCAGTGATCCAACCGTTTCTGGCTACGTCAACTTCTACGTAATCTTGGCGCATGCGCAGGAGTTCCTCGGACGACGGCTTCGGCCATGGTAACGAGACGAGCAAAAGGAATTTCCTCCAATCGATGTATTCCGAATCCGGAGCAAGGACAGCGCACAAATCAACTAGCTGCAAGTATCCAGTCGTTAGGCAGTGCGAGGGGGAATGTGAGCATCACCAGAGATCTTTTGAAAATCATTGAACTTCTATGATAGCAAGTGATAAAGTTGGTCATTTTCAAAGTTGCAAATCATAGACCTTCCTTTACTTTAGTAACACTTACTTCTCAACTTTGCGATGCACAACGTGTACTAATGAACTGAAAGACAACGTTATTTAAATAATGAGCAACGTTACCAATAAAAACAGAATAAAAACAGGGTGTTTGACTGCATCAAATTGAGTGGTTTAGAGCTAAATAGTCCACGGTAGCGTGGCTAAACATTTTAAACGAAATCAGGTTGGTTATTGTGGGCGTTATGCAGGTACTTCGGTCGCAATGGGCAGTTAAGCGACTTTTGTTGAACAGGCATAAAAAATTTTAGGTCACGTCATTCGTGACTTGGCGAATGACCAAGAAAAAAGGGGGCAAAGGACTTTCCTGCAGGAGGAAAATTCGGCCGTTCCGGAATCGACCGACACCGGGAGCAACGCACAAGTTGTGAAAACGCATCGCGTCATTGTTTACGTCACAAATCGCGTCATTGCTTGCGATAACTCGTCAAGTTCAAACGCAGCACAACTTTTTGCGGAAGTAGCGGTCATAATTTGATCATTGTTTACGTCGCAAAATGCAAAGTTTCTTTGAGCAGCATGTGCCGCAAGATCAGGAAGTGACGAGTTGTCGGATACCTGCGCGTATGTGATATTCATCCACATGTCCGGCAGGACCTCCGCGCCATGGGTCAGAGCTGCTGTGCTGGCGAGCAGCTCGATGAAAGCCTTGTTCGCTATGATCCCGTTCGGGGATACGTCTGCGAGAAACAGGAAGAACGGCTATTGACAAAACATTGAACCTTGCACTGGATCGAATGGCAGGAATTGACGTGTCACAATGATCTGATTTCAAACAATGCGAAGTGAATGGTCGCTCGGATCGTGCAATGCTTTAAACAAGGAACATACTTCGCCCAGAGCATACTACGCCAATAAATGCACAGACGCATGTCTTTCACGAAACAAGAAGCCCCTCAGTCGACCTCATTTCCCAGTTGTTTAATCTCAACGCGCCTTTTTGTATCATCCGATTTTTTCTGGACGACTCAGGTGGTGCACTTCATCCCTTTCTATACGTGGATGATGATGTAACGACGTCGTCGCCGCCGTTTGTCTTCGCTTGGCTTTGAAGAGCCACGAACTCAAAATCATACCTTTGTTTCCATCGAATAAAAATAACGCGATCCGAGGCTGAAGCTGTCGAGATCCGGGTTGGAATTTGACAAAAAAAAACAGTGTTGCCAACTCATGCTTCTCTAATAGGAAATCAGTTTTCCCTGTTATGCTTGAAAACGCCAGAAAATTGCAGCATGACATGCGGACATCGTGCTGTGAGCTTCTGTAGCGCACGAAATAACGAATAATTACAAGAACGTATGGTCACCTTTGAAGTGGGTGTGCAGATTGGAAATCTGATCAACTGTGAAGGCGTCCGGTGCGGCCGTTTCCACCGCTGGAGGTCGCACAGGGGGAGTAGGGGTTCGAACTACGTGGATCTCAGCATCCATGATGAACTCCTGGCCGAAACAGAAAAGTTAAAATCTTAGAAGACAAAAACAGGCTGTACAACTGCACATGGGCGTCGGAAGGGGGGCAGGGGGGGCTTGGCTACCCCTGGAATTTGACATTTTTCTATTAAATTTTTACCAAAAAAGGTCGTTTTCTTAGTTTTGAGTGGGTAAAATGAAATTTTGTCGCTTTTGGCCCACCTGGAAAATTATTTTTGGCTGCGCTTGGAAAAATCCACTTTTACCCCCCTCTAGAAAAATTCTTCCGACGCCCGTGCAACTGCAT
>Ga0210059_1017020_pt1 | contig 10419 bp, 5 predicted proteins | sample Ectturendosymbi2_FD_188042 | JGI IMG/M metagenome (GOLD analysis project Ga0210059, IMG submission 188042) | Ecteinascidia turbinata endosymbiont from Florida, USA - Sample 2 (SPAdes) (version 2) | ecosystem: Host-associated > Tunicates > Ascidians > Unclassified | place: Key West, Florida... | reverse complement strand
GGTCGAAGGTTGACCTCATCACTTTGATGTTTTTCACGCTGTCGAAAGCAGTAGCGCACACACTGCAGAAGATCGAAACAAAATTTCTTCTGCTTCATTTTGAAAACTTCCCTGGTTAATGACGCACGCGGATGACGAGTTTTCGACAAAACGAAGCAGGTTTGTGATTCGCAGCACGCTGTCACAACATTTAATCATTAGCAAATAATCTGCTCCAATGTGGTAGGCTTTTTGCAGCATTTAAAACACAATGCTGAAGTATGGCATAAACAAACAGCCATTCACAAAAATGTGCGGGCACACTTGTTTCATATGTGCTTGAAAACCTGACACTCTTCCCATCATGGTGGTACAGTTTTCAGCACGTAACCCTATTGTGTTAACACGCTAAATGCCGTACCACCTTCTGAAGTTCCCATCTCGATAATATCAAGCAACTGATCCGCTGTTTTATTTTTTTGCTCATCATCCAGAAATCTAACAACAAATGCAAGGGTTTGGGTAATGCTTACATCAGTGCTTTCATCAACCAAGTCAACAGCCCAGTCAACATCAGCTTTGTCGCCAAAACATCAGACAACAGAAATTCCTAACATCAGACATCAGAAATGATGTTAAAACATCAGAAGTGGCTATACTGATGGGTAGTAAACTTAAAATTATAACAAAAATCAACCACATATGTTCACCGAAGGGAGAACACAAAAACCAGGGTTTTTTTAAGGAATATGTTAGGTACCCGATATGGATCTGTAGGGACCTGATTTCTCTGATTCTAGGGACCCAATTTTCTCTGATTTTAGGGACCCGATGATAATTTTCTGTGATTCTAGGGACTCGATTTGAAATTGTAAGGAGCCGAATCGGGTTCCTAAAACGCTTTAAAAAAACCTGCAAAAACATAACGTTTTAATGGCGATACATGAAAATATAGAGAAAGACCAGAAAGGCAGCTTGTACTTTCTGCAAGCCGTTTAAGACGACAAGCCAATTATAATATTTAAAATCAATCAGTGATTTTTTTCAAATGCTCGTTTAATAGCTGTCTTGCTGGGCTATTTTTTGGCCGGATTTAGCTGGTGCGAGGCCCTAGGCTAATCCAGTTGTGAGGCCCCCCTCTCCCATTGTTACGAGGAAAAAATGGAAAAGCCTTGATCACTTTGCGCAAAGCCGAAAATGACGATAGTGACGCTCTAAACATACGGGCAATAAAAAATTCTAAATCGTTACTAGATTATCCCACGACCACTTTTCTTGTTGCTACCTTCGACGCAAAAGCGTTCTATGACACGGAATTGTTGAAATCGTATTTGGCTGGCGGGAACAGGATTATTAATTTTTGCAGGCAAACCAACCGAAAACTTCACGGTGAAATATTTGAAAAAACACATGGCCTATGTTTTTCATAAGTTTCACACCTGTTTTTTCTTATCTGTGCTCAAAAAAACACAAGGACACTGCGCATATGTGTGGACCACGTTGCCACTCGCTTACCACGGCTGTAAAAATCTCACACATGAGCACAACACGTCAAATAAAACGCACCCAAATGGTTGCAACTCCTAGTTTCGCAATTCGCGTGTTTGTTATGTTTTGAGACTGCTAAGAATCGAACGCAAGGAAACTCGCGCGAAAGGATGTGAGGTTTAAACCAGAACCGTAGTCAGAAAGTTTTCAATAGGGGGCTTTACATTTGCGCAGGGGGACTTGACATTCTGAAAATTCGATAAAATCTCCACTGATTTATTGTGTTTCAAATTTAAATTTGGAGGGACTGAGCCAACCAATGCTCCCTCGTGGCGAAGGGACTGGTTTAAACTTCCCTTATGCTTTCATTATTGAAATACTTATAAAAAGCTACAATCATCGAATCAAGTAAGGTTGAACAGAGCCTAGTAAACAATTAAAAAGATTTTGTCCTGGCTGTCTTCATAAAAAAATAATCTAGCAATTCATTATTTGTTTGCCTAACTTTGTCACTTTTAATACACAGAATGCATATAGTGTGGGCAACCTCTCTGGAACATTGCGTCCCTTTAATTCATTTTTGATTCTTTTGAATCTTGAAAAAGACCTTTCTCCTGAGCTGTTAGTGACGATCAAGCTAAGAAATACGGTTCGCGTGGTTGGATAAACCAAGAACCACTAATCTAAGGCATCAGACCCAAACGCGCTTTCGTCATTTTCTTGCTGTTATCCATTTCTTTGTCTCTTTTGGGAAGAGTTCTGTGGTTACCAGTTGGCAAAATGACTTTTGCTTGCTATTCAAGCTCATTAAAGATCTTCTACGATTTGTTTAGCACGAGAGCAGTAAAAACTTGCCCACGAACTCAAAAGCAATCTGATTTTAGGACTTTGTTAACGAAAATTAAGATGGAAAAAATCGCATCTAAAAATACCAAACGAGCTTTACGTAATAGAAACGCTAACAAAACTACAGTATTGCTGAGAAGAAGCAGTTATGTTTTTATTGTAGGATGATGCTGCTAGCCCTACACATAGCTCTTATCTGCAGTACAACCTTAAGCTTTCATAAGGTGCATTTCAAACACGAACAGCCACAAGCTTTTTCGCCTGATTACAACGTAACAATCGATACGATTCAGCAAACACAAGACACAGCCAACGTGCTTTGAGCATATCGACACAACAGCCGGCATGTGGCTTGACCAACGGTCATATTGAGATTCATGGAAACTCGTTGGAAGATCCTGGCATTATCAACACGGAATCTGATTTGGTGAATAAAATTAAATGAATAATTAAGACATAAAATTTTGACTAATATATATATCGAACTTATCACATACCGGCAATTGACTCTACGCGTACGACAGTTTGCTGGAGGCCCCCTTGAATCTTGAGGTCCTAGGCTTAAGCCTACATAACCTATTGGTAAACCCGGCCCTGCCCATAAGGTGAGTGTCATAGAAAGAGAAGGTATCTTTCTCAATGTCTCACAGAGTTGTAAACCCTATTGGTTGGTCATACTAACGGACACCTGAAGAGGTTGGATGCTGACATACCACAAAAAATATTATGACTCTCAAAAGTGCGTTGCCATGGAAAACGCAACAAATCCGTGGTTCCAACTCTCGCAAATACTGACAAATAATGAAATTTTCCCGCTGAACCAACACCTGATAAGCAAACTATGATATTTATGTGGCGACTTGTGTGATATGCCATTAACAAAGTTGGCCAAACAGTAAACAAATTTTCCACAAGGTGGTCAACGCACCAAGGCAAGGCCGCAACTAGGTGAATTTTCCGGCGGATGCAAAATGATTGTAACTTGTTGTTGTACTTAACAACTAAACTTATTGGCGCTTTCACAATGTTTTCGAAAATTTCGAGGCACTTTCACAATGTTTTTGAAAATTTCGAGGCACAATGTTTTTAAAAATTTCGAGGCACCTGGTTGCGGGCCTGCACCGCGGTTCTTGGAAGAAACCAGATAATGGGGATGACAGCGACCAAATGGCCTTATCGCGACACTGTTCAGTGTTCCATGGCATCGTAAATAAACCACCTGGCTGTGAAGCTCCCACTGTTAATTTTGTAGAACAACTCAATCTTAACTCTCTGGATCCTTCTCCAAGTAAAATAATCTTGTAGCCTTTGCATTGTTCATTGATTTTTTCCCATTCGGCTTCGTCCACATGTTTTACCTTTTTACCATACATGTAGTGACCGATATTGACGCCTCACTTCACAATGTTTAACATTTTTTAAAGGAGCTCCTTAGAGAACGTCTGCCAAGTTGCCAGCATTAGGAACGCAATTCTACTTATACGACGCGACCCACCAAAACCCTGGTTTGAGTAACCGCGGCGTGGTTCCATCAATGTGGGTTTGCTACTCGGTAATTGGCGTCAGATAGTTGTAAAGTTTTAGTGAAAGCAATTATATGAGAACGATGTATTTTCCATTTTTTTACTTGCCGCAGTTTGTGCTTAAATTTATTCTTTTTAGTCTTAAGTTTGCTCGCATTCTCTGCCCTTACTTTACTTCAGGACTGTGCTGAATAGTGTTACGTGAAGCCGATTTCCTATAAATAAAAAATTTTTTTATTGGTTCAGACTTCATCGCTTTGTGGAGACTAATTACTTGATTCTTGAAAGCGTTACACTTCAGATTCTGTACTTTCCGAAACTTGTCCAGTGTAAGCACTCGGAATGAGGAGTTGTTTTCGTCGATGACCAAAGATTACGTTTCAAATTATTAGCTCAAACCTTCGTAAACGCATCCTAACATTTCATGCAGCACAGCGGTTCCCATATCGGCCTTGTTTCGTCAGTTAGTGCGTTCGTCGTCTTCCATTCTGTTTACCACCCACAGCTTGTAAAAGATTGAAACGTTTGAGCATTCGCATCAGGCGTGACCCTGCCAGGTGCTGACTTAGCACTTATTCGGAAACATGCCGCCCGCTTGAGTGTTCGAAGACCTCTCTTGTAGCGGAGATACCGAGAAATGTTATAAACTCAAGCGGGCATTCTTAAGGTCTACGTCCAACACGTTCGACCTCTCAACTGTTGCGGGTTTCCCAAGCGGAATTTTCAGACGTCTTAGCATATCGTAACCATCGTTCTTGCAAGCTGTGGAAGAAGCACCCCTTGTCCTATGAATTTAGTGATTGGATCCATCAACCGCTTTTGCGGAACTCATCCATACTTTTCAGAAAACTACTGATTAATCTTTTCCGCCGTTTAGCATATAACAACGACCAGAAGATTTTGGAATTTGTCTAAAAACCGGCAAAAATTTGTTTATAGAAAATAAATCAAACGAAGTTGGGCAGCAAAAGCGTGTGGGATGATTTAAGGCAGGGCTTTTAGGCCACAGACCCACATTTGTGATCTGTTTCTTCTCCGACCCCAATCTTACCTCGCTTAAATTTTTCCATTCAATCAGCGCGGAATAACGATAATACAAAATGAAAAATAAATGACACTAAATATTGGTTCCTTGTACAAAACTGACAAACCGTAATTTGAAGTATGCCATAAAGCACAAAAGAGAATGCTTCAACATTGGCAAAATTATGAACAATTAGCTGATGACTGGATTCTTGTTTATTTTCATGGGAGTAACAAATCGGAAATGTGACGAGGACCACCAAACTTTTGCCCCACGATCGAAGGTATTTACTCGAAAAACTAATAACTTTTTTCGACACTTTAATTTAAATCTCCCATTTAATTACCATTGAAATGTTCAAAAGGGCAAAATGAGTTCACTGGCATATCTTCCCGCAGTTTTATCTTAACTTTCACTTAATTTGATCTTGTTTCTTGTCAACGTACAAATGTTTTAGCCCAACAAAAGGGGTGTTCAAATGTTGTGGAGGGAAGCTAGCTTCATACATAATCCTCAAGCGTTTTACGTTATTTTTCCAGTGACATTCGACTCGACCTCAGCAAGCATTTATCGATCACGTGTTACATTTTTGTTGTTCTACAATGAATAAAATCGATCAATTCCTCGAATGAATATTTTCAATCCGCTCAGATACTGTAAAACAGGGGTGTGCAATATTTTTTGTCGCGGGGCCATATAACCAACCTCAGACATCTAGCTGGGTCACACGAAAAAAATTTACTTTAGTTTTTTCATGTACATATGAATTTTCATGCATGATGGGGAAAAATCAGTGTTGGCAAGGGCCACAATAAATGTCTTGGCGGGCCGGGTTGTGGCCCGCCGGCCGCCTGTTGCACACTCCTGCTGTAAAACATTCAGGTTGCTGGCAGCAGAGTTGGTGGTTACATTTTGTTCGGAGTTCCTAGTTGGTATTTATTGAAATCAACCTCTTATGGGACTGTTTATATGACCATGGATCTCACGAGAGCAAACCAAATGGGAATTTTTGATATGAATTAATCGAGTTGCTCGGAAGGCTGACATTGGTTGTTGAAAGAGAAAATGTCTTACACATTTGAAAAACACTTTACAATTGTGTTCAGTGAGACCTCTTGAACAACCCTTGAGGCACCAGTTTGCTAAAAATCGGTAAAATGGCTTGTGATATACTGACCTCATTTTTCAATTGATGAGAAAACGAAACCTTGATTTGAAATACTTATTATATTATATGGAGTTGACACTTGTGTCTTGAGTTTAAGGCAAACACCTCGCTTCAGTGACGTGCGGCTGGGCAGCAACGAAACCTGACCAAGGGTACAATGTGGGGAGGGGTTTAATTTTGCCCCGCAAGTTTTCCTGCCTGGAGGCTTCAGGAAAGAAGCAATTGCTGCCAATAACGCGTGACTGCTTACATTCAATAGAGACAAATCAAAGATTTTTTTCATTTCAATTTTTTGGTGGGTATGCTTCAAACTAAGTTACAGCAACTTTATGAAAAAGTCACCTACGAACTGGTAGTATGTTGATAGAGAATAGAACTGAAGATGGACAAAAAGGTCCACTCATAGACCTCCTTCTTGAAATCTAAGGTTGACCTACGAAATTTCAGTTATTCGTTCTCAAAATCTGAAGGGTTGAAAATAACAGAACAACAAACTTATTACTGATTTTTTGTTTTTGCGTAATTGTAAAAGAGATGTGCATCGTTAAGTGAAAAATAAACATTTCTGCAAAATGGAATCAACAAAAAACTGGGTAGATTTCAAATCATCAACAGAATAGTATGACAGTGCTAATATTTTGCACAGGCTAAAGCTGCTAGCAGCCAGGCACTTGTAGAAGTTCTCAATTTTTTCCTGCTCATCGAGGGATTTTGTACGTCATTAATTTATAGTGGCAAATGTTTTTCGATCGGTAGTTAGCATATTTCATGTTTTTATGCCCGTTACAACTCAAGTATTTGTCACTTGTCTCAAGCGCAGTTTCGTTCACAACGGGCATTCTTTGTATGTAGGTAAAAATACTTTGTTTTGTTGTCTGCTGTGGACCAAGTCAGAGCCCACGTAGTACAAGCTTAAATCAAGATCACTAAGTCTAGATTGTTTTTCTCGTTTGTTGCTGTACCGACGCCGACTCTGAGGACAGCTAACCGACACCATCGCAGACACCATTAGGGATGCAGGTCTATTTAATCCATCGCTTTGGAGGGAATACAGTATCATGTGCGTGAATTTATATATCTCAATACTATTAGTGACATAAAAAAGGTTTGGAAGCTCAAAACCACGCGTGCCAAAGTGTGTTTTCAAATTTGAAACGGTAAAATTGAAATAATCCCGGGATTGCCTCCAAAACCTTGCACTCATATTTCCTATTGCGAACAAAGGCTGCTCATCCAATCATTGGTAACCTTATTATTACTACCTTTGTTTGTGAGCACTGCTTACAAAAGATTCAGCCATATGAAAATCTGCATGTACAGTAATTACGAAGTTCTCGTCGTTTTTTTGCATTGAATCTTTCAACAATTGACAAAACGCCTGAACACAAATATAGTCTAAATTGTGCTGGGAATGATTTTCTGCAAGCGATACCATAACAAAGCGTCGCACTGCAGGTGTAGTCAGCCCAAAACTTTTGGGGGTTAAAAAAATTATGGGGAGAGACAAAACGTTTGATTTTAGGCGAACAACAGTACTTTGTTTGGGATACCGCCTCTCAAAGCACAAAATAACTAGATACGAATATGCTAAAAATTGGGTGCATGCCCCCCTGGTTTCTTCCCTGGCTACGCCCATGCTGCGTTGATTTCCTGAAAGGGGCGATCATATTTTGCCAATTTTAAGTTTGCCGTTTTGAGAATTTTACAAACATCGTAGTCAGCATGGTCATTAAGGCCGTGGAAACAATGGGGATCAAGGATCTCGACCACCCACAAATTTTAAAACTTTCGTCCGAAATGCAAGGGAACGACCACTATTCTACTTCATTTTTTACTTAATACACCATTTCCAGAGTTGTTTTTATCGTGACAGAAACATCTCAGTGAAAACGTAATGAGCCGGAACCTTCTGTGGGGAGTAAGGACGACGCTCGGGATGATTGTGTACCCAGCGAAGCATCAAAATATTTCGCAAGTCCGAATGCATCAGCACGTTATCAGTACTAATTGGTAGCAATTTTCTTGCAAATTTCAGATTTTCAAATATTGCGCAAAAAGGTCTTTCCAAGACTGAGTGATCACCGATGACGACGGGCACAATCAATCAACCATGATGAAGGTGACAACATGGGCATCGGCAGATATTTTTCCAGGGGGGCAAAGTCGACATTTTGCTTATCCTTTTCAGGTTGCTGACGATACAATGCAAATGGACGTTCACAAAACTCTTTACCCTTTCAACACCACAAAGAACATGCCCCATGTTACGGCAACAGTCCCAAAATATGCGCTTCGTCGGCAGCAATGCTTCTTTTTCACTCATCCTTCTTTTCGTACCGTATAAAACTACGTGGCTCACTGCTATCAGCAGTTATTGTCTCGCTGCATTACCTGCTAAGCTGCCACAGACGTCTGCGTTCAACAGTCACATGCGACAAAACGCCTACTATCGTAACTTTTTTCAAAAGTGAACCTTTGTTGCCATGTGATTGTTACGCAATAATGACCAACAGTAGAACAATCCGCTCCGAAGTTTTGCAACCTGACTGTGCAGGCAGTGGAGCGGATTTAGTGAACTGCAAGCTCATCACTGCATGACACCAGAACAGTGAACCTGACTCGTGTGCAGTGTGATTGTCATATCGGCAAATAAAACTACCATTGCAAGAATTAAGTCAGTTAAGCAGCTGGTTTCAGGTTTCTAGAAATTTTTAATTCTTCGTCCCAATTTCCAGCAAATGCCCGTTTTGGCCCCCACTCCGACGCCCATGGCTAGTGGGTCACCTACAGTGTCAAGTGGGCCCGTTTCAGCTAAGTTTACCTCCCCTGGCTGAAACCTCTAGAGTTACGCTGGAACTGCTGTTGAAAAGAAGCCTGCATAAAACAGGGTCGGATCCAAGGGGGGGCGATTGGGGCGATCGACCCCCCTAAAACCCAAGAGAGTAACTATATTCACCACGATTTTGTACAACTCGGAAAGCAAAGTTCACAATATAAGGCCATTTTGTCGTCCATTGTTTCGTCACATCAGTGTTGTGAAGTAGCCTATACTTCATCTCTCTTACTGCAGCGAAGCCGTTATGAGACTTGGCCACCAATTAGTGCTGAAATCGCCCCCTAATCTTACTGGCTGGATCCGCCCCTTCCATTAAAGTAGTTTGATTAAGCTATTCACTCAGTTCAGGCACACTGTTCACACTTACAGTCTCACACCAGGGAATTTCACACAAGCAATGGATTTTTCAAACTTGTGGAAGCATTGCTACAGATTCACCCACGCTTTTTTTCACACAGTATAAAATTACGTGCAATTCCGCTATAGCCAAGATGTCTGCGTTCAACAGTCGCGGGCGGTAAAACGCCTTTCACCATTATTTGAAGCGAATCTTTGAAGATTTGTTGCCATGTTACTGTTACGCAGTAAAGGCCAACGATAAAACAATGCGCTTGCCAGTTTCGCAACCTGCCTCTATAAAAAAAAATAGTGGACATGGTTGCACTGCGAACTCATCACTGCACGAAGCCAAATTAGTGAAACTGGCTCTTATGCAGTGTCAGTGTCATACCGGCAAACAGTTTGTCAATGCAAGAATTACCTCAATTGCGGTAATTGGAACTAAGCTTCTGACTTCTGGTTTTCTAGAAATTTTCGTTCGTAGTCCCAATTTCCAGGAAGGGGCAAATGCCTATTTTGACCCCTTCGGACGCCCATGGGTGGTAATTCGTTCAGCCACACATAAGAGCAGGTCCTACAAGCCTCGGTGATGTTGTCCCCAAGTTTGTTTTATTCTATAGCTGTGGTTGAAACATGATCTTTTCACATAATTATTATGTTATTCCTCGACGTTTAAGAACAATCCACGCCACTGCATATGTGAAGTTTACGCGGTGCACTGTTTGACTGTTTAATCATTCCCAGATTCTCTTCGTAGCAATCATCTGATCGCAGTGGGTTGTGATGTCATAAACTGCGGCAAATACAAAATTTAAAATTCATACTCTGTGAGATCTTTGTGTCTGATTCTGTGTTGAGACAGGATTTCTTTCCATAACATGGACAGTAGTTGACAAAATATGTGAACTTTCAAATACAGACTACTGGTGGTCTTCAATCAAACCATATGATGACTTGTCCATCAGCAGTGAAAAGCAGCTAAAACAAGGTGTTCTTAACTACGAGAAAGAAAGGAGGTTTGTGTAAGTATTGATACGATAGACTTAAGCGTAGGTAGTGGTTAATGTAATTGGAGACTGAGTATTCAAGCATTCTCCGAAGTGTCTCTGAAAAGCTCCTAAACGACATCTCGGAAAAATTTCCACTGAAATTAATCAGATAATGGCCACATCTAAGCGCCTTTTCAAGCTCCCGCTAAATCCATGGAAGGGTAATT
>Ga0210059_1017019_pt1 | contig 10419 bp, 5 predicted proteins | sample Ectturendosymbi2_FD_188042 | JGI IMG/M metagenome (GOLD analysis project Ga0210059, IMG submission 188042) | Ecteinascidia turbinata endosymbiont from Florida, USA - Sample 2 (SPAdes) (version 2) | ecosystem: Host-associated > Tunicates > Ascidians > Unclassified | place: Key West, Florida... | reverse complement strand
GCATCGACTCAAAATCTTTTCTTTGGGCCCCGAAATTATTGGATTGGAACCACTACTAGATGGCAAAAGAAGTCTCGTGTTGGTACAAGGTGTGTAGATTCCTGCAATAACCTTGCCGAAGGTGAAAAGCATATTGCAATTGTTTTTTTCCTCAAACAAGGACAAATATTAATAGCGCATTTACAGTGTCCTTTCGTAATCCTCGCCTTTTCTGCTGTCTGCTTTTGTGAAGAAATCAACCATAGGCGTAGACAGGGGGTCCTAGGAGGCCATCCCCCCAAATTTTTAGCATATATAGTCATTTTGGGTTTTGAAAGGCGGTATCCTAAACAAAATACACTAGTGTTGTTCGCCTAAAACCAAACATTTTGAAACTCCCAAATTTTGGGCTGGCTACGCTACTGGAATCAAGCAACTAACCGCGACAAGCTCAAACTAACGCGACTGTCCCCGTCGGCATGCCTACCAGTTTTACACCAAACTGCGAAATCACTTACGCACCAAATGCACACTACCGCGATTTTGATGATATCTACGTTGTGTTGTTTATTCAGAGGTGGGCATTCGAAAATAATTAATTTAATTCATAGAGAAAGGCAATAAATATTTTGGGTTATTGGCTTAGTTTTAGCAAAATGCGGCTTCCGTCTCAGTGTTGGCTTCAGGCCGGAAGAATTCAGTACACTGCCTTTTAAAGATTTAGCGCGATGATGACTCACGACACAGGCTTCGAACGCTTCGTTCAGTGGTCGTAGTAGTACTGTAGTGGCTTAGTTTGCACTGCACTCGTTCCACTATGGCAGTGCCTTCTTAACCTTTTTCGGATTCGTCCGCTCCTGCCATCGATTGCCACATTCTCATTGCCCCATCGTGGGGGAACATTTTTCAAAGTGGGGGATCAAAAGTGCACGTCAAAAATCTATGGAAAATTTCTGCAGTTTACATTGGTAACTGTGATGACACAAGCATTGTAATACGATGTCATTAACTTTAGTCAGCATGTTTAAGCAATGTTTCATAAGCCCTCAACGACCCCTATCTACACTACATCTTAGGTTGGCCCGAGCAGGGTGACCAGATTGTGCACGGTGTACTCTGCCAAAAGATTTACGAAATTCTGCCAAATTACAAATAATATTGCCAGAGTTCTGCCATATTTTTTCCATTCAATGATTTACTTAATGGACCCAATATTAATTGTTGCCAAAACTTATTTAAGCAAAATTCTGAAGTAAAGGGCATGCCAGGCCCCCCAGGAAATAAGAGGGGGTCAGGGCCCATGCGGCCCCCGGTTCCTCCACCCCTGCATTCACCCTATTGTGAATGCATGGCCGATGCGACGGTAATCATGGTACATGGAATGTTCTTTGATCATCACGCAACGGTATTTCCTCTTATCCACAGCATGCATTCCGCCATGTGGCAAATTGGCTACGATCTTAACCATCATTAGAGATTCAGCTCCGCAAAATGTATTTTCGTTTCACCAGCACATGCGCTATTTGAAGAGGAAACGAGAAGAGGCTTTTTACCAACAGAGTCATTTATGAATGGAGGGAATTTTGCTTTTTGCACAAATATTCGTGCTGTTGCTTGAAAATCCACGAGGATTTGTTCCAATGAATGCCTAGTTTGTTTTGTAAATACTCCGTGGTTTTGAAGGAGTCCAATACTGGTTGCTATATTTCAGCATTGCAAAACATGCATTGCGCAGATGGCTCATGGCTCGATTCTTCACTTCTGGGAAGAAAAAATCCATTACCATTACCGCACTTTCACTTTTTGAAGGGAGCTTATTCTCGACGCAAACCTTCCTATTCAAACATGGTTCTTTAAAATGCGAAGTCGAAGCTGGCGTGTTCTGATCGATTTCACCTACGGATTTACATTTACTTTCAACAAAACAGTGATTTTTGCTCGCATGAATTTCGCTATTTGATTCACGAAGGCTGATATGTGTTGGTTAGATCAGATAAATGCACGTTGCCAGGGGATATAAAAAAATAGGAACATAAATTTAATTCAACCCTCTTCTGTCGTTCACCCTAGCAAAAATTACATTCACCCGGTCAAGCACTATAAGGAACACCCATTGTGAATTGTGATTGATTTGCAAGATCATTAAATCCGACAAAGTGTTCACTATCTCGAGCAGAGACTCCCAAACTTCTTGTGCCAAGGTCCCTCGTTTGTGAATCTGTTTTCTTGGATCCCAATCATGTTATCCGTATTCATTAGGTTCACCGCTGTTTTGATGCTTGCGTAATTCGTGATATTGTCAATAAGACATTACAACTGCTTAAAATACGATTCCACAGCAAAAAGACCAGCTGTAAACACAGAATACCACAATATCCTTCAAAAAGATCAACAGACGATTTTCAAACTGGCACGTCATTGAAAACGTACTGGTGAAAGCCTTGACTGTGACGAACCAAATCACCCCACAGTAGGTTCCTTTCGCATGCAGGGCAGTGACCTTCAACGGGCAAAAGCTGATGAGGCGGTTCGTTTTTTAAAAATTTCTTAGCCAAGCAGATCAAGTGAGTCACAGAGCAACACGATTGGTGGGGACAGATCAGTCTCTGTTCAAGTGGAACAGCTGCAAAACATATTCTGCATGTTCTTTCCTCTTCAGCGGATGAGTCGCGCGATGTCGAGGGTTGCGTCAACTTGATCCGCAGCCGGTGCGCAAGTGACACGCACTCTTCATCCGAGTCACTTTTATCATGGCCAGATTGACGTTCAGGACCTTCATGTGGCGTCTGTTGGGTTGACTCTCGTCCGGTCATTTCCTTGTGCTTTTTGACTTTAGCTGTGACCGGTCCGAAAGCAATAGGCATGTGGGCGGGAGGGACTGGATTCAAGTCCGTTGCATATTCTTGGTTCAACCATCGCACTGTGAGGGGAAGTCTGCAAATACGAGGAACACCTGAAGTTTCTCTCAACAACCTGCAAGTTTCAGTAACGTCGGTTTAAAGGTTTGCCTTTTCCATTTTCGAGGTGACATCACTCGAAACCAGTCCTACAGGAAACAATATCAACTCTAGATCAACAAAGCAACCAAAATTTCAAATACACCAGTTGCATACATGAGAATAGACTGGGTCACATTTTGTGATTCGATCATAACTCGTTTCAAGCAACCATATGTGCAACTGATCAGCATTCAGCAACTTAAGCATTTGAAATACGCTTTAAGCGCGACTGGTTTTCGCAACCACTTTATTTTTAACTGACGCTTACTGAGCTTTTAACCTTGATTTATCTTGTTGACTTTCTTCCGCCAAATTTTCTGTTAGTACTTTTAAGTGTCTTTAAAGTGGCGATAACAGCAAATCTCATTGTCAACTTCAAGTTTACCACATTCTTGCAATTGTTTTGTTCTGAAAGTACAGTAGAAAATTCTGAAATAACTAATGACGTACAATCGCGACATCTATAGCGTACACAAAAGCAATGGGTGCACCAGAGCAGAAATTTTTTCTGAGTTGAAAACTTAGGCTGCTTCATTTGTACGATTTTGTGCCAGTAATGTTTGAAAAGTGATGCGTTATTTCCCTAACAAGGTTTTTAGATAGCAACGTTTGTTAACAATGATCTTTTGACATACTGTGGGGCATGCGCATCGAGAGAATTTTTTTCCACGAGGGGGGCAATAGTGGATTTTCCAAGGGGTCCCAAAGAAGATTTTTTTCCTGGGGGGGGGGAAAGAGTGTTGAAGTTTCATTTTACCAACTCGAAACTAAGAGAAAAACATCCTTCTACTAAACTTTAATAGGAAAACATCAAATTTCAAAATCCAGGGGGCTTTTCTCCCCCTTTCTATGCCCATCCTGAGGATTATGCTAGTGTGTGGTCTTGAGCGGTGAAGTCAGGCTTCTGTTCTGCCGTACGGCAAAAGGGACGATTCAACACGAAGTTTCTGATTTTTGATACTATGCCTTTCACTTCAAAAGTTATTTAGTTTATTATTCTGTTTGACATCAGTAAATATGTGAAACGTTTGCTTGTGAACTGCAAGTGCATTTCCTATTAACAACTGGCTGCTGTATAATGTAGGTTAGCCTAGTATTAATTGCTACTGTGCAGAATAAGATCTGTACATTCTGGATTACTTGTATCGCCACTTAGTTACGGATTTAAGTGACACTCAGAACAGATACAGGTTCTAAGGGCCAACATTATTATGCCTGGGGAAAACTTCAGAATGTTCCACATGCATTCCCAGTAATACACAGATGGTGAAGTTACGTAATCGAATGCGATGTGCAAGAACATTACTTGTGTGCAATATCAATGAAATGTTTAAACTGGGCTATTAAAACTTTGCATGACAGTTGTGAACTTGTTGCAAGGCGGGATTGCTTCATCGAATAAATTTTGCATAAATCATAATAAAACTTTCAAGTTAAGACAATTTGCAGAAGCTTTGAAAATATCAAACTAATTCTGAAAAACCCAAGCAATAAAAACTACACATGTTGTCTAGTACAAAAAAATTACCTTTTCCAAGGTGTTTGGCATAGCATATGGGACAGATTATGCAGCTGGTACGAAAAGGCAGATTGCCTTTTAGTTTTGGGAGGCACGTGCTTAAGCCTTCTTGATCGTTTTGGATTTTGCCAAGCCCATTCGAACTGCAACAAACACATTAAGAATGACAGTTCAAATGCCAAAGCTTTTGATAGCAGCGGTTTGGAATTTGGTGTGTGAACTTCTGTCACACTCTAGTCTTACTAATCCTGCCTTAGTAACATAACTAAAGGTTTACACAATTTAATTTAATTTTGAAACAGACATAAAGTCCATAATACAAACAGGGCCAGATTTACCAATAGGCTATGTAGGCATAAGCCTAGGTCCTCAAGATCCAAGGGGGCCCTCCAGCAAACTGTGGTACGCATAGAGTCAATGTGATTTAGTTCAATAAATATTAGGCTATTTGTGAAATTTAGGCTGGGGCAACATGCCTGACTTAATGCATTAGACACCGCAGCTTTCAGTCAATTGTTGTATGGGGTGCAAAACAGAGGTTCAAGAAACTGAAAATCACAAATTTTAATTTTTGCCTAGCAATTCTTGCGTCCCTCTTAAAGTAGCACCCATGGCACGAGCCATGCCTGCCATACCCTAGATGCGCCACTGATATAAACCTTTCTTTATGTGTAGATTTGTTAATTTCCTGGTGCATGGCACATGTTTAGATTAATAACATCTATCTCAAATAGCCTATAAATGTTAACAAATATAGACTAAAGCTTATGTGAATGCAACATGGTCAACATCCATAATCCACTAACAGCACTACTTTCTTGGGACAAGCTCAGCAGTGATTGCTAAATAACGTCTTTTAACTGCACTATTAACTCCATCTTGCTGTCTGAACAGCAGGGTGCGCAGATGTGAAACTTTGGTCATAAGCCCAAAGCTATCTTGCTTCTATGCAGTACAAAATATGAGAAGACTACCTGGGCTAGCCATAGTACATTTTTTCACAGCAATCACTACGCACAATACATGGATTAAGTTGAAGTCTGCTTTCTGGATGTATACAACTATGCATATAAGCTAACTTCACGTTCAACACTCCAAGCAATGAATGCTGAAGCTTTACACTCAAGCCTTAAATACATTTATTACCCCACAAACGTATCAAAAACGACCAGGTGGTGTTATTCTGGGACTAGGTAACGGCAGCAGGTACTGCTCTGTCTACAAATTACAGGACAGAACATAATATGGATTGATAAGAACTCTACTGATTTCTAGTGTTTCATATTTTAATTCAGGGGAATAAGCCCATAAAACGCCCCCATGGTGAACAGACTGAATTTTGGTCCCCTTGTAACCAGGGTTGATTGATTTAAAATTTAAATCATTTCATTTAAAGCAGTGATTTAAATCAAGCAATAAAAATCAAAAAAATCATGTCATTTCAAAGCTTTGTGTTATGTCTATGACATATTTCTAATAGGTTTTCATATCGCCTATACAGAATAAGCGTAGAAGGCAAGGAGTTCTTGTGACAACACAAGTTAAATCCACTTGAAGTTTTATCAATTATAGCAACCGTGAGATAACAGATTCTATGTCTTAACTACAAAAATGACATGTGGACTGAAACCACTAACTCTTGTAGAATGCCACAAGTTTACAATGTAGACCAGCATAAAGTCAAAGTTGCATTTAAATGCCATCAAATATGACGGCTGTTGACGGTAAACATAGTTATAGAACATATTTTTGATTCATGAAACAGGTATATCATTATATATAGGTTTTTAACATTTTATGCATGTATGCCATGTGTCAATAAAATTACTTAACTAGCAGTTTCAGTATTGGCATTTCAATAAATATTTCATTTCGTTCACCAGTACTGGTGTTATGAAGTTATTTGCATTAAAGGATATTGCATAAGCGCAAAAATGTTTGAATGAAAGTTCAGCTATTTCCAGTCAGGGTTGATTGATTTTAATCATTTCAATGAAATCAGTGACAAAATAAAAAAAAATCAAGAAAAAGATCATACACCGTTTTGAAGCTTTGTGATTTGTATGACACATTTAACCCTTTAACGGCCGCGCGATCCAATAAATTGGCGTGCCCTTTTTTAGCCATAAATCGCCAGCCGCTAGAGCTAGAGAGCTGTTTAAACCCTCTACGGATTCAGCAAGTCTTCCAGTTGACATCGAAAATATAACTCCAATTCAGTGCAAAATTGTGATGTGGCAAAGCACTTCTCTGTGCTCACTCTTCCTGCAGTTCAAGCAGTTTGATGACACAGTTCAATCATTACAAATGGCAAACAGATTAGCCACAACTTGATGTTTGCAACCACAACACATGCTTCCACAGATGAAATTATGACCATCAACACAGTGCCATAGGGAGATTAAATAAACGGTTATACTTACCCTCAAAGCTGCAATATCAGATGGAAACCCATGAACAATAAGAACCATCTTCCAAGGTCCTCTTCCACTAGTTTTCCATGCACCTCCCTATGCAAAATTGTGATGTTAGAACAACTACTAACGAACTACTGCATGATATTGATGAGACTAAAAAAACTATCCAGCATTGCAACAAAATTAACAATAAAAAATTCTAATTGAACATGTATCATTTTATTAGGTATGGATGTTTTGACAATAATGCTACTACGTACCTATATTTTGTAGAACAGATTGAAATCGCTAGTCCAACTAAGTGGCATGATTAAGGGGGTCTTCACCACTAAGTATCTTTACAACTTAAAAAAAATTGGAAAATTTAGGAAACAAGACAGTGAAAAAGATTAAATATTTTAGTGGTATATGTATATTCTGCATAGTCTGTGTATGCAATAAATGATCATAGCAGCCACAATGTCTAGTGAAAAGCATAGTCAGCCAGCAAAAATTGATTAAACCAGCCATAAGTTGCAACTCAAGCACAGGTATGGTGTAATCTGATAACTACTTCACTAAAGAAGTGGACCGATATATTGGCCAATACTTGGGTTTCCTTGATATATCGGTATCAGCCACAACGGCCGATTTCGTCAGCCTCATTAGGTGTTGACAAATCCTGTTATATTCCTCACACATCCAGACAACTTGAGCAAGATAGCACAACAAACCAAGTCAAGACAGTTATCTTGCAGCAACACTAGCAAGTGCACTTTCATAAAGAAGCAGACATGATTAACCATGAAGCACGTGTCAGGTGTCGCAGCCGAAATAAATACATCATCATTAATCAGATTAATTAAAAATCATAGCAAAATATTTAAATTGCTGCAATTGAAAAAATTTTAGCTCATTAATCCTGATTTTTGAAGTTTTTGAAAACAGGTAAAACATAGAATACAATACATTTTTGATAATGAAGCAGAAAACATGATTTGAAAATTTTGCAAATATCGATATCAGTATCAGCCTCAAAAAAGTCATATCATTCGATCTCTAATTGTTGTTAAAAATGTTTGGAGTAATTTTGTCTTGCGGTTTGGTAGCTTTACTTTAAGTCACAAGCAGTTAAAATTTCACCCTCCGAAAAAGGACAATGTATATGCATTTGCATGGAAAAGTCATTACAGACAGAAAAGTTTTTTAAAAAGTATAAAGTGAGAAGAAGAAGAAAGGCATGTTGAAATAGAGAAATCAAATGGGGAACTTGTTTGTTGAGCCAGTTACCAATGCACCATTAATAACCAGTTGAAGTTTCATAAGTACAAACAATTGCATACCAGTTAAACACATAAACTGCTTTATCGCATACGATTCTAGAATCCCAAACCAAAGCCATTCACATGTGAAGAAAATAGTCCGGTTAATCGCGTACCGATTATTTGCATAAACCAGTCATTGGCCGAGAACTATACCTTACATCTGTAAACTTAAAACGCTTAATCGCATAGTTAACTTGAAAGCAGTGTAAAGTGCACAGTTTGGACAGTGTGAAAACCTGTGGTGCCATTAATCCGATTAAGCAACTGTTGCTGAAATGACTCCCTTCACCAATGTGCCAAAATCAACACCACACGTTCAACTTTCAGGCTTCAGCACATTGTGTGCAGCACTGACTGGTTGTGTCTCATCCCTGCGGGTGTGAAGCTTTGTCTCAAAAGCAGCACTTTTGAGGTTTATTTTATGGCATTGGATAACAACTCAACACATGCGACTATGTTTAACACCTATGCACCAAATGTGTTAAATACTTTAGAACAAAAAAGGTGCACCTGTACTGTACACCAACTTCAAATTTTAGTTTCATATGACGACTGCTACTTTTTTGAAGCACTGTGCATGTAACTACACTTTTTAACACTTTGAGAGCCGGCGTACAATATATTCGTACCTAGATTTTGGCCTAAAACCAGCAGTGTTTGGTTTCCTTACCAACACTGTAGCTCCGCCGCCGATCGCACTAGAGAGCTGTTCAAGGGCTCAAACAGATTGGTCAGTCTAATAGTCTGCACTCTAAAAAAATTTTTTGGTTGGAGATTGCAGATTTTTTGTGAGTGACGTCATAAGTGAAGTAGTTTTGGGGCCATTTTGGCTCATCTTACCTGGCCTAGGGCCCAACTGCTAGGCCAAAGTATTTCGCTGAAGTTTTCATTGGAAACTAGGATCGAGTCTGTGTCTTCTGTTCCTTTCGAAAATAAACTACCATTGTTCTCAACTAAGCTGCCTTTTCACGAGATATTTCTCTTTCGAATTTGTAGCCTATCAACTGTTTCAACATTGCCAAATTTTTTGCACACACAAGCAACAAGTTGAAACAAATGAAAACATTCGTGCAATGTTCATTGCTTGAAAAATTACCCTGGAACAATAATGCTGTTGGTATGTCACACGATTACTAACCCCATGTGAATTTCACCTGTTTTCGAATAATAAAAAAACAATACTTTCTTTCAGTTGAGGTTGATTTACAAAAAAACTACACTGAAAATATAACTCCAATTCAGTGGTTTGTGCACTAATAAAGTCACTTTGTACTTCAATGCTATTATTGATGAAAAGGAAAACCACGCCTGACTGGGTTGAAATCACCTGGCGTTAGTATTCCAGGGGTCCATCTACATCTTGGTTGGTGTTGTATTTAGCTGGCTATACTGCAATTTTTGTTCCTTGCTAAAATCAAACCTACGAATGTTCTCTAAGCAGCTGTTTTTTCATGACATTTTTTTATTGAGAATTTCTGGCCTAGCCATATTCTCAATGATGCAGTGTTTTATGTGTAACCAAACACAAAATTGAAAAAAACAAACAAAATCTTATATCAATACTTGTCGCTTTCAATTTTATTGACTTACCAAAGGTGTCAACCCAACCCAACTGTTGTGGGAAAACTTTCCATATTGGCATTCATGGCAAAAGTGGCCAATAAAAGTAATTGTGGCCAAACTGACCAAAACTATCACCATTGGTAAACTTGGCCAAAACGACCAGGGAAAATTGTCAGATGTCCAAAGAAAAGCTTACTTATAGTCAAATGCGAAGTTGCTTTTTTATAGATGTCTGACATTTTTCTCAGCCTTTATGTACAAGGTTGCCAACAGTGAAGTGGAAGTTTTGTTTTTTCTTGGCCATAAATGGCCAAAGTTACCAACAGTGAAAGTTTTGGTTTTTCTTGGCCACTTTTGGCCAAGGTTACCAACAGTGAAAGCTTTTGTGTTTCTTGGCTAATTTTGGCCAAGGTTAACAACAGTGAGAGTTTGTTTTGCTTGGTCTTTTGGCCAAGGTTACCAACAGTGAAAGTTTTGGTGATTTTGGCCATGGTCACTTTTGCTGTGAATACCAATGATAAAAGTTATGCTTGTGATTAGGAGTTTGCTTTTGAGCAACCTCTAGCATCCCGCTCTGCAAACATGAGTACGTGTTCAGGAGGCAACTGCTGGCATGGGATTGGAAGTACGAGTAAACT
>Ga0210059_1017018_pt1 | contig 10420 bp, 7 predicted proteins | sample Ectturendosymbi2_FD_188042 | JGI IMG/M metagenome (GOLD analysis project Ga0210059, IMG submission 188042) | Ecteinascidia turbinata endosymbiont from Florida, USA - Sample 2 (SPAdes) (version 2) | ecosystem: Host-associated > Tunicates > Ascidians > Unclassified | place: Key West, Florida... | reverse complement strand
AAGAAAAGCAAGTTCAAGTCTCATGAAAGCTCAGGAGTTGTCCTGAGAGCCGCAAACGCCAAAAACAAGCAGCATGAACATAAACATCATCTACTAGCAAGCCATAGTGAAGTCACTATGAGTAGCTTATTGTACGATGACGCAACACTGTGGCAATGCAACTAAAGCTCCTGTTGAGGTGTTTCACGTAACATCACCTTTGTTTGAAATGCTCAGAAATTTAATCAGCACTCAAAATCTTAATTACATTTTTGCAGTAGTTTATCTTTTTATCCAATCAGAGGCGAAGGCAAGACTTTTTATCAATTTACCGACTTCTGCAGTTCATCCCATGCAGCTTTTATTGTTCTTCCCTCCTCGCTATTCTCATTGTACTTAGCCATTGATTTCAAAGCTACTTCTTTCGCTTTTGGATAATAGACAAAAGCCAGGATTCCTCCAACAACCTCCATGATGAAGATGAGCAGGACGATGACGAAGAACTAAAAATATCGGTAGCAACGTTTCAATACGATTTCATGGAATCGGTCGGAAGCGAAGAACGACACACAACGATTCGAGACAGACTGGGAACTCACTCTTATACGCTGGAATAATGCAACAATTACAGGCTCTAGCTTTTCAGCCGGCTGCATGAGGAATCTCCTACCTGGTTCTGCTCCCATCTTCTTGCAGTGATTCAAGCTTGTACTTATCATTCAGCAATAATTCTAAAGCCACAGCAGTGACCCACACCAAGCAAATTGATCGCAATTTATTGCGTAAGGAAACTAGTTTCATGTGTTACACATCTCCAGTCCTGCGTGAAAGTCGACATACGAAACAAAAAGAAAAAAACTACGCACTGTTGCTAAGCAAACTGTTACTAACAGTTTGTCGTTTGGTCCGATAGGAGAGCGGTAGTCATTGTTCATTGTTGCAACATAATTGCTGTTGTCTGTTTGTTAAACACAATCAGCAAAAGCAGTGTTTGCAACAACGCAACTTACGCAAGTTAAAGCGCAGTGTCTGTGATGAGTACACGACTATTCGGTCCGAGCCATTTCGGTCTGGCCGATTCAGTCACGGGACATTTCGGTCGCGACATTTTTGTACATAAGGAACTGATGAAATTTGTGAAATTTCTTAATGTAAATGAATATCTAGGTAGGATGATCATTTATCCGTATAATACAAGACAAATCAGAACTCAACAATTTGCTTTACCAAAAGCACATTCAAACTCGAGTCCTAAAATGATAAAATACAGTGCAATGAAATCTCGTCAAAAATTCCTTCAGAAATTAAAAATATAACAAGTTTGGCACATTTTGCCGCAAAGTATAAGAAATATGTATTACTCCCAGTTGGCCAGACGTGAGCCATGAAGAGCACAGAAACTTCCCGAGGCAAGAAGAAACTCATATATGCTGGATTCGTGTTCACTTTTCACGCTTTTTCTGCTGATAGTACGAAGAAATTTTAGAGATGTGTGATACGCAGTTGTCAGTGTCGACTCCATACGGATGTAAACGACGTCATCGTAAACCGACTCGGGCACCACATCCACGGAAGTGACGCAGCCGGTGTGGAAGTTGCCAAAATCAAAGCAAACATGAAACGTCGAGCTCTGGATACAATGGAATTTCCGTCGCAGATTTGCAATCAAGCCGTCAGATTCACTGGTCAGTCCGTTCAAGGACAAATGCCAAGCATATCAGAAACCAAAAAGTTGATTCAACGTGCACGGGCTCAGAATGAAGCACTCCTGCCAACACCTACAGGTCTCGGATCTCTCGTTGTACCACTCAGTACAAATAATTCTACCATCCTTCAACCGACGTCGACAAACTATTTCTAATCGGAGATAAAGGGCAAGTAGATCCCCATCACGTGATGATACTTGGACGGAACAACCATCGCAACTGGGTCCACGACATGGATCGCGTTTTCATAGACGGTGAGTTTACCCTCGCTCCCCCGCCGTTTAGCCAGGTTTTGTGATTCTTGTCAAGCGTGCAGAATACGTGTTTCCCGTGATGTACGCTCTGCTACCCAACAAACGCCAAGAAACATACGATGAACTATTCGGACTTATCAAAACGATGTGGCCACTTTTCAATCCAACGTCGATCTCTCTTGACTTTGAGATGGCAGGGAATGAACTCTGTGCGACAAGCATTTCCACGTGCAGAACATCATGGATGTCTATTCCACCTGACGAAAAGTATGAAGCGCCAGCTTTCCGAGAACGGCCTTCTGCAACGCTACAATGCTGAACCACGATTTGTCCTCCATGCCAGAATGATCAATGCGCTCGCGTTTGCACCAACTGACAATTTGGACGACGCTTTTGATGCTTTATCCAACCAACTGGCGAACGAACTCACGACCATCATGAACAGGTTGGAAGACAATTATATCGGTCGACCTGGACGTGACAACCGTCGAAGCCGCCCCGCTCTCTTTCCGCCAGAGATTTGGAGCATGTACCAGCGCACAATAAGCGGCATTGACAAAACAAACAACCATGCCGAAGCAGCCCATCGATGCCTGAAAAGAGAACTTGACCTTGTCCATCCCTCAATCTGGAAGTTCATAGATGGTCTTCACCGCGTCCAAAAGGGGAGAGATGTCACATATGAGCAATACGTTTGTGGTGAACCTGGACCAGTGAAAAGACGGGAATATATATTAGTTGACCAGCGTCTCCTCACAACCGTAAACAATTACAACAACAGAGACATCATAAAATACCTTCGTGGAATCGCACATAACTTCCTCATGGAATAAACAGCAAACTTCCTGGTGCAAAAGTTTTCAGCAATATAAAAAAATTGTTTCAGGAGATTGAGGATTCATGATTGTAATTAATTCTGAATTGTAATTATTAGTTTGAAGTATTTGTAATCAATTGTAATATGTCGGTAATGATTTAATTTGCTTGCTGATGACAATGAAAATCATATGTTGATGCTGATTAACTGCTGGATCTTAGACCATGTTTGTGAAAAACTACATAATTTTTTTAAATAAAACCTTTTGTTGATTTTTTGATTTCAGTGTGTTTAAATAAAACCTTTCGTTGATCAGTGCCAGAAAAAATGCAAATTTCCCGGGAATCTAACTTTGATTTTCCGCGAGCTGTCGTGGAGTTTTCTTAACACACTTTCTACTATTGTTAAGTTTTGCATGAGCTGAACCTTTATAGTTGCTGTTTTTAAAGATTTATTAACATTTGAGACTTGACACATCAGCTGTCATGAAGCTCTTATCCATCCCCTCGTTTTTCATTTCGAGCGCTGACGTCTGAAATGCCCCGTAATCTTTTGCGATTAAACGAAGACAAAGGGCAAGGAGTGATCAAGACAACCAACTCCTCTGACACACAGAACGCAATAGCAGGCAACACAACTTGAATGAAATAGAGTCCATGTTGCGGTCGCATTAACGAATAAAGACATGTCACTCGATAATGAGTTTACGAACTAGGCGTCAAGGTCAATCTGCCGCAATCATCGCAAAAAGGTAGTTTATGGGCCGAATGTTACAACAAACGTTTACGTCAACTAGTTTCGCATTTGCACGCTTGTCACTGCACTGGTTTACTTCAAACTGAGCTCTGCTGTACTATAAACTGAACATTCTATCCGCGTAAAGTCAACTTTACGCCAGTGACGTGACACGTTGTTCACGAACGCAAAAAAATACTGTTCTGGAACATTCAGTTCAGAGGCGACTCCAGGTCGAACGCGTCACTCGGGCTCAACACGCCATTTATGCCAAGGTCACTGACAGAATGCAACCGTTCGAGGCTTGCATCATTGAAATTTCCATTTGCTTTTATTCTGGCTAGCACTATCGTTGCTGTGCAACGGTTGTTACGTAACAATGAAATAGAAGTTCTCATGACAACTCGTCGATTGTTGCTTAACATATGTTGCAGAGCAATTATAATGCCAGTTAGTTCTCTGCATACTAGGCTCATTCATATTAGCCCGAGTTACTGAACAATAATTTTGTTCGTTTGAAATTATTCTCGAACTGAAACTTGTCTATGCAAACCGATTGCTTCAAAAAACATTCAATCTGATATGAATTAAATTTAAAAAATGCTTATTTGTAGAGGGCAGCTCGGGCTTTAATGGATGAGATGAGCCCAAGTAAACGTCTGCGTACTTGGATCGTTCATATCCCCGAATTGACAATCATTTGAAATTATTTTCGACTGCGAAATGTTCATTGGACAGGAATTCACATTCAATGTTCAGTGGCAGTGGTTTTCAATGTAAGTTCGCGACTCCCAGAGGCAGTATTCCCTCTACGGTGCGCAAATGCGAAGCGCCAACAGACCACTTGGGAAGTGAAACCTGATTCTCGCGCACTAGCAACAGTCGAGATTTAATATCGTATATACACCGCAATGCCTCCGTAACGCTTGAAACGCTTTACTGCCTATGTGTCTACATGCTTGCGCAACTGCATGCGCGCAAAAACAAGCATTCGCTTCGTGTACTTTTTTCTAAGGGAGCACTGCCCAGATGGGTCGTGTACCATTTTTGGAGTGGTCGCGAGTAGATTGTTTTATGCACACAGCTGTATTGCATTTGGTTTGATCTAGTTTCAGATGCGGGGTCGTTGGTTGTAGTGGGTTGCTGCAATAGATCGCAAACTGGCGCGGTACAAAAAGGTTGAAAACCACTTCTCTATGCGGATCTGTTGCTTCAAAAAAAACATTTCACCTGATGTGAATTATGTTAAAAAATACTTAAATGCTTAATTGCAGAGAGAAGCTCGGGCTCTAATGGATGAGCCCGAGTAAAGCGCGAGCGAACGAAGTCGAGAGAACAATTGCTACGAACGATATTGTCTTATTCAGGTCACTTGCAACATGAACGCGAAAGGTCTGACATGGAACGGAAATACTTGAATAGTAACAAAGCCAACCCATAGAGCCCAAGTTAACAATCATAATCAATGAAATATGTGGTGCCACAAATATACGGAACAATCAAGCTTGCATTCTGCAAGTTTATGAATCGCAATCAAAAACTCTGGCTAAGCAAGAGACACCACTGATTCAGTTACTTTGCACAAGAACTTTACGCGGAGTAAAATACCTTGCCGACAGCTCTTGCCGCTATTGCGAATCGTGAAGAGAGTACGCTTTGAGTGGAATGTCTCGACCTTTGGTAACCTACAGTATGATGATGGAGGGGATGCGCTTTGAATCAAACGGCTGGACTTTGCATCAATGTAAGATTTCATAGTCTGACCGAAACGTCCCGTCACCGAACACGGCTCAGACCGAGAAGTCCTGTTCCGTTTGTGATTATTGCATCATAACTACCGCGACATTATCGCACAATCACCGGATGCGTAATGCACACATGTGCACCTTAGCTATTGTTATGGCGACTTGTTCTTATGGAATTTGCTTCTGGCGGAGGGGCGGTAATCGATTATAGCCTAGTGCTGCTATTGTTTAGGTTAGTTTGTACATGACCTGATGACCGGCTAACTTACTGTAGGCTACTTGGTGAAAATGCAGAAGAATTGTGCTTTCTGCATAACAATCTTAAACTGTTGATATGGAACTACTGAGTATTGACAAATCAGTTGAGATGTTCCATTTCATACCAATACCAGTGCTTTAGTTACAGTAACCAATACAAGTACCGTAGTTTGCTCTTTTAAGGCCATGCAGTTATTTAATGTAACATTACATCAAAATTCCACACTTGATTCTTTAAGACTTGGATTGACTTTTCAAATTGAAAACCTACTGAGTTGCAGAAGAGTCTGAATAGTTGATTTGTGAAATATATACATTCCTAAAATTTCACAAGATTTATGTAGTATAGTAACTGTTAAGTAACCTATTATCATAGACCAAAAAGTTACTGCTGCTTTGGAAATCTTTTCATTTTTGGCAATGGGCAAGTAAACACAGTGCTGTACTAATTTTAACCTCTAACTTGATACTTCATTTTGTACTTCTTCCTTCTCATTGTTCGCCATCTTTAAACCTTCTAGTACTGTTTTTGCCTTTTTTGGTTTAAGCACCATAGGCAGTTCTCTTATATTCACTGCTCTTTTCTTATTGTTTTATTATTTTAACATTCTTTTTTTATTCATGGCAGTGTTTATTCATTGCAAACAGTGTATACTATTCTAACAAGTTAATCAGATGTTGAAATTGCTGCAATTTCAAAAATTTTAGCTCGTAAATCCTGATTTTTGAAGTTTTTGAAATACGGTACGACATAAAATATACCATATTTTTGATAATCAAGCAGAAAACGAGATTTAAACATTTTTTCGTCCAATATATCGGCACATGAATGGCCGATATATCGGTATCCGCCTCAAAAAAGCCATATCGGTCGGTCTCTACCTATGACACTCTTTGTGGGGACCTTATGTTCACTGGGAACCTTCAGGGATCTCTGGAGACCCCGGTAAAAACACTACACTAGATTATTATGGAACCAAGATACGATGCCCTTGGCAATATTGTACGTTTGCTCAGGCGGAGCAGTTGTTTTCAAACTTCTTTATCTCGTGGACCCTTAAGTCATTTGTTTATTTTTTGCGGATCCCCGAATACTGTTAACAACGAATAAACAACAGACGGACTCCACATGAACTAAATGCACAAGTCTTTCATTAGCACATTTCTCTCCTAACTGAAGCAGACTCATCTGAGGTTCAGCGAGATTTGTGCTCCTGACAACATTCTCCTACAAGTAAGACTTACAGGCTTTGATATTCTTGGCTTGATTTTGGACAAAGCTAGTCGAACATCCATATGTTTCGATTTTCGGCTCAATTTTCACCAAGCTTGAATAACCAACCTCGCGCTGGTACAGAACCGTCGGCAGAAAATCTTCAATATGACATTCTAAAAATCGACAAAAACTCTGATTTATAGTGTTTCATATTTCAATGTGGGGGGCTTGTTTGGGTGAAATAAGCCTACCAAAATCCCTGATGATGACGGGACTGCATTGATATGTACGTATCAATGCAAGGAAGGACTTCACTTTCGATGCCATCATACAATCAACCTGCACCTAACCAGTCAAAAGTTGGTGAACCAACAAGCAGCAGCGATGTCACTGAAGATGAAGAAGCTGGCTAAGATGAGGATAATTCTTGACGTTGAGAACTGGTAAGTTTTTGAGTAGCTGAGACGGCTTTTTCGTTTGAAATCTTTGATTGCTGACAGGCTTGGTGTCATAAAAACTCCAATACATCGTCAACATAAATGTGATTAGGCTATAATTATTATGGTGCTTTATGTGACATTTGCTGTTTTTTGGGCTGGTTTTTCGCAGATTTCTCTTTTGCGGATTGCTTTTGTTCCAAATTTTATGGCACTTTTGCTGTTTCAATTTACTGCTTAAGGCATATTGGGTGTTTTATGAAAATTTTCTCATTTTGGGTTTGTTTTTTCGGATTTCCCTCCCTGCTTTTTATTTGATTTTCTTGCTGAGTTTTCGTTTTGTTGAATCTTCCTGCCAAAGCATGTTGAGCTTGTTTTTCGACAAAATTACCGATTTTTGGCTTGTTTTTTAAATTTACCTGCTTGTTTTTGCAAAATGACTTGGCATCACTAGTGTCAAATGTTTTTAGCAAACTTTCTCCAAAGTTTATTGATTTATTTTCTTGTGCGGCAATTTTTACAATATAATGTCACAGCGAAAACATAAAGCTAGCCATCCAAGAAAAAAGCAGTATTTCTGTAGTAAGCCTAAACAAAAATGTCTTGCCCTTAGCCAGCCAGAAAGTGCAAATGCCAGCAGCAGTGACTGCAAAAGTTCTTTCGATTATGTTGTGTAGGAAGTACAGCATTCAAATGTTTGAATCTCATAAGCATCCTCAGTTTCAGCTAACAGTCAGTCAGCAACATCTGACAATAAGAGTTTTTAATCATGGATTAGGCTGATACAATTTGATGATTCCCTACTAATGAATGTGTTCCCTCTACATGCTGACGGAGGCATAATATGTTTGCTATGCTCTAAGCATCCAGCAGTTGCCACCGGCCAAGTAAAGAATGGTAATATTTACACTACGAGCCTGCGAGGCCTCCACGTCCAAACCGACTGGATTATAATCTTAGCTCTGATCAACACCAAAAACCCAATAACCTGGAAAAAACTCACTGCATTTCCTATTTCATGTTATTAATCAGGATCGCATTTCAGATGAAGTTAATTCGGTAGCTGAGCGCGTACATCTGATTTACTGGGTTTTGAAAACAAAAAATAGCGAATCGAAAAATAGCTTCCTTGCAACCTTGGTGGACCCCATTGGCCATGATGATCGGCTACGCGACCTCCGCCATACCAGTTCTGTGCCAGTAACCGAGTTATTTTGCTCATCTCGTAACATTTGAGTGATCGCATTGTTTCTGATGTCAAGCACAGTGCATGCTTGTCTAGCATGGTCGACGCGACAACCGATACTGCTGCAATGCACTGTCCACTCCACTTGCCACAACCTGGCCAGAGCCAGGATTTTCAACCCTGTGCCGTGTCAAAACCAAGCAACGAAACCGGCTGTTTGATGTGACTCTGAATGTTCTCATAAATGTTTCAATGAACGGTCCAGTGACAGAACCATCGCCAGAAAGTCTTCAATAGAGGGGTTTTACGTTTGGGTAGGGGGTGACATTCTGAAAATTTACGAAAACAATGGATTTATAATGTTTCATATTTCAATTTTGGGGTCTTGAAGCTTTGTTTGGTTGTCTAGGCTTCCCATGACAACGAGACTGGGTCCAGAGCAGCTTAACGATGAGGGCGCGCTTGAGTTTGCTCATGAGATTTGTGATTGAAATGGATAAAAGCCAAGAACAGACAGAGAGTGATGGAGCAAACACTAATGACCGTAAAATCTACAGATGACGAGTAAGAAACCAGTGCTTTCACTGTTGGACAAAAACCGTTCAATTAAGCTGTAATTGAAAAATTTGTGTTGTAATGTTTGTAAATACAATAGTACTACTTGTGCACTGTGACTGCCATTGCTGTAATAAACACATTTAGGAATTATTTTGAACGTTTTGCTAAAAAAAATGCAGGCTCATAATATTTTTTTGTTGTTCCCTTAAACCAAGCTTTAAAAAAAACCTGGGAACACCCATCACAACAAATCATTTAAACCAACTTTGTTTTGTAGTAAGGGTGCCGCAATTTTTTTTGCATTTTCTTAGTGCACCGCAAGCTGAAAAACATTGAGAATCACTGGTCCAGCTGTTTTTGCTCGCGCTACTTGTCCTTGCCTCTACGGTTATAGAGTCACAGGGCTACCATCGATTCGGGCTCAAAAGTAAAGACGATCACAAAAAAATGTTTGGCATATTTTTTTATTTAAACGTCAGCATAAGTGCAGAAATCATGTATGAGATTATATTCATGCCTTTTTTGAGCAAATAAAAGTGATTGTAATAAACTAACAAATGAATACGTCAGCCTCATGTAACCTGTCAACACAAAAAGTTTTACTTTTTACGTGGTGATCCTAAACTTTTGGCCATGACAATAGAAACAAATCTCTAAATCGTTTGTTGCGTCAACTCGGTTTTCTGACATTATTGCTGAAAATAAGATATAATAAGAATAAGTACATTTCCTAAAAGTACGTAGGCTACACTAAAGTGTTATAAGAAAGTTCCTTCACACAAAGGACAAATCGTACATACAAGGACGGTATGGTATCCCTGGTTATAGCGAACATATTCTTATAATAAGATATGGCTAAATAGTCGTTCTTATGTTCTGTTGACTTTTCTATTTGTGAAATAACAATAACGATTGACAACCAACTTCAGCTATGTAACCATGGCCTTAGATATTTGCCGTGACGCTTTTGCTCAAAACGGTCAAGTACGTTGGACTACTCAGGAATACAAAACAGCAAATACCCCAAGGAGTGGTTTAGTATTATTGCTTTAATGCGGACATATTTTCAAACTGTTCATAAATTTGAATCTCTTCAATTTTTTTGTCAGTTGTTGCACCCCCAAACATCAATTTTTTCACCCCTTGAGGGTCCGCGGACCCCACTTTGAGAACCTAAGCAGAAGAGGTTTGGGCCCAGTCTGAAAACAAAAATGTCTTGGTGGGTTCAATCTTATTCTGCAGTGGGGGGCTCCAGTTTCACAAACGTAGTTTGCAAACTGCCAGCAAAGGTTTAGCAGCAGGTCAACTGTATCATCCCGCGTCAACACAACAGTTCAAGTCGTTAAAGTTGATTAACAAATTTAATCAGGCTCTACTGGCGCTAAAAACATAAAAACACGTCAAAAACTTGCCAACGTTTCGACGGTTGATACAACTGTCTTCATCAGGGCTAAAAAACGAAATGCCGCGACATGTGAGCACAGATGTTATAAAAAGTGTGTGCGCTCCAGGTGGCATCGTGCTGATAA
>Ga0210059_1017017_pt1 | contig 10420 bp, 9 predicted proteins | sample Ectturendosymbi2_FD_188042 | JGI IMG/M metagenome (GOLD analysis project Ga0210059, IMG submission 188042) | Ecteinascidia turbinata endosymbiont from Florida, USA - Sample 2 (SPAdes) (version 2) | ecosystem: Host-associated > Tunicates > Ascidians > Unclassified | place: Key West, Florida... | reverse complement strand
GGGTCTCATGTATTTTTATAATTGCGCGCTTCTGCATCGGCTGTTGGTGAAAAGAAGCTTCGACTTCAGAAAACACAACGCAGTTAATACTATCCCAAAATATGTTTGTACACTTTCTATGTTGGCAATGGAAGTCGCTTGTCACGAGCATCTTTGGTTCAAGGCCGTTCATCTTGTCTCATTTTCAAACTAACATAGTTTACAGTAAATGCTGACAGGCCATAATTAATGAACTACTTCTTAGTAGTAACGTAGCCATAATTAATCGAAGACAGAAACTAATAATTAGTATCCCCGGGCGAAAGAAATCACAAGTCAATTATTCAGTATCAGCTGAATCGCGTGTACGATTTTGTCCAACCGTTAACGAGCACTTTCTGCTCTGTAACTAAATTAGAGCATCATTTTCTCAGGAAAGCCTGATATCAAGATTTATCGTCATAGCTGCGGAACTGGCGGCGTGATTTCGTTGATAATTGGTGTTTGCGGTTTTGTTCTTAACTTATAAGCTATTTAAAACATCTACCGTCATTCAAGAGCTGCTAAGGCTCTGTGCTTTCGCTTTAAGAAAAGTAATAATTTATTTTAATTTAGATTGCAATTCCCTCATTGTTACGGTCCATCAATTACGCACCACTCAAACCACGGCGCTTGCGCTTAATCAGTTAATCAAGCGCATTCCCTGAAATGCCGGGAGCGGAGCATCGTTGCTGTGTTCCTTTGCTCACAACGACACGTTCAGTTCTTTGTTCGATCCAATACAAGATCCTTTTGTTCGAGGTGACAAGAATTTGTCAGCGTTTAGAGCTTATTGCCGTGTGATTTGTCTCGGCGTCCTTTATTCTGGTTTCCATTTTCCGCTTGTTCTTTGGCGTGAGCTGTTTTCTTTTTTGGGTGAAAATATTCCATTATTTTCCACGAATTTGCTTCAGATATAGAACGTAGGCGTGCTTCGCGCCCAGACATGGACGACGATGCCCTAGACACGTCGGAATACTATAGGGATGCTCAATCGTTCCGAGCACTGAGAAAAAGAAAATCGAAAAATGATTCTACTGCTGGCTCCGGCGAAAGTTGCAGCAAAAATAAAGCCGTTGAATTACTACCAGTGATTCTGGAAAGCAAGTCAGGCAGAGTATTGAAAACTTATAACCCTGCGTATATCCATAAATGTCTTGAAGTGTATGGGTTCGTACAAGGCTTGTTCTCCATTGAGTAACGGAAATCTGATTGTAAATTGTTGCAGTGTGCAGCAGATGACAACGCTTCTCAATTGTACGAAGCTGACAGATGGTGTAGTTGCTGTCGAGGACACAGCTAGTCCACGTAAACCTATAGGTGCACGAGGCGTTATTTATAACGTGCCTCTGGATATCCCTACGGATAACATTTTGGCATGCCTTGCAGGGCAAGGGGTTCAATCCGTGAGACGTTTCCGATACAAAGGTAAAGACTCCTCTGAGATGACAGAGTCCAAATCAGTATTTCTGCAGTTCATTACTGCTGACCCCCCTAGTGAGGTCAAACTTGGTTACATGTTGTTCCGTGTAAAACAATATATTCCAAGGCCGTTGAGGTGTTTCAAATGTAATCGATATGGTCACGTGGCAAACCATTGCCGAGGTAAACTGCGCTGCTCAGTCTGCAGCGGCGAACATAAGTATAGCGAGTGCAACGCTGCTGCCCCAAAATGTCCCAACTGCGGTGGCAGTCACTCGGCGAATGAGAATCTGCTCAAGATACTGAAATACTAAAACTGAAAACTGTGGCTAATCTATCTTATGCTGATGCCTGTAAAGAGCTCAGAACTTCCAGAAACCCTCCTGTCCCACATTTAGCTTCGCAGTCCACTTTGCCTCCTCTTCTAAAGTCGACTGTGGATCGTACTCTAGCAAAACCCTTTTTTAAGTTCCACTCCGTGTCCGCATGGTACCGGTACCCCACTGGATCAGGACGAGCCCATCGTAACGGAACAAACTGACTTTTCCAGTCTTTTGTTTGGAAAGCCAGTCACCTTTCTCGCCATTTGGCAGAGGTCATAAAGCAAACTATTCTGACAAGAGACAAAAATGACAATATTGACGTATGTGAGATTATCACTGAGGCAGCTGGTGGCAGCATGGGCCTACCTGTAGATGACGAGCAGTTAAAACTCTTTAATACTTAACGATGGGTTTGGAATTCCAGTTCTATATTTAAAAAATGGCATGAATTAAAAAACTACCTATCTACACTTGACAACCTACCTGATGTCCTCTGCACCCAGGAGTCCCATCTGACACCGAAATACCAGCCTTCACTCCCCCACTATCATGTAATTCGCAAAGACCGCCCTCCTTCCAAAGGAAAAGGTGGTGGGCTAATGGTTTGCGTCAAGACATCTTTACACTTTTCAAAAATTGATGTCGCTTTTCCAGGCAGCAACAATCTTGAAGTTCTAGGCACTGCAGTACACGGTTTTTCCATATTTAACATTTACAACCCCCCCTCCAACCCCTTGACCCCCACCTCCTTTTTTTTTATCAAACGTAACCAAAGTGATAGGCCTACTCTGGGGTGATTTTTATGCCCACCACGGGATGTGGGGCAGCGTGTACACTAACTGCAGTGGCAGATCTTTGGTTGAAGCTCTCGACGTACACGATTTAGTTGTATTAAATACTACTACGCCCACCCATCGTTCATTCACTGGACGTAACTCATGGAGCCTGTTAGACTTGGTACTAGTCTCTAGATCATGCGCTTCCCTCTGCACTTCCACGGCTACAAGCGAATTCTTGGGAAGCGACTACTCGGTTGTTTTAACGGCAGTCATGGCGAGCACCACGCCAGAGGACCTTGGTGTCCCGAAATGGAACTGCGGCAAGGCAGACTGGCAGAAATTTGGCCCAGCCTTCGATAAAACTTTAGGTTCTTTCTCCATCTCACTGGACTATACTTACTGCCTCTTTGAAACGAGTGTTCGGGAAACTGCTCTGGAAGCTATTCCTCAGTCCAAGAGGTCTATCAAAATCGCAGTTCCATGGTGGAATAAGCAGTGTGACATTGCCGTCAAAAACAAAAAGTATGCTTTTAACAGAATGAAACAGGCTTGGCTTTTGCCTGACATTATCATTTTCAAACGGTGTAGAGCGAAGGCTCGAAGGGTAATACTCGAGGCAAAATCGTCCTCCTTTTGACAATTTTGCACATCCCTAACGTCTACCACTAATCTGTCCAAAGTTTGGAAGGAAATAAAAAGCTTTTCCGGAAACCGCCCCCTTGTTTTATTCCAACGTTGCTTGCACAAGCCATTTCGGCTAAAAATAAACAACATAAATCCAAGGTACTCGCAAACCAATTCGCTCTATCCAGTAGTTCGGCAAATTATCCACGTCGTTTTGTTAACGTGTTCTTGCCAATTAAAAAAGACTTTTGCATCAAGAACTTTCTCTTGCGACGCCAATTGACCCACGAATAAATCAAGCCTTTACCCTTAAAGAACTATCTCCGCTGTCCAAGACGCCAAGAACACTACACCCGGACCTGACAACTTATGCTACGAAATGTTTAAAAACATTTGTCCACAAAATCGTTGGAAGTCATGCTGCAGATGTTCAACAATATTTGGTTCATCGGCAAAATTCCTCCGTCCTGGCTGCATTCCATTGTAGTCCCTGTTGCCAAGCCAAACCAACCCTCGCATTTACCGTCCTTCTACAGGCCAATATCCCTTACCAGCAATGTGTGCAAACTCTTTGAAAAAATGGTCGCATGTCGACTCAGCTGGTTTTTGGAGTACCACAAGATCCTTAGTATCTCGCAGTCCGGCTTCCGACAGCGCCGAAAAACAACGGATCACATTCTCCGTCTCCATGACGCAATTCAGAAGTCCCTGGGGAACAAACATAAGGTTTTGTCTGTATTTATTGATCTAGAAAAGGCCTACGATATGGTGAACAAAGATGTTCTCCTTTCCAAGCTACTTAGGTATGGAATTTCAGGTCGCATGTTTAGATTTATCCATTCATTTCTTTCAAATCGCACCTTTCAAGTAAGACTTGGGTCCACTTTATCCTTGACCAAACGTCTTGAGAACGGTACTCCTCAAGGAAGCGTCCTTAGTCCCATACTCTTCTCGTTAATGATAAATGATCTCCCAGAGCGAATCACCTTTCTTGCAACGTTGTACGCGGATGATTTTTGCTTCTGGGAATGTGGTCCGGGTATAACCCTCTTGAATCAACTGTGTCAACGCTCTTAAAAGTGTGCAACTGGTGTGAAGAATGTGGGTTCAAAATCTCTAGAACCAAATCTGCGGCGGTACTATTCACAAGGAAACACGTTCCAGTACCCATTTCCTTGAATCTGCGGGACGGTACCCGCCTACAAATGAAAAATGAATACAAGTACTTAGGATTAACGTTTCAGCGAAACGGGTCTTACTTGAAACATGTACAGAATGTTGCAGCGAAATGCAGGATGTTGAAAGGTACGTCCTGGGGTGCAGGAAAACGTTCATTACTTACGGTCTACAGGTCGCTTGTTAGATCCGTAATAGAGTATGGTATGGAGGCCTACTTTTTCATATCTCCCAGTCTACTAAAACCATTACACAAGATCCAAAATGATGCACTGCGTTGATGTACTGGTGCCATGGCCAGCACTCTACTGATCTGCCTACATCACGCTTGTGATGAAATGCCTTTACTCATTAGGCACAAGTTCTTGTGCTTAAAATTCAAAGCCCATCTCTTAACGTTCAGCGACCATCCCGCTCAGTCGTTAATTGAGGATTGCTGACAGGAGCATTTTCCAGATTCGCCTAGTTTCTGCTCCTATAATATGTTTACAAAGGTTGCGGTTGATCACTCCCTTTTCGCCGCCGCTCCCTTGCGCATCCCGAATATTCCTCCTTGGTCGCTACAGAAACCCCTTCTCGACTTCGATCTCTTACAGTTTGTCCATCAAACGTCATCTGCGTTCGTTGCACCGCTTTTCTGGTCGCATTTACACAATACATATGACCAGTGTGTTAAAATCTATACAGATGGATCAAAAACCTCTACTCGAGCCGGCTACGGCATATCCATAGCGAAAAAAAAACCTAAAATATTCGATTGCAATAAACAAGTTTTCCTCCTCCATCACCTCCGAACTCTTCGCCATTCTCCACGCATTGTACCTTGTTTACTCATTAAAAATTGTCAAGGTCGTTATCGTCACAAACAGCCTCAGCTCATTACAATCAATCACAAATTGGAACTGGAAAAAACATAGTTTCTCAAACAAAATGACACTCCTCTGTTCGACACCTGCAGCCTCGGGCTACGAGATCCGTTTCCTTTGGCTTCCTAGCCACCAAAATATCCCAGGAAACGAAATGGCTGATAAACTGGCGAAACTATCCACTGCCGAAACTTCACTCTCCTCACCCCACTGTGTTCACTACAAACATGTACCTACTCGACTAAACTTTTCTGATATGTTCTCTGCTCTATACCAACACTGTTTCCAAGAGTGGGACATTCAATACCAGACCGACACACGAGGTAATGCTTACAAAGCTATCTTTCCTGCCCTGCTACGGTCTTCTCAACCGATTCTTTCCCTTTCTCCTATTATTTTCCGTTTGTGCACTGGTCACTGCACATTGAACCATCATCTGTCACGCATTGGCCTTCATCCTGACGGGCTCTGTGGCCAGTGTGAAATACCTGAAACGGTGGAACACATGATCGAAGTCTGTCCCAAATACTTGACGGCGAGAAATCGTCTGAAACTTACACTCAATGAACTCGGTATTTCTTTTCATACCCCGGAAATCCTTCGTAGCACAGCTGCTGCAAAGCTTGTAGAAACGTTTGTGCGAGAGTCAGGCGTACGTCTACAAATTATTTTAGACGGTCCTGGCACTACAAGACCTCTTAGTCAGAAAGTGCCAACAACCCCCCTCATAATAATAATAATAATAATAATAATTCTTTGTTCGCCGTGTTAGAGTTAGGCGGCCGTCGAGCTGCTTGGTTTAAGTCGAAGTAACAGTGATCTTTGCAGTGAATGATAGTGAACTCAGCTATCAGCTTATCAGCTTGGCTTGTGTTAACCTGTTTTGTTTGTTGTATCTGCTGCGGCATCTATGTGGTTACCAGGGGTAACTATCATTGTCGTTGTATCTACGCAGGTGAATCAGCGTTGAATTCCCTGGTGCCGTGAATGTTTGTAAAACACCACGCCCTTCTCTCTAGACGTGGCACGATATTACACAGTGCTCTTGCGAGTGTAATTTGACCTTCTGCGACTCTGATCATCGTGGATCGTTTCTCGCAATTGTCTCTGCGAAGCTTTGAACGAACTCTTCTTGAATGAACTCTAGTACAAATGTACCGTACTGGACTGTTATATTGAGAGTAGGCTGTGTGCTTTCGCAAGTCATAGCAGCCAGCGGAGACTTGCCTTTGAAGTTGAGCCTTACACCTTAACATAATTTTACAAACAACGGTTTGTCATTACCACTCATTGCGAAGTATTTCATTTTTAAATTTAGAGTGGATTGTGGAGACAGATGACTAGTTCTTTGATGTAAGAAGACCAGTAACACCCCAGTTCCTCGGTTTTGTGGGTTTGCCTCAATAGTGTTTGATGTGATTGATTTGATTGATTGATTATTTGATTGATTGCAATCGGATTCTTGAAAACGTAAGCGCACAGCTAAAAAATTAAAGAAAAGTTCCAAATCAGTGGTAAGTGGGGCAATTAGAAAAACTGATTCTTCGTAACCGAAACATGATTTGAAAAGCTGGCTCTTTGGCGTTTTCAAATAAACGTGGGGTTTTGATGTATAGTTTTTATGCTTTTCTATGAATAAAAAGAAAACACACTGCGTTGACCTACGCAAAATTGTTGAGTAGCCGGTTTGAAATATACAAATGCATGTTTCCCGAATGTACAAGTTCCAACAAACAGCTTTATTTGACTGTTCATATTCTCTGCAGCAGGATATGGTGTTAGGGTCAACGAACAAAATGGCCCAACAGTCATAACATTGCAACCACTAAATCATCACATCAACTTTCGCTGCGAATGTGGCAAGTTGCCATTGCAGTCAATTCAGCCCGATTATTTTTCGTCGTTAACTGTCACAAATCCCTCCAACCGTATGATGTGTTATTATCAGAGCCGGAGGAAGGGCCCCCCTTACCCCCCGGCCGGGTGGGGGGCTGGCAAAAAGGGGCTCCCAAATCTGACTGAGTACCTTTGTTACAGCATAGAGACACCAGAACTGAACTCACCAAGAACTGATTTCACACATTTCCCCTTCCAATATTCATATTTATCTAATACGTCAAATAAATTGATCTTCACACGACCCATAAACTTCCTAAAACCAACCGTTGCGAAATACATTGTGAATAGCTTCGTTGACAGCATATGCCTTGATAAGCTGGCTGTTGGGCAGGTAACGTTTGCTGAATCCACGTTGATTTTTAGCATTTTTAGTATAACCTAGTAAAAAATTATTCAGGAAATTTAAGCTGTAGACCTGTTGTGTAGCTAGACGTTTAGCCACGGTGGAAAACGTGGCTGAAAGAGGCCCACTGGCCACCGTAGGGGGACCCTCGCCAACATTCAGAAAACAGTTTAGAAATGAAAATGTATCTTGGTGTGGATCTCTATGTAGCCTACTAAAACCGGAAATCACCGGAAAACAACAGTCGAAAATCTTCCATATAACTCAAAAATCAACTTACTGAAAACCAAAAGAGTACTAAATACCGAAATATAAGCAAAATGTGGGATCAGTTATTGCATTTAGCTTGTCAGGGGAGAAATTCGCACCCTTGCACCCCCATCAGTCACACCACTGTTGTAGACCTATGTTGTATGCTTTCACTGTACAAGAATAGAATAACCGGGATACAATCATATAAAATCGTATTCGTAGCCCGCGCCTGTAATGTCCAGTGTATCTTGCATCAGAGTTGTCCAGTGAAAACTCGAAACTTTATACCAATGAGAAATCCAGTTGTTTAACGAATAAAACTGCCCAGTGGAGGGCCTCGGCCCAATTGTGGACCGTTCAGCACTTTTTACTGGGCCGCGCAACACTTGTTGCTGTGGGCCGTGTTTGCTGCTCCGGTTGCGTGAGATCAAACATGGCTGCTGCGGTAACAACTATAATATAGAACATTGATTGTTTGACGTTAACACGGTATTAATGTTGTCATTGGACATTGGAGGACAAAATGGTCGACGGTTTGTTCTTCTCCGTTTGCCGTTACCGGTGGTAAAGGTGAAGCTGCGATTGCCAACCAGATCATGCGGACCATGTGTCTGTCAGGCAGCAGACGCAACAACTTGCAGGTGAGGCCGCGATGCCAATCAGTGTGGTAGGCTGCCCAATCAAAGCAATACAACTCATGCTAAGTAAAAGTTGCTTGCAGAAAATACGGTACTGCTCTACGAACATTGTTTTTATTATGTAATGTCCTCATTCACAAGTGAAACTGTGAATTTTATCGCTCATGACCGCTCACCTCTGCATTCATTGCATATGAAAACAACTAGGCTATGTGCTTCGGAACACAACGTAGTTGTTATCTTCTAACCGAATCTTTCATGCGTATTTGTCATGCCGGCAATACGTGTAAATCGCCAGCACCTTTCAGTACGAAATAAACTTCGCTTTATGCTATACATGCTTAAAATTGCGTAGTTCTTGGAATGACTTTTCGCGGACTATGAACAAAACAGTTTTTCGAAATGGCCAGTATACAGTATTTTCATGCGCAAATGATTGCTTTTGCATGGTTGTTTGTTTCGCGACTTGTCAAGACTTTCAACTTGCGCAATATATTAACATTTACACCAGGGGCGGAGCTAGGGGGGTGCCAGGGGGGCCACTGGCCCCCAAAATTTTGCCTGCCCCCCCCAGGGGCCACCCCAAAATTTTCCGCGTGACGTCATGCCACTGGAGTAGGTCTTTTTCTGAAAGTCCGACACAGACCATTGACAGCTCCCCTTGTTGCAAAACTGGCCCCTCCAGTGCCCCCCCCAAATGAAAATGTCTGGCTCCGCCCCTGATTTACACCCTAGTTATGAAAAAAAAGTAAATAAATGTTGCGCAGGGTTTCTTTCACACAAATGGCAGATGAAAACAAAACGAATAGATTGTGTTGCACCGCAGTGAAATCCAGGCCCGTGGCCAGGTTTTAAGGTTTGGGAGGGCAAAATACATTTTTAGGGGGGAAAGATTTATGTTTTCATTATGTTTAAAACAAATTTTTCTGGACACAACAAAATTTGGGGGCACAAATAATTGGGGTAAATTGCTCCCAAATTCAACCCGTGCTACGGGCCTTGTGAAATTCCTGACTAATTGTCTATGATCCGAAGTGTTCAACGAAGCGCTAGCTGGACAGACTTATAATGCAGCAAATGTTGAATCACATCATGGAACGGTTTGCATGCATGTTCTCGTTCTTGATGATGCTCGACACAAAATAGCAGATATGACAAAACATTGGCAAATCATTCACGAGACGTTAACAGAATTATAAACTGACAACTTTACTCGAATTTCTGACGGTTTTATCTGATAGAATCTTTGAAAAAAATAAAAATCCAAGCTGTTCAAAAGATTTAAAAAAATATTACTGATGCGTTTCGGAACATAATCCACGACATTTCACAGTTTTGCGAGGAGGTGGTTGGTGCTGCCCAGTGTCATCATGCTTTTGTTGCTATAGGTTTGCCATCCTGGTACGAGGTTCCACTTTACTCAGGTTTAGAAAACTTGATAGTGCTCGAGGACAGGATTGAAAAAATCAAAGACTCAGATATTACGAAACTGTCATGAAACATTTCCGTTGGCTGGCAACGATATTTCAACTGTTATTCGTAAAACGTAGTCGGAACAGTGATCTCCGATGCAGGTGTCGAAAGTTTGAAATGGATTTACGATGCTTTTACCCCATCAGGAGTGGGTCCAACTCAGTTGCGTGCAGAGGGAGGCGAACGGGGCGACGGTCCGGGCATCCAAGCAGGCGCGCAGTCAGAAATTTTCATAGGGGGGGGCAAACAACAATCAAATCTCAACATTTAAGTATATAATGGTCCTTGTTTTTAAAGCATCATCCATAAAATGTGCCTTTTTGTGGTACTTCTTTTTCTGAATAATTCTGTTCAGATTCAAGCCGGCAAATAGAAAGTCTGCTTTCACTGAAGTGACAAGTTTTAAAAGTTTTTAGTAAGTTTTCAGTTTCTACTTTGAATGAAAGCCACCATTTGTTCCTGAAACGTTCTTGCGAAAGGGTTTGCGTAAATCTTGATGCTATAAGTGCAAGATCTGCAATATGCTCTTTTCAGCTAATACTGCAGTTGAGCAAGAAGTCATTGTGGCCGCCATGGTGATGGCGCTTTTTTATTTACACGCTTCTGA
>Ga0210059_1017016_pt1 | contig 10420 bp, 6 predicted proteins | sample Ectturendosymbi2_FD_188042 | JGI IMG/M metagenome (GOLD analysis project Ga0210059, IMG submission 188042) | Ecteinascidia turbinata endosymbiont from Florida, USA - Sample 2 (SPAdes) (version 2) | ecosystem: Host-associated > Tunicates > Ascidians > Unclassified | place: Key West, Florida... | reverse complement strand
TAAGAAAATGTCAAATTTAAAAATCCAAGTGGACACGGCCCCCTGTTCCCCCTTCCGACGCCCATGTCCAAAAATCAGGAGGCCCACTGACGTATAGCTGCAAGTCGAAGGGAAGAAAAAATTCGGCAAGGCAAAAAGATTTTGTTTAAAAGTTTGTAGAAAATGTCAGAAAAGACGAATAAAAGGAGTTATATCAAGATCTTGTGCGCATTTATCTAATTATAAACCTTGAAATAATCAAAAGTTTTACAATTTTGCAATGGTTTTTGAACACTTGACAAACTTTAAAAAACTACTATGCTTGCTGGGTGTGGGGCCACCTGACCGGGGGCTGTTTCTGAGGCCCTGGCTTTCGTGCCTCATTTGTTTTTTACTATTTTTTAAGTCGCAAGTCGGCACTGGGCACACAACGCCCAGTTACATTGCATCGTTTTGTCATCGATGCCAGCTGGTCATGTTCTCTAATTAGACCAACAGGCTCAGCACGGTAACGTACAATCCAGGGTTTCTTAACCTGGGGTCCGTGAACCCCTTAGGGGTCCATGAATGTGTTTTAGGGGTCCGTAAATCAAAATACAATCAAGAAAATCACCTAGTTTTTATCACTCCATTTCGGCCATTATTCAGCTTAATCTCACTACGACTGTTGTCTGACATGTTCATGTTGCAAGTCCACTGACCTTTTTTTATTTGATTTTGGTGACTGCAATTGGCAGCAGGCCAAAGCCGGAAATTTGCTTCTTGTCGGCGCGGTTGAGTTGCTCACGCTAAGAAGCGACCAAATCTAATTTCTAAATAATCGAAAAAACGTTGACAAAACGAAGGGGTTCGCAGCAGTTTTGGATGCAGTGAAAGGCGATGTTTCCTTGATCATTTGCTCAGATTGACGACCAAATTATGGCAACTTTCAGCCTAGATCAGTGCAACTCAAACGCTTGTACATGTGTCGATAGTAATAGTTGTACATGTGTCGATAGTAATAGTATCAGTGCAACTCAAACGCTTGTACATGTGTCGATAGTAATAGTTATGCACAAAATAAACTATGCATCGGACCTCCGACGAGCACCTGGGACTAACGCACCGAAACACTGGGCTTCATTCGAACATAGGTTAAGCACCAATGCTTTAATGTAAAGGCCTATACATCAGGGGTAGGGAGCCTATTTACTATCACGGGCCGCATAAATTGTGGATTATTCCTGTCTGGCCCTAAATAACAACCGGTTTTATCCTAAAATTCTACCTTCACCTTACTATGGGGGATGGAGGCTTTTTATTACATCCTACCTTAAGTACCTGCTTACCGTGGTGTAAATTTTGACGCGATGTTGGGTTCAAAATTGGGTAACGACGATTCTGATGCGGGCCATATCAAATGTTGTCGTGGGCCGCAGGTTCCCCCCCTGGCTTACATACACCAATGCTAACACAATGCACCTGTACACGACGTGCTCGAAAAAAAACCCTTCGACACTCCACATAAAAACCGTTTTGTAGCCCTGGCATACCTTAAACTTAAAAAGTAATAAAATCCCTTGGCTTGCCTATTTTGGAGTTAAACTTGCATGCCTCGTGCTCGGTAGTCCCATATGCTATATACATGTTTTGGAGGATGTGCGGTTGTTCATATTCACCCAGAAATGGAACATTTTTTCAGCCTCCGAAGTTTTTCCTTCAAGTTGCTGAACACTAAGCTCTTTAGTGATTTGTGGGAAATGCACATCAGACATACCGTTTCGACAACATTATGAATAATTAGTAGATTTGAAGCTCGTGCAATGATGAGCTTCTAACGAATGTGGCTTTCCTGCGTTATGCTGTCGCGGACGCATATACGCATTCCATCTGTAGCAGGTGTTCCTGATTGTTTTCTGTATCTTTCTGTTAATTTCAGAGGCAAGCGTCGACAAGTTGTTTTGCAGGATGAGGCCATGCTGCAGAATTTCGTTTTTGAAAGACAGATGAACGAATTTCATGCTTACGCACGCAGACATCTTCAAAAGAAAAATTTTGCAACACTATACAGTACACGAACGCAACAAGGCATTAAAAAACGTGATACAATTTTTGGTTTGGGAGCACCTTGCGTGCTTGTGAGCCCAATCCCGAAAAAGTATTCAAATTTAAAACATGCAAAATCCACTCGGCTATTTTCGAATAGAGCTGTTTCATGTTTTTGCGAGATTGCACTATTGCACTGCACTTGACAAATAGAGAGAGGATGCGAATTAAGACGGCGGAATCAAGGAACTGTGTTTTCACTACATATGCACCGTGTTGAACTCAGCAAGAAACAGCAAAAGAATGCATTAACCGTGAAAAAAGATCAGAATAAAGCAACACGAAATGAAAAATCAGGATTGCCGAACTCGAAGGAAACACAGGGGAACTTCTATTTATGAAACGTTTTGTGCTTCTTATTTTGTAGCTCCCGTTTTAAAAACGTTTTGAAAAAAATTGATCTTCGCACCAGATATATGTGTTAGGTAGTGCAGTTCGTGGTAAAAAACAACTGAGATGGGTTACTTGCTATTTTACGTAGCTACAGCACTCTCATTGTTTATTGGAAACTGTCATCAAACTAATCATGTTAGTCTTTTCCTTGCAAACTTAATAGACTTTATTAAAAAATCAACGGCATGGTAAGTTTTGCAATTTTTGTTTAATTGGTAAAACAGTAGTAATGCATTATTAAGGGTTAGATTTTTCCAGGAAAATTGAAAAATTCCATTGCAAATGTTAATATCGCCCAAACAATTTGGAAAAGCACAACTGATTTCTGACAATCTAGTGAACTTAATGTGGAGTCTTAGGTGTTTGGGTCACTTGCTATTTTAGTCAATTGCCGTTGTGATATATCTCACCTGAATGTTGCTGAAGTCAACTCCGAGTAACACCTTTGTGATTGTACTAAAGAACAAAAAATAAACTCCTGTTGCAGTTTTTGGTCCACACCAGCTGTGGATTTTCATTCGATTCAGTCTGGTCATATGTCGATCGTTTTTTCGAGCAATAAGCTCTCCACTTGAGCTTGACAGACATGAAATATGATGATGACTACTTAGCTAGAGCAACGTGTGTGCTTGCAGTCTTCATATGTGCTATTGTGAAACCGCAGTCACAGCAGGTTACACGAGAGGCGCAGAGAGACAATGGGATGGGAAGTGACAAAAGGGAAATCACGAACAAACACAAACACTTTCCGGAAAGAGAATGCGCAGTATTCGAATGGGCTTCGTTCGTTCTTTTTTTACTGTGCCAAAGAATCTTCTGGGCTTCTGCACTTGCCTTTGAAATTAAAATTGGGGCAGTGTTTCACCAATTTCCACCTTTAAGTGCAATTTGCTCGTCGAATTCTGTTAAGGACTTAATATTTGATTACTCCTGTGGTGCTGCGTATCACTCCAACACTTCCTAATTTAAGATCGCAGAAGTAGCATGAAGTTTATGTAATGATGCATTAATATACATGTGTAAGAAACACCCCCTTTTTCCCCCTGCTAATGGCGCCCGTTCTTCAAACGGTCCTCACAAGGATAGGATTCAACACCACCGTACCTTTATAAGCACCAAAAATACTGTAACAAATGCCATTTTCATGTGAACAGATCCAACATAGATAATTTGTTAAAGTATCTAATTGCGTTTCACGCGTGGTAAAGCTCTTCCCATATGCAGATTAAGCAAAAAAGAAACTTGCAAATTTGATTTCGTAACAGAACTGATACAGAGTTGTGCACTGGCGACTCAAAAGGGTCTGCCAATATTTATGAATTCAAAATTTACAGACGGCCGGTAGTGCTTTTAAAAACAAGCCTATGAAAAACTTACTAAGTCTAAGGCCAAGACCTTGTACTGGCGCCCTGCGAATTAAGATCGAACGCCGCAAATCAGTGTTTAGTAGCATAGTTGATGTGACCAATCAACAAGCATGCCAGGTGACAGACACCTCCTTATCCTGATCAGCTTCCCTGGGGACACGTGAATTATTGTGCGGAAAGAGAGAGAAAAAGGCCTCATACAAGCCTTTGTGAAATGCTGTCGTGGCCTTTCGGTCAGGTTGTTGAATCCTATCATTCAAGGAGTCAGGTCTTCAACGTTGTTTCGGTGTAGTTGTAGTTTTTATCGTTTATTGCAGAGGTGTAAACGCGGCGGGTGTCCCGCGGGGCTAATCTCATCTGTATGCCAACCGTACCCAATGCGACTTGGCTCACATCATGCTTTCTCAATCCGCAGGAATAAAGAATGAACGGCCAGACTCGGCTGATCGTGCTTCTGGCGAGCGCGGTGCACCCTTGCGTCATCATACAGAACTTCAGCGACCAGCGTCAAGCAGTTACAGAAACAGAGACTTCGGACGATTTGATTCGTCCGCGGCGGACAGAAGACCCTTGCTGCGAGAGGATACAGCCGGAAGCGGCGGCGAACCAGCAGCAGGCGGTTCTTCCGCCCCGCCGCCTTCTTGTGAGCAGGCAAACGGACTTGCGTACACTGCCAGTTCTGCGAACTCTGATTCTGGCCGTAATAACCCTTTTTCTGTGGGAAACCAGCCGACAAACGGACTCTCATCTGCTGCTTCCGCAGTGGTAGTGCCCAGCATTATCGCATCGAAAGAGTCTGGTATAGGAGGTGAGACCCAAGTGAAATCGACCAATTCTGGTGGAGTAGACTGGACCAAAGTAGTACAGGCTGCGCAGCAACAGTACAAAACAATGAACGGAGCTGCTCGTCGGCGTCAAGCAACTCAGGACTTGGGCAAAGCAGAAGTGTCGCTTTGCTGCCTGTCCTTGAAAAATCCTTTTCGAAAACTGTGCATCAGGATCGTAGAATGGAAGTAAGTGAAATTTTGTTGGAGTTTTGTCTCTCCGAAAATTTATGTAACGTTTTTATTCTGTAGCTTTTAGTGTCTTCGTGTAAATTTGACTGTATTGTTATGTGTTAGCTATTATCTATTATGTGTTCTTGAAGCGTTTTGATACTAATCTCCTTATAAATAAGTGTTGTTTACTGTCCGGAGCATTTACTGTTACTTTACAAACCATGCGATGTTGCTTACTAGTTTTCCATTGCACGGTGAGATTCTCTGAAACTACGCGCTTCGCTGCAGAGCAGTGTTAGCAGTGAACGTACGGTGAGAGGCAAACGGCATCTTGACGATTGCGCTAATTAAAATTCGTGCAAAGAAGTCAATCTGCAGTTGCATAAATTTGATCTTTGTTGTGTAACGCAGCTAGGTTCTTCACTTTTGATGAGCAAAAAACAAAAAATGACTTCGTTAACTTTTATCACAATGCGAGATTTTTATAACACGTACTGTTAGAAATTAATACTAAGCTCAATCTAATTTGCCATGAAATTCCTTGTACTGAAGCAAAATTAAACTTTCAAACAATTTCACTTTGTACTATAATTATCCGGTAGGTTCAGCGTCGCGTGAAAGTGCCATGACTGAACAACTTGTTCAGATACTATAATGTATGTTATTAACATTGCGTTCAGTGGAAACCTTTGGGATAAAGTGATGGCGATCTGCATTTGGATATTTGTCGCATATTGCTCAGTTCTGAGATGCGAACATAAGTATTTCCTTACGTTGAACGTCTGTGAAGTTTGTCTTGAAGCAAATTATTTTCCCATGAGATATGATGCAGTTTAGCACTTTGGACACACTGCATTGTTCCTTCGTTTAATGTAAACTTATTTATACCGGCGCTGGTCTGCTGACAGCTTTTAATACAACTATACAGATGGATTATTTTTAAGTGCATCATGCATCACTTTCGTTTCAGCACCTTTCAGTTTCACTGCAAAGCAGCGTAAAACGTTGCGCTTGTGTACACTATTTTTCTGAGTCAGTCAGATCACCCTACCTCAGTTAAGGCTTCATTTGAATCGATATCGTGGTAACAAAAATGAAAAATGTTGCTTCCGATAATGTGAGAAAAATCGTGAAGCTGTTGTTGCTTCAAACTTACGTGATAGCCAGCAGCAAAATACCTTGATTTGTTGCTGCGAAATCATTGGCTACATTAAATCTTCGCACAACTCTTCAGCATGTACCCTCTGGTCACATTCCTTGGTCAAAGAAACTCATGTTTAAAGCGATTTCGTGGTTGGTTGACTGGGACGTTCGAAGACTTTGTCACTTTCTATTTCACTGTTAATGTGAGAGTGGCGAAAGTCTCGATGTGGAGGTGGTGAGCTTGGAAACAGCACCTAATGCATCAGCGCGACACCGTTAATTCGCGAACAGCTGTGCCTCGCTTCAACGATCAGAGGCTGGCGCATCAAGGCCATCGCAAATAGTACCACAAGGGTTTCTCTGGGGATGCAGGCCACAAGCAAGAACGGCACCGTTTGCTGCATCAGAATATGTACTTTAAGCTACTGCTGTACCGTATCCGCATTTGTAAGAATGACCATAGCCTTTGCAATTTTATCATGCCAACAATCTCTGCAGGAACTTGATTTAGCCGGTTTTTTGTTAAGTTTGAAAAACTTCGCCCTTGTTTCGTCGATAAGTACCCAACTTATTTTTGAAGTGGATTATTTTAGATGGGTCAAGAATGCTTGTTGGTTGCTATTGTGCTATATAAAAAACAGTGTGCACCGAGATAAAACGAAAATGTCCCAATTTTCAGTTTTTGTGCTGAAACCCGTGCCGTGAGTCTATTTCAGACTTGAAAGAGTTGTCATCCCGTGATTTGGGAATTGTCATCTGTCTGAGCTGTTCGTCTTTCTTATCACAATTTGCGTAACGACGTGTAAAGATATTTTTTATGTCTTCGTTGTGCTTGCATTTGTATGCAAGTGACAGCTGATTCTAGATGAGTTGAGTGTCAAGTTCAAATCCTGGCGTTGAAAAACCATTGGTCTATTCGTTTCTGCGTGAAACAAGCATGCGGGCGCTTGCAGTCAGCGGCGAAATTCCTGGGCGTTGTCTGGCGCTTGGAATTTGTCGCATACTTGGTTGAAAAAAACAAATGACAATGACTGAAATGATCTGAGAGCCATAGACGAGTAGTATATTTTGAAAAGCTCGACCATGTCTTATTCCGACTTACGTGCACACCGAGGTTCTGAAGTGGGACAATATTTTGCCAGTTGTAGTGAAGTCTGTTGCTGTCCATTCACTCGGAAACTTTTTGAGCCGTCTCGGTCATCCAAGGCTTGAGTCATGAAATGGCTGGTGGATCACACGCCCTGAAGACAAATTCTGAAGTGGCTCCTCTCTGTACGCAATGGTACAGTGACATGTTCGTTCGATTCCTGATTGCTAGTTACTGGGGCGCGTGGCACAAACATTTGATATTATCCGTTTGAGTACTTCAAAGATTACGCTTCATATTGCGGTGTTTACGTTACTGCGTAAGGCATTAAAAACAGCATTTTTATGATACCTCCGTTTTACTTTTTAAGAAAACTTTGCAAAGAATCTCGTCGGATTTTGTGTGCATTAATGTTTAACTATTTCGTGTGTTTTTTTGAAGACTTGGAGTAAAAAAAAATTGGTTACAGCGGCTGATCGTTCTTAGCGCATTTTTCTAGATATTTTTAGTTGTATTTAAAATCGCGTCTAAATAAGCATACCAGCAAACAATTTTTTTAATTGTGGGGTCTTAATTGGGTGCCCTGAAATTTTCTAATAACGTATGAATTTCAGCATGGCTGTTGCAGTAACTGTGTTTTGATTGGCATTTTGGCACACAAAGTTTGGTAATGACAACTTGATGTTGTGGCAGTTGTTGAAATTACCGAGTTTTTTTCTGTTCTTTGCTGTTGGTTGCTTTAAAGTGTTACACCTTCCGTGGTTGAAAGATCATTAGCTCGACTCAAATAGCAACCGCTTGAACAATCTGCTTAAGAAAAAAGAACTGAATTGGAATCCCGCAAATTGCTTCGGAGGCAACGTCCTGCAATGCAAAAATTTCAAAGCAAATTAAGATTGCACATTTTACGAAACAAATGATCCAGTGCTGTTTGTCTATCCCATAATTATTGCCAGCATTGTGCAAGTATCGATGTCTTACCTTAACATACATTGCTATTGCTTTTTCCTCGGTCACTAAAATTGTTGCACTTGAGTGTAGTATGTCTGTAGTTGAAAGTCGTTCGAGCGCGACGGAAAACGCAACCCACGCGCCATACCGCAGTGTACGTGGCGTACCTTGCCTTGTACACAGAATCATCACGGCCATTGTCGAATTTGGACCAATAAAAGCGCTGTCCTTTCATCGCGGGGGATCGATTGATCAGCAGGCAACAGTCGAGGGATGCATTGCAAGCAGCTGTCAAAAATTTCCGCATTCGGTTCGGCACCATGTCGAAACAGGCGGAACCGCAATCGTACAACGACGTTTTATGTGATGAACTCACCAGTCGCTGACGTCTTTTGTTGGTTGTTTCCGCATCGCCGTTCCATATACACAGGGCTGCCATCGATCTCGACTATAAATTAAGGACGGTCGGGAAACAAAATAAGATTTGTGCTGGTAACGGTCTGCTTCAGCAATGCGTTGTCCTTAGAGACGACCTGGTGCATCTCACTGCAGCTCTTGCTTAAGGTTACTTTCAGTTGTATGGTGGATGTGACCAGGCTCGCAACCAGGGGGTGGGCAACCGCGCAATTGCCCCCTCTTCCCCGAAATTTTCAAAACATGTTTAGTTCTTAGGTACAACAACAAGTTACAATCATTTTTCCCCCTAAAATGTTAGCTGGTTGCGGTCCTGGACTTGACTGTCCTTTCGTTTGGCTGTTCTCTTGGGTCCACTGTGCCGAAACAAGGGAGATACTCCCCTCCACAAACACATTGCTGACTGGAAAATCAGACAAAAACAAGGATGCAAGTTAAAATAACGACTTTTATTAGAAATAGAGATGGATACATTTTCTAAGACACAGACTTTAAAATAAGAACAAATTTTAGAAATAAGGACGGTATGGCATCCCTGCATACAGAACTACTTAAGTCACTTACAAAGAGTGCACGAAACCTACCTGTGGGAAGTTCGTTTCACGATATTTTTCTCCAATATAATTACTGAACGAAGGTCGTGAAGGTACACGCGTGCAGTTAAATGTAGATGGGTTGTCTTATTTTATTAACTGGTGCGAGTTGCACAGGCAGTAATCGGCGTAATAAGCGGTCTCATCTGACCTTCGCACCTGATTTTAAGACCGTGATTTCAACAAAACATCTTGCCATGAGCCAACTCTTCACAGTTGCTTCGTGCGGGATGCGAACCGCAACGTCTGAAACAGTGGGAGGGGTAACATTAAATTGATAACACGCGATGCAATTACTTTTAAGTCACTCGAAAACTGTGCAGCGTATACGGATATGGAAAGTTTCTTAAGAGTGTTTATTTTTACCACCTGCTTCTGTTGTATGCAGTCCGCAGACTGGTTTCATTCGTCTATACATGAAACGCACCCAACTTGAACGAACGCGTTGGAAATTCAAAGGATCTTGCTTCGTCTGCTGCAAGGATAGGCCTAAGGGGCGCCACTAAAACTTAGGACATACGGAAACACGCACTCTGGCAATGGCACTGATTTTTTCCAAGACTTGTGTCTCGGCAACGAATAGCTGGAGCATGTTTTCTGTCGCCACTATCCAATTTATATCTGAGACAAATTTTGCATCGCATTTTAAGAAAGAAGTCGTAGGTGAGATAAAACACTTGATAGCCCGTGAGCTGGACGGCCAAAACATTTTTAAGTTTTGAAAAGAAAGTAAGGTCCAAACTTCCTTTGCTGTTAGAGCACGCTGCAGTTTCGTAGTAATCTTGACGATTTCAGTGTTTTAGGACGTTTCATTTATTTCGAGAAGCGGTTACTACATCCCTCCTTTGCCGTCTGCACGGTACGCTTTTGTTTTGTAGTGTGTTGCTGTACGTCACGATTATGATTCCGTCTGTCTTTTTATGTTAAAATGTCTTGTTGCGTTTAATTTCATTTAAAAAACAGTATACTTCGTGGTAACTTAGAAACAAACTGCGCAGTTTAGGGTCTTGCAACCGCCTGTTTTATTTTCAATTTTGTCGGTAGGTAGAGCACTTAAGCATTTGAAATTCGACTCACTGCCCCATGAAACGTTAGCTGTGAAGTTCATGTGGTCAGTTTGTGCAGCTATTGAGCCAACTAAACATTTAATGCGCTAGCTGCGATTTTTGGGATGCAAACGAGTTTCATGTGTGATCATCCACTTATATTATCAATTGTTTGATATTTTTTGTACAGTATTTTTTCCATCTCCAGTAACTTGGCATTTTTTCATCCAGGGAAATAGTATTTATTCACCTTCTTTCCCCGAAACGCCTGCAAAATAACTTTTGTAGTTTGCTTTGCACATCTTTACACAGTGATGGAAACCTGTTAAACTTTATACTTACTGATACACGCTTGACGTTGTTG
>Ga0210059_1017015_pt1 | contig 10420 bp, 3 predicted proteins | sample Ectturendosymbi2_FD_188042 | JGI IMG/M metagenome (GOLD analysis project Ga0210059, IMG submission 188042) | Ecteinascidia turbinata endosymbiont from Florida, USA - Sample 2 (SPAdes) (version 2) | ecosystem: Host-associated > Tunicates > Ascidians > Unclassified | place: Key West, Florida... | reverse complement strand
AGGTTGAATGAGCACGATGACGTCATATACTTTACGGTTTTAACACGGGCCCCTACAACAGCGATTTGACCCCCCTTGCCCAATGTGCTAGTTTCGCCACTGCTAATAATGCTGCGGATTTTCCTCACATTTGCCGTTAGTGTTGCTACCTGTGAGCATGGGCGCAATTTGGTGGGGTACACGAGGGACGTGTTTTTCAGGTGGGTGGGGGATATAATATGCCATGTCCCCTCACTTTTTCTCTTCAGGTTTTATATTTTGAGAAGTTCCAAAAATAAAAGTGACGTTTTCCACGTTTTGTGTGAAGTGCTTTTCATGTTAGATGTTACACATAGTCAAGTTGATGTTGAAACAGAGTTTGGTGTGGTATCAGTGGATTCTGTTAGTTTATAAATTTTTGCTTCATTAAAATGGTATTTACCATTTTTCAAGTTTCTATAGACCGTGAAAGATGGTTAGCTGCTTCTGTCTGACATTCTACCCAGTGTGGTGCACTGTGAGAAAGGCTATTTGGTTATTTTCTTGAAACAGTGAGAGTTTTGCAGTTGCGCATGTGAGAGACTACAGCACAGCATGAATTTGGTTGACGTAGAAATGTAACTGGTTTTGCTGTAAGGTTGGTTGTCACGTATTCAGAAACAGACAGCGTAACCTTTAATGATGCTATTGTATATAAGCATACCATATTTTTGTGATTGAAAACTAGGACGCTTCAGAACAACGAGCCCCAGAAGGAAATCAAACAACTTCTGGTACGAAATAAATCCTTTCAATAACCTATTTTTGCAAAAAGCACACCTCCTTCCAGCCAATGCACTAAACAATCAACCCATTACTGGACCAGTTACCCACTACAACGACATATCAATTACCTTTACATCTATAACAACGAAACAAGATCACGCATCATTCTTCAGCAAGTTGGTTAAACAGACTAATCATAGCAATGCTGATATTCGTGTAGGGCTATGCTGCCTAACTGAATGCCTAACCGGGACTTTTTCGTTGACCAACCGGGACGCCGGGACAAAGCCTTTAAATCGGGTCTGTCCCGGTTGAAACAGGACGTCTGGTAAGCTTTAGTGTAGCCTATATGATGTTAGAAAGTTACCTTATTACGCAAATATCTGCAAAGCTTTTGCCAAAGACAAAAGCAGCTCTATTTTGGAGACTTAGTTTCAGGATGGGCAGTTTTGCAAAAGCCTATCTTCAACCATTAGTAAATAGGATTTCAATTAAAACGTTGGAGAACAATTTATCTAGCAATATATTATACTATAGCTCAAAACACAAGGACTTTACTAGGAATCAAAGATAAAATAAAGTGACCAACAAATCCAAGATATATTTTTTCGTGACTCTTACACTTTGTGATTGTGCTGAATGCATTGGTTCGTAAGTCATCTGATTTGCTTTTGTTTAACCAAAAAGTAATGCATCAATATTTTCATCCAAGCGCGAAATTTTTTCTTTACAAGCAGGCCCGTTGCCAAGGACGCAGTGCTTCCCAATTTTTTTGCCCCAAAATTTTATTGTGCCCAGAAAAATTTGTTTTAAACATATAGTAAAAACTAAAATCTTTTACCCGTAAAAGTGTATTTCCCTCCAAAACTTAATACCTGATCACACCTAGTTTTGCTGGACATTCGTTTCGTGATAATCAGGTAAAACTTGTACATTTTTACCAATTCACCGTTGTGCGTTTTTATTTCTGTTTAATCTATTTTCGTGTCTTTATGCAAGTAGACCTCTTAGAATTACACTTTTGACGGTAATTTCATCCATTAAAATCTGATGTTTAAATTGAAAAATTGATTGTGGAAAGACTGAGTTAAGTTGCATCACACAAAAAAGTCACAAGACAATAGTCACCATACGATCAGGTACGCAGAAATTACATTGTAGGCTAGATGGGTATGTATGCAGAGGCCAACAAGAGGAGATTGCAAGGATGCATCCACCACCTGGTAAGAGGATATTAATGGAGATTTAGGTAGAGGTGGGGCTGCAGGCACGATGCCCAGTAGCATTGAAAAGATTTGTAGCTTTTTCAATGCGCGGAAATGTGCAAGAACATATTTGTCGTCTTTGTAATATTAAGCGACTTGAACAAGACATCAAATCGTGCTGTAAACCTCACCTCTTATAAAATGCATGAAAAATGAAGTGTTCTACCGTGAGAGTGATATGCACGTGCGACCAATGCGATTCAGCATTTTGTGAACTCCAGCTGACAGTTCTGATAAAACCCAATTGATGTATTTGCGTGATTAGTCTTGTTTTCAAAACACCCCTATAAGCAAACAAGATTGGAAATCTGTATTTTTGAAACTTTACTTCTGCATCGACCCGATGTCTCCATTGCTTTCACACTGAACTGACCCCCCCACATTTTGCAATAAAATAGCGTCCATGCCTGTGAGAGGAGTTTTTCGAAACTAAATCTGATCAAGAATTACTTAAGATCTAGTATGAGCACCATGTGGTTGAGAAATCTTGCCACACTGTCTATAGATCAACAATTGACAGATAATATAAATTTTCACCATGCCATTGAAGAATTTGCCAACAAAAAGGCAAGAAAAGTTACTTTGTAGAAAATTGTAGTTTACATTTCAGAAACAAAGATAGTCCTAATTTTTTACACTTTTTTTGCTATTTTTCCCCATACGTAATTTTTGCATTTTGTTTAACTGTCACTTAGAATATTTGACTTTTTGTTGTATATTTAAAGCATACCATATTTGAGCATGTGAGAGTACTGTAATATTATAAGGGTGCACAAACTAGTTAATATATATACAAAGCTTTAAGGAGTCACTGTGCAATACGTATTTTTATAGGCTTCCGGGGCGCCAAACTCAAGGGCCGCCCGGGCAGACCACACTCTAGCTACGCCACTGGGTTTATGCCTTAGCAGGTCATCACTAACTTGTCTGGAAGCATGAGTCTGAAGTAAAAACGCATTACCAAGTGTGATCGAACCTGCTGAAAGCACCCTTTAGGGACCGCAGAAGCCTATGTATGGGCTTGCGATAACTCGCGAAAAACTGAAGCTACGTCCACACTTAAGACATTGTAAGATAGGTTTTTCACAGCGCATCATTTGAGGTTTTGACGATGTATTTATGACGTCATTTGTGTCGTCAGACCGGAGAAAACCAACGTTTTAATGTAGCCAAGAATGAGCAGTGGTTATGCTCATTGGCGTAGCGAGGCTAAATGCCGCCCTGGTCCGATCATAAACGTGCTGCCCTTTCCATCCCTCAAATTTGCTTACAAAAATTAAAAATGAAAGATCATGCTTCGCGCTTATTTAAAGATGTAAGGGTTAATAAAGCATATTGAAAATCACAATCAAATACTCACAAACTGAAATGGGTCTTGTTTCTCATTGTCGATTATGAGTCTTGCTTTTTTGACTTGTGGCCACCTTTCTCATCATTAATTTTTCTACTTTTTGCTTTCTTTGCATATGCATATAAAACCCGACATGTTTCGTCAAATTTCTTCCCTTGTTGGTTTTTAGTCTCCGGAAACCCTTCCGCATGGCTTTTTAATAGTTTGCTAATTCCAAGTCATCAAAAGAAAAAATTAAGCGATGTGATGGTGGCATACCTACTTTACAGATGAAAACATTTATGTATGTTAAAATTTCGTGCAGTAGCCCCGTCCTTAACTAAAAATTATATCTTTATACTGCATATAGCAGGCTGTAATAATAAATCTGATAGTATGTTCTCATTGATTTAAAGAAAGTTTCATTGTTCACTCAACGTTTCAGAAGTGGTTTAATAGTATTAGAATATATAAAAGGCTTCAAAATTAACTCTGTTGGCACTTGCGCCGAGCCCTCTATAGGAGGGGGGGACCCATTTTTTAAAAAAGCATCTTGAACAGGTTTAAAACCGGCTGTGGTTGAGAAGTGCTGGTCTTCAGTCTTCGTCGTGACTTGCACACTTGGTCTAGCTGTTGGTTGGAGCTGATCCAACTACAAGTGTTTGGTGTTATTCCTTGCCTTTGTTCGGTATCAACAGAAACATCGCCAGAAGGTCTTCGATTGGGGGACATTACGTTGGTACTCGGGAGATTGACATTCTGAAACTTTGAAAAAAAGATACACTGATTGATAGTGTTTCACAAGGGGCTTTGAGCTTTGTTGGTGAGACCAAGCTCACCAAAGCCCCCCATGGCGATGGTACTAGTTACTAACAGACGTGTATTTCGAAAACTGTATTACCAAATCATGCCAGGTGGGACATAGGCTTTATAGATGCTCAGCAGTGGTTACAACGTCTTACGTTCGCTGGTAGTTGCGTTGAACAACTTTATCCAGTACAGCTAGGCTGTACAACCATTTCGATTAATGCCCTAAAAGCCTTAACCAGAATCATATCTAAACCTATCATTTACCCATGCGTCATATTTTCAGACTAAGGTTCTTTCCTCAAATTCATCAAAATGAGAGCAAAACCTTTTCTAAGCTTTTCTTGTTGAAATGAATTTTTCTATGACTGCAAACCTTAGGTATACCGTTGATGAGCAACGGAGACTTTTATGAAACTCACGCTGCCTATCGGCTGGCTCGGATTCACTCTACTTGCAGTTCAAACCGACAATCTGATCTCAAAGTTACACACGTAAACACACCAACTGCAATACCACGCTTCAAAAACGTCAATTTCCAATATCATTACGTCATGCAAAAACTGATGAAGAACTCTGCAAAGGTAAGGTATCAACGTTACCTTTGCAGAGTTCTTCACTTCAACCGCCAAAATTTAATGTTGATAAGCCCACCTAATGACCAGGCTATAGCGTATGGCACCTATTGAAAATATCCCATTGAACATTAAAAAATAGCATGAGATGTGCCACGAAATGCTTTTTAATTATATTGGCGACGGCAACTAGCGGAATACCAACGCGTGAAATTTGCTTTTTACCGGAGCAGTTGAAGCAAACGTTCCTGCCACGGCGATTTGTAGCAAACGTTCTTGCCAAGTGCGCTACGGCGATTCTCTCAGTGTTGGTGAATCGAACAAACAACCTTCCTGTTGAGAGGCGGACAGCGGGACACTCTACTACCACTAATGCCTAGGTGTCAGGTAATGTTATGAAGTACTGTTGGGGCGGTACTGAGGAACCAACGATACGAGAAAAAGGATTAAGCTAGCCTCGACTATTTGCCGTGATTTCATGCAAAGCCTTTTTCATCAGATTTTGAGGGGAAGAGCGATATAAACCGCGAAGAACCGGAGCCTTAACGTTTGCTAATCTGCCGTCGAATGTCATCTCTTTCCTTTGTTCAAAGGACTTTTGACTGGGTTGGCGGAAATGGCTTTGTCTGGGGCGGAAGGTGTAGGGACTGGGTCACAATTGCCCCCCAAGCAAGTGTGTCAAAAACACCCTGATTTGAAGACAAACACTGGGACACTTTACCACATTGGATTCAACCCGGACTTTCGAAGAAACTTTTCATCAATTTAATCATTCCAAAGCCACACGTCGTTTTTTTAGGCTAGCCTACCAGTCCAGGGCTTCTAAATACATATGCCGAAAAAGTTAGAACTTTTAAAAATTTATTTTAAAATAATAGCGATAAGCTAGACCTGTTAAGCTCTTTCAAAACTTAATTTTTAATCAGCAAAGTGCCGCCCCCTAAAAAATGCCGCCCGGACACGCGGCCCCCAGGCCTCCGCTGCTACGCCACTAGTTATGCTCAAAAACGTGTAAATAGAGATCCAGACATGTTAAAAAATTCATTCTGTATAAAAAATGTCAGCCATGACGCAAAGGTTGTAAAAAATTTACTAAAATATACCACTTTTGGGGGACATCAAAGGAGAAATTTAATGAATTTTAGGGGTATTTTTGCCATTTTTTGTCTTCAAAGGCTCATATATCTCCAATTACAAAAAAAATATATATCCGGTTCCGAATAAAAGAATATCTGCAAATTGAAGAACATGTTGACATCCACGTCTTACAATATCCCACCAAACTTCAAGCACAAATATTAAGACAAAAGAAAGTTATGGCAATTTAAAGTCTACAAAGTTCACCAAAAGTTGACGAAAATTTGACAAAAAGTTTTTGAAACGTTTCAACTTCTTTGGTTGCACCTTTTGCGTTCTTTTCAATGGTGCAATCAAAAATCTGCTATTGGCAGCGGTTTTGGTGTAAAACCCGAAAACTCGCTTTTTCTTAATTTGCCAAAAATGGGTTTGTTCGCCCTAAATTTTCCCAAAAAAACAGTGGTAAGTAACTTTTTGGTGCCTGTGGTTATTTGCAACCCCTGCAAGGCGTTCAAGCCAATAAACGCTTCGAAAAATCCAAAACATAAACCTGAGGCCGATTTCTTGAACACGGCCGAAACTTGCCAAAAATCGCCTCAAGAAAATCAAAAAATTCATTTTCCTCAAAAGTTTCAAATGTAAACATATCTTTTTGGGAGCCTCCCGGCTTGTTGGAAACATCGCTCGAAATTCTTTCTTGAAATGTGTTACCTGTCCACGTAGTTGTAGTGATTCGCAAGTTATCGCGAAACTTGCGTCGAAAAGCCGATATATCGGCTTCTGCGGTGCCTAAAAGGTAGAGAATAATCAACAGATTGTCAAAATCTACACGTGTTCATGTTCGTTGTTAGCTGTAAATTGACTTATACGTGTTTCAATAAAACTCGAATAGTGGGTGACTATTCTGGCAAATTTGGCGGTCATTGCTTTCTCATTTGTGGAGACGATTTTATTGTCCAATTAGTTGATCTACCACAGCGTGTGACAGCATCCTGGGCACAAAGCTTGATCATAGTGGTACGCGCTCACCTTACGCAAAAATAACTTCCAAATATTCAAACCTTCGATACATGTTGGCAATTTTTTATATAGTTTCTGATAAAAACTTGTGTGTCTTTGCTACTGGAGAAGTGTTGCTTCACATTAGGGCGTAGACTGAGGTGATGGTGGTGTTATTAACAAAAAATAAAAGTTTCAATCGAAAACAAGTTTAAGACATCATCATGCTAATGAGAATGAGGCGCCTTTTATGTTGCAAAATTTACAATCACATGTCAATTATCTTACTGTAAATATTAACTTTCGTTGCAAAATTTATGTTTCGCAAGGGATCATGAAAACTAAATAGCATCAAAATATTGAACACCATTGGGTGTACTCCTGTTGTTTCGCTTAGCGTTCGTTCTTGGAGAAACTTATGCTGTGACGAAACAACATAGTAATTATTTCTGAAAAACACTAAACTACAGCTGAAAAGAATGAGTTCGAGTCTTGATTTTTTTGTTTTTACAATTTATTTTAATTGCGTCGCTCACGTAAGCACCGCGGCATTTATTGTGTCGTAATGGAAGCAATCGAAGTTTACGACATTTCAATCACTGACAAGGTGAAGACGTTTTGACAGAACTTGTCGTAATGTATCAAGGCATCCAAACTTGCAACATTTTCTTTATTACGTAAATCCTTGAGTTGCACTTACATTATAAAATTTTCAAAATGTCTTGCATAATTCTGCGACATTCAGTAACTGATCAGAGCGAATGATTGCAGACCAATTGATATTACCCCATAAGGCATTAATTAAGCACTCAAAACAATTGTAACATTATTGCATGGTGATGTTTGTTTTGCGTTCAAACTGATTTACCTCAATAACGGTTGAAATGTTAAAGAGTGTATACAGTCAATAAACCAGCATCTTGCTTTTCAAGTGTCACCGATCTGGTCACATTTCTAAGTTGTATAGTTCGGAAAAAATATGTCAATAGAATTTCTGCTGCTGGTGATGTTTTCAGCTGGAATTTCACAAGGAAATGGTAAGATTTGTAAGTTTTGTGGTGATGCTTGTGCAAAAATTCAATTTCGTTTAAAAACGCTTGACATGCCTTTAGCAGCTTTTTAAGGGAAGTGTTTTTTAACCATAAAAAGTTAGCAATTGTCGGTTTGTAATGAAAATCTTAAGCAGCATATTTGCAGGTGTTCTGTTAAAAATATATGAAACAGATGTTCAGTTACATAATTATGCAGTGTTTCAATCAAGTTGATGGAATAAAACAATTAAGGTAGGCTACTGTTCTAAATCCACAGTGAATCCTGGAGATTCTTTTATGCGATCAATGAAAAAATACTTCTAACAAAGAAGAAAAATGATAGACGTAACGTGTTTACCGATACTCAAGTTGTTTTTCTCTGCTGATACGCAACCTCTTCAGCAATTTTGTCTAAAACAGTGATTTTCAACTGATGGGCCATGCTCCAGTAGAAGGCCATGAAGCTTATTCCAGTGGGCCATGGAGCTGGGCATAAATCAGAATGAAAGCATTCTGGCAAACAGAAAGTACAATGTTGATTATATTGCAAAGTATGGGTTTACTTCATTCAGTGACCGAGTCGAGGAAAAGGACCATGCGTCATTTGCTATCGTGTTTTGAGTCATGAATCGCGAAGACCATCGACATTGCAAAATCATTTGGAAAAGAATCATTCCGACCTTAGTAGATGAAGAGCATTCAACAGTACGTAGCAATAAAAGGAAAGTGTGTGCACTTGTGCTGCAGTATGCATCACTGTGGTTCAGCATGTTTCAGTATGTAGCAGCATGCAGCAATTTAGACGATCACTTAATTTCCAACTAGTTACCTGTGCGAGAAGACATTCTTGAAAATGCTGTTAATCAAGACAACTGTCCGGAACCGTCTTCATGGAGGCCTGTTTCAGAACATGAGGGTGGCTATGGCAAACACGATGCCACGATATGAAAAAATAGTTGCACATAAGCAAGAAAAAAAATCGCATTAATGCGCGTATTTTAAAATGAGTTGGTTCATGAGCTTTCCTTTATTTTCTTGTTGTTTTTGTCAATGCTACTGCCATAATTGCTGTTTTTGTTTTGGAGAATGAACCAAGCATATGATCAAGATGTACTGCACTTGTCTTTAGTTGATCCTTATAGTAACCAAGTGTTAGCCAATGGTAGAGGGTACTGGACTGTTTGGGCGTGACCACAAAGGGGTGCTGAGGTAAAAAAAGGTTAAGAAATTTCTGGTCTAGAGCAAAGGCTCAAACTCAAATTGCTCCGTGGATCACATGAGGACTTACAAGATAACCCACGGGTCGCATTGTGACGCTGACGCAACAATAGCCGTACCTGAACCTAATTTTACATTTTATTTCCTGCGAAAGATTTAATGAATTATAGGCAAATCATTTCTAGCCGTCTCTACGTTCGTATTAAGCATTTCTAGCCGTCTAAGGAACTTATTAACTCGCTAGCTGAGCACTTTAAAACGCGGGTGAACAAACTAACGTAAATTCTATTCATTTCATTCATTTTCATGCCCGCTTTTCCTCTAAGGAGGTTTGCGGGGGCAATATCCATGGGACGATAGGAAAACTTGGAATACTTCACGGTCAACAGCATAGTTCTGCTGGCTCCACACCAAGACGGGACCAAGCAGGGTCGGAGATGCTGTTACTCCACCTAGGCCTTGGACGACATCTGGGTCGATATCCCGTGGGTTTAGCCAGCAGGGATTACCTCACCAGTCTTTCGTTGGGCATTTTGGATACATGGCCGAATCTAACGTAGTTGTGTTGTCTCAATTAGAAGTAGCTCGATATTCAGGGCTCTGCGAATTTCACAGCTGCGCACTTTGTCGCGAAGTGTCACACCAGGGGCGTAACTAGGGGGGAACAATGCCCCGGTCGCCGAATCACTGGGGGGCGCCGAAAAGTCGCAATTATGTCGCAAGTTTTTCTTCAATGCAGTACATTTAGCCAACTCCCAAAATACCTCATGTTCAAATATGGCGCGCCATACCAGTTTTCTTCCCCGGGCGCAATCTAACATCGGTACGTCCTTTTGTCACACCGTTAACTCTTCGCAAAAATCCCATCTTTGTTGCTTGCACCTGAGTTAATATTCTTTCGGTCATTAACCAAGATTCATGACCATAGGTAAGGATCGGAACCAAGATCGATTTGAAAACTGACAGCTTTGCGGTTTTTGAAAGCTCCCGTTTTGTGGCCACAGGGCGATAATTAATTAATTTTTGAATTTATTTGTTTGTGAGCAGACACGAAGTCCATAGTATGAACACACACACTCTGCAGTACGCAGGTTGATAAAAACAGACAATACAGAACGTAGTGCAAGACACTGAAGCCGGCAAAATCACAGGGTCACAGACACTTTTTGCAACTGTATTGAAGACAGAACCATAGGGTTACAGACACATTCTTAACACTATTGTTAGCTAAAACGTAACACTTCTTACAGCACTACTGCGGAGTAGGGCGCTAATTACTAACTTGGTTTAGTCTAGGTAAAATGCGCAAGCGTTGTGGCTTGGCACGCCATCGATCAAACGGACACTGCAAAGTTCGATCACTCAATCACAGAG
>Ga0210059_1017012_pt1 | contig 10421 bp, 8 predicted proteins | sample Ectturendosymbi2_FD_188042 | JGI IMG/M metagenome (GOLD analysis project Ga0210059, IMG submission 188042) | Ecteinascidia turbinata endosymbiont from Florida, USA - Sample 2 (SPAdes) (version 2) | ecosystem: Host-associated > Tunicates > Ascidians > Unclassified | place: Key West, Florida... | reverse complement strand
CAAAGCGTAGACCAATGGTTCCCTAACTTTACATGTCCATATATCCCCTGTGGATGTCAAATGTCTCCACCAACATCCAACTTTTGGAGACACGATGTGATACCGAATTGTGCTATTCTACGTTGCAGGTGTATCACAATGCTTTGTGAAAGATCATGAAGGATGTAACTAAAGTAGCATACATTGAAAATTTACGCTGTGAATTCCTTAATGCAAGCTTGTACAAAATATTCGCGTGAAATCACCACGCTGAAAAGCAGGATTATCAGGACCAGATGGACCAAAAATACCAAAATACTTGTCCAAAAGTACCAAATAGCTTCAATAAAGCCAAACGAACCGAAACAGGCTGAATGCTGTCGCTTTGGAATTAGCCAGATGAGTAATAGCAGAAATGCAATGTTGCTTCAGAACCAAGCCTGGACGTATTGCATAGATATTAATGCATAATCGTTATACTGTAAAATTGCACATGGAATTAATGTAGGAACAGCCTTGCGCATTTTGCAACCTTTGATATCAAAGGATTTCTCCAGAAGTAAGCAAACCCATAACAAATATTCTACCATTTCTTTTTGTAGAAAATGTTTTATAGAAAATACTTATAAATTCCTGAAACAATAATACACAGGTTATGAAAATGCAAAAACGCACCATGTCATGTTTTTGGATCATTTTTAATCTGGTAGATATGAGTTTGACACGTTAGTCAAAATTCTAACAGGCTGGCTAGGTTCAAATGCACCAAATACGAAAAATCGCTAGTAGGCAAACATGCCAAGAAGCTTCAATAAATCCCAAGCAAACCGAAACAGGTCGAAAAAGTTCTATAAGCAGATAGGTTCGTTCTTCTGCCGATTAATTTTATTATTCAGCCGATGTTTCACCCATTTATTCAAGTAGGCGTCTTCAGGGCAATGCTTTTAACCACGTAATATGCAATTTACTAATAACAACAAGCAATGAGCAGCGGGAAGTACAAAGACAAAACCGCCAAATAGACCGTTACAATATAGGAAATGTATGATAGTATGCGACAGTGAACGTGGACGTTAAAAAGGCTAAAATATAACGCCAGGAGGTGACAGTGTATAAGAACGCAATAAAATAGCGCAAAAACTGCACAGAAAATGCACAAAACGTCACTTTCATAGTCACATCGCGGCGTTTCATTTTGCACTTCTTAACTTCCACTGTCGCAAATTGTCACACATTCACTATAGCGTGATAGTCGGTTTTGCGTTTTTGTCTTTGTACGTCCAAGTGTTCATTCTTTTTGTTATTGGTAAATTGCACGTTATGTGGTTACAAACATTGCCCTGAGGAAGCCGATACTTTAATAAGTGGGTGAAACTTCGGCTAAATAATAAAAATAATCGCCAGAAGAACGAACGTATCTGTTTGATTTTAAACCAGGTGGCAAATGCTACGCAACAACATGAGTAGCAGAAAGAACAAGTTCTGTAAGTTTAAAATCAAAACTGCCAGGTTTTAAAAAATGTCAAACAACGCTTTTTCTGCCATCACCATTCTTCTTTGTCGTTTGAGCGAGCTGTTACAATCCACTGCTTGGTCGCACTAGATCTTGGGGCAGTTGTTTAGCAGCCAATCAAATGTTTCATCATCCTGAACCGTCAGTCCGTGCAGTCCATGGGAGGTCGATGGATTGGACATTGGAGGACATGGTTGGCGGTTTTGTTTTTTTTTGCGTCACACTCACAAGCCGCAGAAGGAGCCATACCCCATTTGTGTAAACAGGATCGGAAACGTCCAACACCGGTGCGGAGGCGGTTAAGCCGGACCCACGCTGCTCTTGGCAGGGCACCATTGAAAAGGCTAAAATCAAACAATGTCATGCATGCCAAAGCAGCATTTTCTCATACCAAACGGCTTTCAAAAACGTCAAGTTTCTGGAATCTGCATTAAAAATGGCATTAAAAATGACAGCCTGGCAACCCTGCTAGAAAGAAGCCCATTACTGTATGCTGTCACAGACCTTTATCAGCCGAATTCATTGCGACCTCAAAAGCATTGTGATTTCACATACATTGTTGCATTGTGCGGGAAGAAATATGTGATCAAGCCTCCCCAAGCGAAAGACGTACACTCGATAAGGCTTAATACGGTTCATTTATTTCAACAAACGCTTGACTGTGGACTTCAATTTCGTTCAAATTTATATGAATTTGAAATGTGGTTGTTAGCTGTGGTTGCTTGTATTGAAAATGTTTTGGCAAATGTGTTCAAAAATCGTGCATTAAAAATGTTTGCCAAAGACAAATTTTGAAAAATATGAAAATTTTATGAACTTTGGAGCATAAAACTGGGATAGACTTAACAGTTTCATCAACACTAAAAAAAGCCTTTAAAAAACTATACATGTTTTATTTTGAGACGTTTCGGATTATTCTTAATCCACCTTCAGTCAAAGAAATTTTCCACCCCTTTATACCTCTTTAACACGTAGATTATGATGTCAAATATTGTCTGATGTTTAGCTCTTATGGTAATACATGTTTCGTACATTTATCGTTGGTGTTGACGTGGACATTTGGTGCTAGTTGTAGACTTGCAGTACTAATTCGTAAATTTTTTTCTTTTTTTTTGTATCCTTCACTTGCAATGGTTTGTGAATTGCCTCTCGCTACTGGCCTCGGCTTGTTGTCGTAAATTATGGCCTTACGTAGATTTTGTTTTAATATTCTCTGCATAACTTTTGGCCCTGCATTTGCTTTCAGCGATTTTGACGTTGCTGGCTGTCTTGGATTTGCGTTTGACGTCTTTTGCGTCACAGCATTGTCTTTTCTTGCGTCACAAAGCCCTATGGTTTTGAATTGCTGACATTGCCCAGCGTTGCTTTATTTTTTTGACTGAAGATGGATTAAGAATAATCCGAAACGTCACAAAATAAAACATGTATAGTTTTTTGAAGGCTTTTTTAGTGTTGATTAACATATGAAAAATATGAATTTGCGCTTTTATTTCACGAGAAAAAAAACTTTGTGATCTTAAACTGATCAAAGCAGCTTAAAGCAAACATGGATACTATCTCAATAGCTGTAAGAGCGTTACTCAGAAATTTTCAGACTGATCACGCCATAACCCATCCGTTCTAAACACTACTTTTTACGAACTTCTGAGCTACTGCACTACGAGTTTAGAAGCGCCTCACGTCATTGCTTCAGTTTTTATATTTCAGGCAATTTTTGCTTCGTCAACGACGCTGCTTGGCTTTGTGGGAACGGATCGCAAACCGGGTGAGCTTTCACTACAAAGAGTTTTACACAAGCAGCAGCACACTTGGAACACATATGAAGCCAAGCTACTGAAGCACTGACGCTTGAAAATGCAGAAAAATGTTTGGCATTATTTGTACATTATTTGCACAACCAACGTTGTACACTATAGTATGCCGTACAACGATCTTACATTACCTGCATATGTTTCATAAGATATTAGTAGATAATGGTACATGATTTTTACCTTTGTTTTCATTCAGAATAACATCGGCTTGCTTTGCAAAGCGCATCAAAACAAAAGCCTCATTCATAAATACCGACAAACCAAACTGCATTGCTTTGCCAGTCTGATATGATTTTCTTTCAAAGTTAGCTAGTCAAAATGCTTTGTGTTTCAACTTAATTTTGTTTACAGCAAGTGCTGGTATGGCTATACCTGCGTTGAAACCGGAGATAATCCGAATTTTGGATACACCAGCTTTGATAACTTCGGCTACGCGTTTTTGTCCCTCTTTCGACTGATGGCTCAAGATTACTGGGAAAATCTGTACCAACTGGTGAGAGTCTTCATATTTTTGTGTAATTGGAGTATTATATTAAAACGAAGCAAACATTTTTATAATTGTTTTATAATCTTCATAGCATGTAATTAAAACAACTTTTCCTTATATATATATCTCAATTTTTGCTTAGTTTTCTGCTAAAGACTGCTTGCTAGATATACATGGTAAAACGCAACAGTCGATTACCAAGTCGTATGTGGTTTGAAGCTAGTTGTAGCGATTCACGTAAATTTGTGATCTACTACCAAATGGAAACCCTTCGCAAATGTGTTTGTATTGTCAGTCCCAAAAAGCTACAGCTATAAGTATTCAGTTTGAACTGCTGCAAGTCTGCATTAAACGATAGGTCATGGAAAACTAGGAATTCTTTGAAACCTCTACATTTTGAGACATAAGCCTTGGAGGGCTCCACTCTAAATCAGTGGTTTTTAACCTTTTTTTACCACGCCTCCCTCAATTAATTGTCATTTGTTTCAAGCCCACCTGACTTTAAAAAAGCTGTAAACACAAATGTATTTATTGGTAAATTTATTGATCAAACTTTCCATGGTGTAGGGTGCGTAAGGACTCGCGCCCCCTGGAAATTTATTGACGCCTCCCTTGGGGGGCTCCCCCCGGTAAATAACCCCTGCTCTGAATATTTGCCAATCCACAGCCTAAGGGTTTGAGGAAATTCATCAAAGTAAACGCAAAAAATTGAGTTTCTGCTGTTTTAGGAACTGTGTTAAAAAGTTAGAAATTTGTATTTTTGGAATAAATCATTTTATTTTCAGCCAAGGGGAAAGCAGGGCAAAGCGTAAAGAATGCACTGGAAGTTTTACAAAAATTTCATCCTTATTTACACTCGAAACAAGTTTTTCAGGAGAATAAGTCAGCTGATAAGACACGACCCTTCTCGACTTAGCCAAGCCCGCCAAAAGACACCGCGTCGACACGTTTTTGGTTTAGAAAGCACATCATTTCCAACGCTTTGAGGTTGGAAACATTTCTTATTGTCTATTTCCCTAACATCTTACTGCAGCAGATCAGCCACTCTAATCTATGGTGGAATTGCTATATGAACCAAGACTGAATGAACTGTTTGCCACGGCACCGGAAAATCAGAAATTGATTTAATTTCAAGCCATGCATTGCTTTATCTATTGAAAAGCTAACTGTGAACTGCGTGCCTTCTTATACATATCTCCACTATTAATTCTAGGGACGTTTGTAGCGCAGTTAAAATACTTTTATGGTGGCTCATAACTAGTTGCTAGATATGCTACGAAGTGTGCTTGCGAAGGTGAAAACAAATACTGAGTTTAGCAGCTTAAGAAAATTAAGAGGAAATCTAATTGGCTTTTTGTTGCTTTGTGCAATGGCTTATCTTTACAAATTGTTTAAAATGCAGCATTCTAAAACACAACGATGTAGTAAAGCAATAATAGGGTATCTATGGAGCATTTTTTTCTAATTGAGAAGAGTACACCAATGAAAACTTTAACATAGTTATAGTATACATGTAAATTCAAGGTAGTGTAAAAATTGAGTGTTTCTTCCGCTTTATTATCCGAACAGATAGTAGATACAAAACATCGACTGTTAACGTTATTTATAATCATTTGAAAATCACCGAACTACAAAAGATTCATTAAAGTGGGTGGAGATTTTACATGCACTGTGCAGGTAACAGTTCAAACTTTGAATGAAGCCTTTCATGTTCTAGTCTACCCAAGTTGATACGCATAAATGTTTGCTTTATTTGTGAAATGATTTGGTTTGTTGCTTTCCGTTTATATAATGGCTGGTAATCCTACCTAGTAGGCGATATATATAATTAGTCAAAAGCTTAGTGTCTGAATCCTAGCTGTGAAAGGATTCCTTTCAACAAACAGTTTGTTGGAAATGTTTGAGTGTTTGTTATCAACCAAATGAGCAAATACAGTGCATTGCTTCGGAATCTTATCAGAGTGATAACAATTATGTACCAATCTCCTTATCGCAGGGATTGACTGGTACTGTTTTTATCTTTTCAATCGTAGGTGATTTTTCCGATGATTAAGTTTCATTTTTAAAGCGTACATCTAAACTTCCGGTAGCAATTCACTGTACGTGATAAAGTAAATTGACCTTTACATAATACATGAATTGGCTACGTGCCGAAAGCAAGACAACCAGTCGGGCTTCTTGCCTAGGAAACCTAAACTTTCAGCAGATTCTACTGCCTTTCCAAGGATCTAAACTATAAATTATGCATTGCAGACTCTTCGTGCTAATGGACAGGTTTACATAATTTTCTTCATGGTGGTCATCTTCATCGGTTCGTTTTACCTTGTGAACCTGATCCTTGCTGTGGTGGCAATGGCCTATGAAGAGCAACATCAAGTAAGCAGAGCCAGAACTTGTGTGTACAGCTGCAGTGCAGCCAATGTCCGCAAGGTACATCCATCATCTGTCATTTCTTTTACCGATCATCCTAAATTTTCAGATAAACTTCGGTATTTGTGCAACATGGATGCCAAACACAAACAAATTATTATCGAAGTAGTTGTTACAACACCACGTTGTAATGACACTGACGCGAAACGTCTTGTACTGTCGCTAAACCCAAAATCACTTCTTCGTGATTTTGTCTTTTTTTGCGATCAAACACATCTTATATTCCTTTCAATATTCGTCATTTTTTGACGAAGCTTCATTCGGGTTCATAGGCGTAGCCAGGGGGGACCAAAGGGGCCATTCCTCCCCAAATTTCTAGAAAATATAGTCATTTTGTGCTTTGAGTGGCGTTTTTCTAAACAATATTGTGTTATTCGCCTAAAATCAAACATTTTGCCCCCCCACAATTTTTGGGCTGGCTACGCCACTGTTCGGGTTACTAAACTATGACTTAACACGAGTTTCATAGAGTTGTTTTTACGTAACGAAGTATTAAAACTGTTTAGAAATGTTTTGTGTATTGCATTTTCTCCTGAAAATCTGACTTACAGGTAGGCTTACTGAGACAATTTTTAAAAAATATTGGGAATAAATCTGAAGAGTTGTTACCCGATGAGATTTGCAGATAAAACTATTAAGTGCCAAACACTAAGATTTAATAGTCTTCTTTAGATTTTTTAGCCAATAAGATTTAACATTGGTGGAAGTAGCTAGTCTACACAAGTGCGAAGAAGTCTCATCAATCCGCAATATCGATTTCACGTAACCCCACGCATCCTCAGTCCTCAAATTTGCAAGCAATGCTTAGGGGTAAAAGGTTGAAAGGCTAAAGCAAGAGCAGAGATAGCAAGTTGGTCAAACGCATGAATGAAATGAATAAATCAAAACCCAAGCTGCAAGCATAAATCTGGAAAATAGGTTGCACTCAATTAACAATTGCTTTAATTAAAAGTGGAAAACTGTCTGGCGCCAATTGCAGAGCAACAAACACACATGGCCGCAATGATGCAAAATAGAGCGTTGGTGGAATGCGTAAGCAGAATTGTATTCGTGAGGTTGGCAGACGTAATCCGGAGAGTGCCTAAATGCTAAACGTTGTGAAGGGAGGTGGCAAAATCGGTAACTAACCTACATGTGTGGTGAAAATGGTCAAACAAGTGGGCAAAGCGGAATGGCAAAAATCAATGAACAACGCAAAGGGGTACAAGAATTATTTCACAAGAGTGAGGATCATGCTTTGAATATTAATTTGTGCGTTAAGTTTGCTTAACCATTTATCTTCACAGATATCCAGAGAATCAAAACTGAGTTCTACAAAAGTTACAGTGCAAGCCTCATCGATAGGTGGTTTTATTTATGATGCCATAGAACACTGAATAATACGCGATAAGGCCATTAGGTCGCTGCCAACTTTTTATCTGGTGTGTTCCAATTACTATGGTGCGATGACCATCTCATGTAAAATTTGTTCACAGTTTGGTCGACATACTGTTGATGGCATATCATACAAATCGCAACCTGCATACAATAGTTTGCGCATGTTAAGTTTTGGTTCAGCTGGAAAGATTTATTTTTGTCAGTGTTTGTGAAACAGTTGGGACCGTGGATTTATTGTGTTTTCCATTGCAACCGCAAAGTCCACAGTGCTTGCACGGCCCTGACGCACCTTCGGTTTGTTTTTTGCCTTACTTAAAGCCAGGTACTTTTAGTTTGTTGGTTTTTGTCCAAATGTGGTAGGCCTTTTATAGTGATGTAGCCCAAACGTGTGGGTCATCTTTCTTGTCACATTTTGGGGGCGTAGTTTTTCTAACCAATTTGATACCATTGCTATCATGTAGTTTGTCATGTCCAAAGAGAAGTTTGAACTGATCGTCAGTTTACTTGAAGTCAGTTTAATTAAGGTGCTGAGGTAATTTTCTTTCTTTTGGTTAAGTCTCCCCAATCTTATTGCTTCTTCAAAACAGATTGACTTAAATCTTTTCTTTGGGTGGTCTGATGTGATTTCCCATTAAATGAACTGTTTTCCTTCCGCTGTTCGTTTTACAAAGTCCTTAGTGACAAGTTACGCAAAATCATCTTCAGTAGTATGCAATGAATAACGCCAAGGGATTCGACTTCGACCGTTATGTTCGACTGTACACGCTTGGCGAAACGTTAGTTCCAAGCCACTGTGACCCAAACGCTGAAGAAAGCGCATGTCGAATGCGTTCAACTGACGTTTCTGGTGGGTTTATCCAAATTATGTAATCGATGAATCAACGGAAAAGTTCTGCCTCACCTACCATCGGCTGTAGGTTGCAATGCATAGCGATGCTTGTCATTGAAACAGAGTGGTTATCACCGGTTAAGGTAAGCGTCGCATCCATTCACCGGCGCGTCCATTTTTTCAAACTGCTGTGGCCCTTTGACCATTACACCGTTGCAATCTTCGTAATTAAGAATAACAATTTTCCCATCGTAATCCGCTCGGCAAATCAGAGTTTTCCTCTATCTGTTAGTTTCCCCACTTTCCTTAAACTTCGTCTTTATTCCTTCGGTAAATTGTTCTCGGTTCGGTATGCATCCAATACGAATTGATTCAGGATCCTTAAGTTTAAAAAAACAATGTCCACGTACAGAAATATCACAGTTAAGTTCGCACCGTTTAAGTTCGCATCCGAGTTAAGTTCGCACAATATTATGAAAAATCTGGATTCAACTTTTTCCGCAATTTATTGGTATTTATAGCAAATCAAACGTGACAATTTGTCATAAAAAATTTTAGACACGGAACATTACGTTGCTTAATTTCACGATTTGATATAATTGTTCAGCAATTTTGTTTGTTTTCCAAATGCTGAGTGAAGGTAGAAGAGGCAGTTTGCTCGATGCATATTATCAATTCAAAGAAATATCTTACCATTCAGTTCTGTAAATCTGCGGACAGACGCACTAGCTTTTTTTGTTTGTGTCTTCAGACATTAGAGCAGAACGTTTACGCATAACTTCGCACAGACTTTTCTCGCAGTAGCTTCACTCCGTACTGTCGTGCAATGTTTCGTTAACTTGGATCAGTTGGATGATTTGGCTGTCTCATCTTCGAGTCTAATTCCAATCTCTGTGACTGTATTAAACGCTTGACTTTGCCTAATATTGTTTGTGAAGTGAATATCGTAATGTAAGTGAAAACTATATGCCTTGTTAAAAAGAATAGTTAGCTTCAGTCAAAGCATCAATCAGTCTCCAAACATCAGCCCTAATGATCAGCATCTGTTTGCTGATGCAGTTAAAAGCACAACTGCTAAGTCTGCACCTACCACACAAGTACGCACAAACAGCTAAGATTCAAGTTGCGAACTTAACCGGGAGATTACTCTACGCGTTGGTTTCTTCATCAATTAGATCCCTATTAAGTCTAGTAGAGTGATTGGGGGTCTTCATTTCTTTTTGGCCACACGAAATCCATATCATTCCTTGCTCTAAGTACTGCAAGCCATTCTGTTCGTCTGACGTGCTGTTCATTTGCAGTTGATTACAAAAGAAACATTGTTGGAAAGACGAGCTTCATATAAATTTTGATTCTGTGATGTGGAAATGTTTTGTACGTCTGGATTGTGAAGCAGGGCTTGGTGTTTTTGAAGATCAAGTTTGATCTCGGCTTGACTTTCATGATGCGTTGAACTTGACAGCACTCTAGCGGTTAATGCTAAACAGAGGAACCGGCACAGCGCTGCGTATCAAACTGCTCGCTGAAACTTGAAACGTTTCGCTGAAATCCAATTAGGTTTACTTAAACCGTAAAATAACACAGAAAGTCAATTTAAACCCGAGTTCGATCTGGAAACATCGATTTTGATGTACGCATTGCTCCAAAGAAGGTTTGCTTGGTTGTCTAACGGTGGCTGGTTTGTTGATATACGCTTGACTTGAATTTATAACATGAAATGCCGCTTAAAATTTTCTTTACTAAAGTGTAAGTTCGCGAACTGAATGTGGTCCATTACAGGCTGACTGACAATCTTTTATTTATTCTATAATCAACTGCCAAGCAGTGCAAAACATCTTAAAAAACACTGCTACAAATGATGAAAAGAGACTTATTGTAGTTTGAAGCATCCTGTTCAAATAATTTTTTTTCCCTAATAGCCCATCTGAAGAAAAATTGTGGGGGGAAGAAATTGCCTCATCGCAGATACATCAACCCTTTAGGGACCGCAGAAGA
>Ga0210059_1017011_pt1 | contig 10422 bp, 8 predicted proteins | sample Ectturendosymbi2_FD_188042 | JGI IMG/M metagenome (GOLD analysis project Ga0210059, IMG submission 188042) | Ecteinascidia turbinata endosymbiont from Florida, USA - Sample 2 (SPAdes) (version 2) | ecosystem: Host-associated > Tunicates > Ascidians > Unclassified | place: Key West, Florida... | reverse complement strand
ACTAATGTAAAGACTTTGGTATTTGGTTTCATTAATCATGTTGTGAGCCACGGCGCTCAGGCCCTCTGTAATCGTGAAGTGCGTTTTCAACACAAAACATATGTTAAACATGCCTTTGTAAGCTATGTTGTTATACCCATGCGCTAACTAAGACGTCAAACCCCTTGCCATTTCCTGGTGCGACCGTGCACCGATGTAAACCTGTTGAAGAATGCTCAAGGGCGTGGCTGTCTCCTAGATAATCTGATAATGCAACGCTAAATCTTCATTCGTAAAGTTCTGATTAAACGAGTCAGTTAAGTATCAATAAGAACCGTGTGTCGACCTGGACGTGGTGGCGACCCTCAATCGATGGGTCGGTCGAGAGAGAGTAGGAACTTCATCCACCTATTCTAAAAATTACTCTTTGGTGAGTGAATTATTTTGTGATTATTATATTCGTCTAACCGAATAAAAAAACCACTAACTAAAAGTAATGTCTATTGTGTTTAATCCTGTGTAATATCGAGAGGCGTTAGAAGGTAAGAATAGGGGGGCTGTCTGAGACTAATGTCTTGCAGACAGTTTCCTTGGTATAACTGACGAACCCATGAAGCTAGCCAAACAGTTATGCCTAAAGCAGCTAAAAGGTTAAACCCCCACAAGCCTAAAACTTAGCTGTAAAATCATTACATTAGGTTTTCAGAATACGGTAAATGGCCTCTACTTTATTAAAATAAGAGCGACATCTTTTACAAGCTGTTCTTGTCGAAATGAATTTTCTATGAATGCAAATGTTAGATGTACCGTTGAACAACGGATTCAAAACTTTAACGAAACATACATTTCTTATCGGCTTGGCACTGATTCAATCTATTTGCGGTTCAAGCCTACAGTCTGAGCTCTACATTACCCATGCATTGCAAACACACCGAGTGCACTACCTCGCTTGAAGAACGTCATTTTCTCATACCATAACGTCATACAGGAATGCATACATTCTACTGAAAGTGAGCAACGTTTGCAGAGTTCTTTACTTTACCCCCAAGAACGTTATGCTGATAATCCCACCCAATACAATGACCAAGTTGTACCTTGTGGCACGTTTTCATTAAACAGTAACAGAGGACGTGCCAAGGAATGTTCGTCGCAGTCGCCAATGCCGATATATGTCAGGTGATGTGCAATTGGAGCATTGCTAAGGATCGAATGATAGGAGAAAAAGCATTAAGCTACAGATTTTGGGTGGAGGGACAACATAAACTTCGAACTACCGGACCAGTAATGTTTGATAGCCTGCGGTCGAATGTCATCTAACCTTCGTTCAAAAGACTTTTTACTGGTTTGGGTGGAATGGCTTTGGCTGGGGAGGAAGGCGAAGCGACCAGGGAACAATTTATTCCCAAGTAAGTCCTGTAAGTTTACAAGACCTGATTTTAAGACAAACACAAGGGGTACTTTAGTATCCTGGATTCGACCCAGACTTTTGAGAAACATTTTATCAATTTACTCACACCACAACCACATTTTCTAGTTAGTTGGGTCACCATTCTAGAGCTTCTAAACAAAAATTTGTTCAATTTACTTTTGAATTTTATTTTTAATCTAACAACTTGCAGCCCCGCGGGCTTAACGTCGAGTCTTAAGAGCTTTTTGCGGAGGTGGAATTTCAATCAACAGGTGTATATATTTCCGCAGTTTTTAGACTGTAACGGAGCCAACTTCAAAAATTTTTGAATTTAGCGGAGTCGTGGCAAATGTTTAATGAAATAAGACCTTGTCCTCTCAGTTAATGAAATGAGACTTTGTCCTCCGGCCCTTCGTGTTCATGACTTGAGTAGTTAATTGTAAGAAAATTGGGACCTTAAAAACCTTGGGAATGATTTTACCAATGACCACAGTAGGTTAGTTAGTTTATGTCGAAATAAAACCGAAATCTTAGAAAAACAGTTCCCAATATATTTTTGTTTTTCTTTTCTTAAAATAGAATTGTTTGTAACGAGCACTGAACTGGACTGGATCCGGATTATAATGAATCTTTTGTATTGGATCCGAACCGTAAATCGTTTCAAAAATTTAGAATCAGGAGTAGATTTGGGCTGAGTACATGGAAAAGAGGTGCGGCATATTTCTGTTAAAATGCTGTATTTTGTAAATTTTTTTTACTTTATGTGGAGTTGGTCTTTGTCAATATTATTAGTAATATATCATTTGTAATTTGGCAGGATTTCGTAATTGTTTGGCAGAATAAGCCGTGCACAGTCTGTCACCCAACTGTGGCTTGCTTACCGCATTGGTGTTGTTGAACAGTGTAGCCAGATGGTGTGATACAGCAAATGTTTTTATAAAAATGGTGTAATTTTACATGCTTGTGTGCACGGGCGTCGGAAGGATTTATCCAGGGGGGCACTGGTGGATTTTTCTGAAAGTTTTCGCAGGAGGGGCTAAAAGTGGTGAAATTTGTTTTTTAGCACTCAAAACTAAGAACACGGCTTTCTTTGTTGAAGTTTCCAAATTCCTGCCCCCTCTTCCGACGCCCATGCTTGTGTGTAAGAAAAAGTTCGTGCCGCACCATTAAAAATGTGGGCAAATTTCAAGCGTATTAATATCATTCTAAATAGTGAAATTTTACTGAATCTTATACGCAAAATGAAATGTTTGACAGATCAATTTCAATTTTTTGATCAATTTCAATCGCGGACAACGCGAGCTTGCTTGCTTTGTATATTTGTGCCACCACCCACGGTCCTCATTTCACTAAGTAGTTAACTCGGGCTCTTTTCTTTGGACCTTGTCAGTGTTCATATAAATTCATTCTATTTCTGACCTTTCGCGTTCATGTTGCAGGTGACCTGAATAAAACAATATCGTTCGTAGTTGGCGTTCTCTCGACTTCGTTCGCTCGCGCTTTACTCGGGCTCATCCGTTAGAGCCCGAGCTGGCCTAGGCAATTAAGTGCTTTTTAAAACATAATTCATATCGCACTGAATGTTTTTGGATTTGTATATAGCATTGGATTTGAAGTTCAATCCAACTGACACTTCCCATTTCGAGAATAATTTCAAACGAACGATAAATTGTCCAGTACTCGGCCTAATAAGAATGAGCCTAGTATACGCAACAGGGCTGTGGAGCCAGACCCGAAACAATTTTGCATGGCTCGAGCCGGAGCCAAAAATTTTTTAGATGGTGGAGCAGGAGCAAAAATTTTAAATGGTGGAGCCGGAGCTGAAATTTGATTTCCGGTTCCACAGAAGTAGTTGATGGGGCAAGCGAGTTGTACAAATAATGCAATGTTTTATTCTGTTTTTTGGACCAAATTGGTCTGGAGCCGGAGCCAAAAGCTTCAAGATATTGGAACCGGAGCCAAAAAATTTTGATGCCCGGAGCTGGAGCTGGAGCCTGAAATTTGAGTACTGGCTCCAATGAGTCTGGTACGCAGAGGACTTACTGGCGTTATAATTGCTCTGTGTCGTACGGTATCAAAAATGGAGAAGCTAACATGCGAAATTCTCATTTATTATCACGTAACTATAACAGCCCAATAATGCCAACCAGAATCAAAATAAATGGAAATTTCAGTGACGCAAGCGTCGAAAGGTTTTATTCAGTCACAATAAATCGTATGATGAGCCCATGTAACGCTGCTGACCTGGGTCACTCGTGTAACAGCCTATTTTAATTTCAGGTGGTTCACCGATACGTTTTCACAGTGGTTTAATTTTGTCTAAAGTAGTATAATTTAGACCTTCATATGGTGTATACGCAATGACGTCATATTTCAATGCCTGTGACGTCACAGTTGCCAATTCAAACTACAAAAATCTTCTGTAGTTTTTTTGACGTGCATTTGTGCCCCCCCACTTTGAAAAAGGTTCCGCCACCCATGCTTGAATGTCTATAACAAATGAAGATCCCAAACTTGAAAGATAGCCTATGTCAAGGGTGAGGGGATCTTTGAATGCTACCATTTCGGGCAAAACGGATCAGGTGTGTTTGGGGCAAAGCGGCTTTTTCTAGCATCCATGATTTATGTGAAAGTTTTTAGAAGCACGTTTAGAGCAATGAGTTTCAGGACTTGCACTGGTTGCAGAAGTTAGTGTCTTGTAAAGCGTCATTTGGAGCCAAAGTGGTCTCGTAGGTAGGAATGTTCAACACTTGACTAGCACTCATATGACTCTTTACTAAACCTTTTTCCCAAGCCGTGGTACTGGGATCAACCCAGAACGACACTAAAACGTGAAACAGCCCTCAACCTAAATTTAGTTAAAAACTATCAGGTTTCGAAAAGAAAATGCAGCTAAACAACGCTTTTTTAAGAAATGTACTTCGTTAATAATGGTGATCCGCTTTGCCCCTCACAAAAATAATGACCAAAAGGTCGCAGAAGAACAAGCAGTTTGACGAGGCACTAACTGCTATGTCAAGATTTCTCTTATCAATTTGAAAGTTTCAGCAATTTGCACGGTTCAGCAGTACCCTAATGTTATAAAGTTTCATGGGGGTAAATTGAGGCCAGTCTAAGACAAAACAGCACACAAACAAACAGATAAAAAATGCCTTAGAAATACGAACAGTTTAAACTATCTCCCAAGTTGACACTTCCAGCATATTTGTGGTTGAATACCAATCATTTACGAAATTGTCGATCAGATAACCTGTCTCAAGACAAATCTTGTAAAGAGATAATTAACGAGCAAGACAAAGAAAAATTCCAATAAGATTTCTGAAAAATGATTATAATATAAATCTTCATCTTTATTCTTAGAAAGTTTCTACAAATGTCAAAATTGCTATGCAATGTTGTGAAAATTTCAGCGGCGACAAACGCCCCAAATGCCCCTCCTGGTTGCGCGCCTGGGCTAGTTAATCATGTCCTTTCCCGTATTTTACCCATAAAAAGCAACAAGAAGGACACCTAGTCTGAACGAAAGTACTTCTGTCCTCCTGTAGTAATCTGAAACGGCTTCAGACGTTCTGTGTGACAAATTAATGTAACAATAATTCATTCTCAACGCTATAAAAAGAGAATCCTCATAGTGATCCATCTCAACACTTTGCGCTGAACCGTATTCAGTCCCGTAGCCAGGTTTTGAAGTTTGGAGGGGCAAAATACATTTTAGGGTCACGATATTTGTTTTTATCATATTTTTAAACCAAATATTTTCTGGGAAAAAGAAATTTTGAGAATCCCCCCTCACTCCCCCCGTGGCTACGGGCCTAACCGTATTTGACTTATTTTCTGAGGCCGCACATTCGTTCTTCTGTAGAATGTTTTGTTAACGGTATAGTAAAAAATGTGAATTGAACAAAAACAGAAAAACAAATACATATTAGCGTACTTGAAATTCTAAGCGGAACGTCGTACCGGCAATAATTTTTTCACCGGAACGGCGTTCCGGCATACTTTCACCTCTGCTTAGTTATAAATGAATTTTGTGTAAGACTAAGAACAACTGCTTACATTTATGTGCTCATGTCAGTGTAACGTGGATAGACAGGGTGTGGTGTAGATAGGGGTCGTTGGGGACTTATAAAATATTGCACAAAATTACTTGAACATGCCGAAAAAAATTAATGATGTCATATTTCAATGCTTGTAACGTCACAGTTGCCAATTCAAACCACATAAATTTTCTATAGTCTTTTTGGCGTGCACTTGTGCCCGCCATTTTGAAAACTGTTCCGCCACCCATACCCTAAATACTGTACATTTTAAAACCACAAAAAATGTACTGTACGTTTTGAAAACAACCATTTAAAAATCAACCAAAAAGCGTTATGGGCTACGCAGCGTCGGATTTAGGGGGGAGCCAAGGGGCCCCCACCATGTTCATGTGTTTAGCCATATGCACGACATGTGTGTGCCACTTAGTCATTTTTTTAGTGAGGAAAGTTTGTTTGTTGACGCTATTAAATTATCGGTCGTCCAGACGGCAGCATTTCACTTGTTTGTTATTTGATCTTGTGATAAAACAACTACTAGGACTACATTTATTGTTTTCCTGAAAGTCGGTCAGGTATCCGAATCTGCATAGTGATTGCAAGACCAAGCCACGTAAAACGCATTAGCTTACGTCTCTACACGTTACTGGTAGATTTTGCATCTGCCTTACTTAGATTTGCACAGGTCGCATGTGAGTAGCATTGTTAAGTAAGGCTACCATACGTCCTCTTTTTGGAGTAGGCTACATGTCCACTTTTTTCATGTGAAATGAAATAATATCCGAAGACATTCAAAAATGTCAAAATATCCTCCTTTTTACATTTCTTATTTTACATAGCTATAATCAGTGCAATAGACCAACTGAAGGTTTGAGCCAGGATGGTAAACTTAGATAAAAGGGGCCCACTGGCCATTGTATGTGGTCCACTAGCCAACACTCAGAAAAAAAACTTGAGGAATGATAGTGAATCCGGATGTGGATGGCTAACTAAAACCTAAATCCCCGGAAAATCATCCTAAAAACACAAAAACAACAACCTACTGAAAACCAAAAGAATACTAAAATCGAAATATAAGTTAATTGAGAGACCGGTTTTTACAATTAGGTTGCCAGGGGGGCATTTCGCCCCTCTGCCCCCCGTCGGTTACTCCACTGGCTATGGTAAATTTTTGTGTTCTTTTTTGTGTTCACATGCATATTGTGTTCTGTTGTGTTCACATGCACTAAGCTGTCCCTACTCAACTGTATATGAACAAATGTATATTGTGTTCACATGCACTAAGCTGTCCCTACTCAACTGCAGCAAGATACGAGCTGGTGGAGTAACTATAGTTTATGGGAGGGCCTGCAAGTTGTCTACATAATCTATGTTTTGATTGAGTTAATTCTCGGCTGGAAAGGCGGGAATGCTTTCATGTTAATCGTTACATGACAGTGGTAAATATTTTTTCAATATCTCAGTGACTTTAGCATTATAGTACGGACTTCTGACTCCATTATAGATATGTAGGCTACTAGCTTTGCTGATGAACTGTGATACGATGATCAGTGTATTGTAGGCTACGTAGCTACATAGCTTAGTGTAGTGCTTTCTAGTAATTATAGCTAATCAGTAAAGCTAAAAAAATGATGAAATTCGTCAGAAGTATCCCTTTTTCAGAAAAGTCTTAAATGATTTTGAAGTTGAGCGAATTACGTGTGTTTGCATTTAGAATGTTCGCAAAAGAGGGTGAAAAGACTATTGTGACGTTGTGGATAATGATTACCAAAAAAAAATTCCAGACACCGGTACACACACACCCGGAATGACCCTCCCAAGAAGAGCCTGGGTCCGGCTCAACCGCCTCCGCACCCGTGTCGGGCGTTTCCGCTCCTGCTTGTACAAATGGGGTATGGCCTCCTCTGCGGCCTGTGAGTGTGGCGCAGAACAAACCGTCGACCATGTCGTCCTCCACTGTCAAATCCATCGACCCCCACACGGACTACACGGCCTGACGGTTCTGGACGATGAGACTACCGAATGGCTGCTCAACACCTGCCCCGATATCTAGGCGGGCTAGCAGTAGATAAAAGAAGAACTCGCTCAAACGAAAGAAGAAAACCAAAAAACTTATTTCTCACAGCGTAGCCAAGTGGCAATCACTTTATCCTGGCTTGCCAAGGACTCTCGGATGTACACAGCTTCACATTCATACTTGATGTCCATCGAGAAGCCAACTGTTGTTCTGAAACGTTTCTTTTGAAAATTCTCTGAGCGAACTATCATTTCCGGTTGCTTTTAATGAGAAAGTTCAGAATATCGAGAAGTCCAAAGCATCATTTTTTGAGGTTGTATCGTGTTTCGCCACTGTGAAGGCAAGGATTCAATAGAGACAATCAGATATCTATGTCAAGCCAAGTTAAATCAGCACTAAGAAAACTCAGAGACTGAAAGAAGGCAAGGAACGTGACTGTGTATTATTCATGTCAGATGTATCTGTACTGTGCAAGTCTTGTGTTGCACATCTGGCTAAATGCACCACTTCATGTGATGAATTTAAATGCTTTGAGTAGATTCCTCCGTTTGCAAATAACTGCATGGGAAAACGTTGAACCATGTGAGTAGTATTTGCTTGAGAGAAACGTTTCTATTGATGAAGCTAAACTGTTTTACCAATGCCAAAACATGTTTGAATTCGTGCAAAACGGGCATCAACCAAATGCAATTTATTGTAAAATGATGGAACATGAAAGATGGGCAAAATATTTTGCAACTTGCAATACCATTGAATGCTTAAGCGAACTGATAAAGATTGCACAGTCTTACTTCAGCGTTATGGCTCATTACGCTAATGTAGAACGATTTTTTCCTTGATGCAACCACAAACCCAAACGAAAAAGAAATCTTTCTAATTGAACCAGCTTCTAATCTAAATCTGGTGTGTAATTTAAAATATTTTTCATGCAATTAGTTTAATAATATTGTTAAAGGCGATTTTACATTTTAAAGAAATTTAAGGAAACCGCAAATATTCATGAGCTAAATAGAACAAGTAAATAAGGATTTCGTTTCGTGTGTTTTGACTGAAACATCGTCCGCACTAGACGTGTTACTTCAATGCTTAAAACATATCAATAGGCCTAATTTAGGTGTAGATGATTGACTAAAGGAAGTAACGGTCGTAAGTTGTCCTCCCTTTTAGCGATGAAAATGTGGCAGCCTTATGTTAATAAATCAACATGAACAGAAGGGGGATCGTCATCTAAACAAGTGTAGAGCTTTCCAAGTGGTTCTAAGATGTAAAAAAGCAAAAAAAGTAAAAATGAGAGAGGAAGAAGTTGTAGTCAAGTCAAGAAGCATTCAAGTGCCTGGCAGTGAAGTCCAGTGGAAACATTTCTGCGGAAACTGTAAGAGGATAGAAAATCGAAGAACACGTTTTGACAGACTTAGATCTACGTAACGATGAAAATAGGTCTAGTTTAACCAGCAGTACAGTAGCAGAAGAACGTCAAGATGTATCAACGAAAAACGCGATCACTGGAGGCAACGATGTCGGCTCTGTGCCCTCTGGCCAGCCAATATACCGGAACAAATGGAGAATATTGGTTGAAATGTGAAACAGGTTCTTTTTAACATTGTGGTGAAAGCCATTTTTAAAACAACACAGAAAAGACAGAAACTAGTCACGAAAATATGCACCACAAGTCTTGTTTCGCCGCCAGAACCACAGTGGCGAAGTAATTGACAGAAGCTGGCTTTGTTTTTCACTTCATAAACTTGTGTTAAAAAAATTAAATGTTTCACTTGTAGACTGATGTGCGCCGATACGACTAAACGTGCGCTTTGAGTCTTCCATTAGAAGCACGCTCCTAAGCGCCTGAGGAGCCATGAGCATTCAATGCAACATATAGATGCCATGTTTACATTTAGTCGCAGATGCAATTAATCACTATGAAGAATTGATAAAGGACTAGCCAGTCAGGTCAATCAATGCGAACAATATCGGAAATCGCCTCTGCCTGCAACGTTTGGTTTCTGTCGTAAAATTTAGTGCTGAGCAAAGACTGGCGTTTTGAGGTGATGGAAACGTTGAATCGCCAGAAAGTTTTTCCAAACAATTTTCAAAACTTTTTTCAAGCAAGTATTTGAAAAAAGAAGATACGATGCTTCGCCACCACTGGTGTAGGGTGACCTCAAAGTTCAAATATTGAAATGGGAAATTATGAACAAAATTTTTACTGTTATGGTTTGTTTATATAGTTTTGTCCAAATTAATTGACTAAAGTTGTTGTTTCAATCGTTATACAAGTTATCGCCATTCTTTTTGGTGTGCGTTTGGCTGCTGTTTTATTGCTAGACCATTGCAAAAAGTACTTTATGGTGTGTCGGAACTGTCGAAAAATATGTTCTATGACGTCGCAATGGAGTTTAATCAGCTCAATTGTGTTACAGAATGAAGTCAGTTCTTTCTGTTGTGTGTAGTTGTCATTCATGTATGTTGGCATTTCTGTGATTTTTAATGGCAGTTATCACACCTAGAAAGCGGGGTGGCATTGCTGCGCTTTCGGAACACTGAGACTATACCTAAGAGCCATTTCAAATTGCAAAAAGTAGACAAGGAAGACGAGTTTTTTTTAGACAAATAAAACAGCCACAATAATCGAAAACATTGTTTTATTCGACGTTTCGGCTTATGCGTAAGCCATCATCAGGAATATACGAAATGCGACAGTTAAAGGAAGAATAAGGATGCAATTTAGGGCATTCGTACTGTGTTGCGTCATATAGACCATTATGTGTTAAAAAGCAGCAGGGGAATGGATGAACCATCGACGTTGAGATCTGGCTGGTATTGCTGTATCAGAAGAGACTCGAGTAGGTGAAGTTCCTTCTGACCGACGATGCTTCCCAATATTTCCGGTTGCTTGAAGTTAAAACGGTGCGTGGGATTGGCCAACAGATGTTTGCAAACTTCAGAACGTTGATCAAATTTGTGTTCGTTGATTCGGGTTATTA
>Ga0210059_1017010_pt1 | contig 10423 bp, 6 predicted proteins | sample Ectturendosymbi2_FD_188042 | JGI IMG/M metagenome (GOLD analysis project Ga0210059, IMG submission 188042) | Ecteinascidia turbinata endosymbiont from Florida, USA - Sample 2 (SPAdes) (version 2) | ecosystem: Host-associated > Tunicates > Ascidians > Unclassified | place: Key West, Florida... | reverse complement strand
CAATCTACACAGAAGACGTGCCAGGAGTTGCCAGGCGCAAATCTTTGTTTGTTTTGTTGCGTTGGGTAATTCTGCGCCCGTGCGCGGCTCGGCACGGCAACTCCTGCAATAAAAGAAACAGAAAATCGTGCGCGGCTACTCCTGGCAACTCCTCAGTGTAGATTGGCCTCATGGTTGAACCAGCGGCCGCCGCTACCGTCAGGAAATGTTGAAAAAACTTTCAAAAAATTTTTTTCGGGTAGGAGAACCACGCGGTGGCATGGAAAGGGGGGGAAAGGGGGTGAAACCAGCTGGCTTTTGTGGAGACTAGTAATTTCAAATAAGGGGTTCATTTTTATATGTACTAAGTCACTATCGCTCTAACAGTTGAATTGTTTTTGTTTGATATTTGCAACAACTGCCATCTCTATCGGGCAGTGTTTGGCAGAAAGTTGTAAATTGAATGCTGTCTGAAATCGTTCTGTTCTTGCTCCGTCTCTTACGTCCCGCTAGCGGCGAAGCACTTTCTGTAAGATTGCTTTTTTGGCAGATGACGACTTTCCACCACTTAGAATCGGCTTTCACTGAAGGTGAGACCAGCGATTCTCTTACTGTCTTTCGTCGATGTATGTTCGCCTGCGTTTCGGGTCGCGCGTTTTCGCAGCATGACGTCAGCGCGAGTGTGTGCCGGGCAGTGATTTGTTATTTTGCAAAAGGAAGAAAGTCAATCTGAAGAAACAAGCAATTTAAAACAAACCCAAAGTACCTTTCATAGGAGAATTGACCAAAACAAAAAAAAGCAAGTAAATCAAAACAAGGAAACAGGCAAATCTGAATAAGCCCAAATCAACCAAACTTGTGGAAAAAACATGCCCGAATTGCGTTTTACACCACAAAGCAAATGCTCGATGTAATTTCAAAAACAAGCAATTCGCAAAACACACAAATCTGCAAGCAAACAAGGAACCCAAAAATGAAACAAGCCCGAAAACAAACACCTCGCAAGTCTTCAAAACAACCGGGAAAGTTCAGAAAAAAGCAAGTCTGGATTCGCGGGTAACCCGCAAGGTTGCCAGCAACAATGCCAGGCGGTGTCGTTGCACTGGACGTGCGGTGTTGTTGTCGCAATTTACGACAGCGTTGTCGTCAACGACCTGCGAAGGCGTTTGCTGGCCAGTTGCGCCGGATGACCAGAAAAAGGCGCTTTCGATGAACTTTCCGGTGGTGAACCAAACGGTAATGCACGGCAAACGGTAATGCTGAACGGTAAACCAAACGCCAAACGGTAATTCTCTTTTCCGGAGGACAGCTCTCCTCGTAGCAGTTCCGCTTGCGATGGCATCGAATCGACAACAGCATAAAGTTGACGGTCAAAGGAAAAACACCGCCCCCTCCCCCACTTTGAAAGAATTAGGTAAATGCGCGGTTAATTGAGAACCGCAATTAGTTTCCGTTTCTCTTTTGCGCGCGTGCTTGAAGGAATACATAATAGCAGCGCCCGCATGCGTGGGCGGCAAGTAGCGAAAGTTGCATAATTCGGACGGTACTTATCTTCCACTCACGCGTTTTTTCACAAGTTTTTTCTCCTACTCTTGCGTTTCTTTTTCTCCTGCCGCTCTCTCGCACTTCCGCGTTTTTTTCTCGTGCAGCTCTCTCGTACTCTCGTTACCACCCGGCCAAAGGCTACTCGTGGCAATTCAAGGAAAAAGAGGAAAAGGAAGAGAAGAGACAGAGCGCAACGAAGAAGGAAGAGCCCGGCTCGATGTTCCAGTGGGGAAAGGTTGACACCCTGCTGGCCGGGCTGACCGCCAAGTTCCCTCATAAGTTCGTGCAGGTAACAAGTCTTAAGACCTTTTTCACGGCTCAAAAATTTCCGTTTCGAAGAGAAAAGTACACAGGTAAATTTTGGAAAATTTTCGCCAGCGATTGCGGCGTGAAGGACTATCAAAACGGGATTTGTTCAAAGGTTTATGATTATGATGCGAAGGTTGTGTTTGTTTAAACTTTTCGATCCGGATCAAATCCGGCGATTAAACTTGTCTGTGTGACAAAACTTTGCCTTTTTTTAAGCGCAATTTCACACCCGCAGTAGAGTAAACCTCGGTTAATCCGAATCTTCGCCCAAACCGGATAAAAGCTTCGGTCAAGTCGAATCCGGATTAACCGAGCTTTACTGTAACTGCGTTCCCGCAGTTTGCCAAGCGCGTGGTGAAGAGTTTGTTTTAATGTTTCCCTTCTTTGTATGATACGAGCCGTAGAAAACACGAGGCCGTTTGAAGTTTCCGATAACGATTTTAAATCGATCATTACAATGTAACTGATGTGACCTAACAATGAAGTCTTTGTTAAACTTATTCGTCGAGTCCGCAGCGAACGATCAAGCGACAAACAGTGAATGAAACAACATGAGCGATGTCAACCGAACAGTGACGCAAAGCCAAGCAATTAACGGCGCGCAAGAAACATGCACTCGCGCGCGTGACACTACAAGAAAACAAAATCACGTCAAATAGAGAAGTGACATTTCAAATTACTGAGATTTTATTTGTGTTAGCTGAACAACACTGTCAGTAGAAATGCCACTGTCACTAACGGCCGGACATAGCCAGCGCAAACATACCACATGTTCACCCACATATAGAATTTAGTAAAGTAACCCATGTTGTCAGCTTACCCACGAGCAGCCACTGATGATAAATTGTTTTAAAGCTGGAAATGCAAAGTGCTCGAATTGTGCAGTAAGCCTTCGAATCGGTGTACTGGTGACCTTCACATCCAAAATTGCAGGCAATCTTCGACTCATGCATCCATTAACAGCAAATGCGTGAGGTCGGGCCAGGTCCAAGTTGGTAATTCTTTCATTTTGGAAGAAAGTGTCATAATGCTCGCTGTGGAGTGTCGCAAGTGGTCTGCGGGCACCCATCTCCGTCGTAGGCCACACGGCTACTTTCACATTGAATGTTGCACTCGTGGCGTGCTAATGGTGGTATCGTGCGTGGTGCTATCCCTTGTACCCAGCTGTTAACGCCGAGCACGAGGCTGGACAGGCCGCAAGTACCGTTTTTCAAGTTTTCGATGCGACGCGACCGGGATTCGAACCCAGCGCTATAGCTTCAGTTGGCATCTGTGTGATCTTTTCGACTCGGCGCCATCGAAGATCTCCGTCGCTTTTTCGACCGGACGCCATGTTGTTTTTTTTCGGTCGATTGAAGCGACCTCATCGCATTTTTGTTTCAGACGCGGCCTAGGGAGAAACCGTTGCCGGTCCAAGATCTTCAAAAACCCGAAGTAAGACCCGACAAACCGCACTCCGGACCAGTTGCCCCCGGCCCTGCTCCTGTCGACGCCAGGAACCAGCCGCTGGCCAGAGCGCCTGTTGTGTCATCCATTCTGGTCAAGCAGGAAGCGAAACCGCCGCCGGAGAAAATGATGAAATTGATGTGATTGGATACCGCCGCCGGAGAAATTGATGTGATTGGCTTCCGTCGAAGCCTTCGTTTTCATTCCCGATTGAGTCGGTTAATGTTTGGCGTGGAGCCTTTGCCGCGGACTTTACAACACGAGCTGGCGCCAATGATCGACAGCAACTTTCTCCTTCATGTGCATCAATGTGTCGGATGCAGGCCCGCAGCCGGGTTTTACGGTTTAGCGGGGGGGAAAATCCTCCTTTAGGGGGGAACAATTTTTGTTATTTGTTTAAAACAAATTTTTCAGGGCGCAACAAAATTTGGGGGGCACTGCTCCCGAATCCCCCCGTGTCTACGAGCATGGTTGGATGTTGCTTGCAACTATCCCCCTTGGTTTTGTGATAAGAGGGGGAAGGCGGTGTACCCGCTATATTTTTCAAAACAAAAAACTGTGGTGTTCACACATATCTTACCTGACAAGAAGTGTGCCGCTACAGCAACTAAAGACTGGCGACACGTCCTACCCCTGTGGCCGCGTGCCAGTGGCCAACCACGTCACTGCGCGAGTCTGCTGGAGTTGTGCGTGATGGCGTCTGATGTTTCGAGGCACTGGTGTGGCGCAGGCGGCGGCGGACATTTCAGCGACGCGCTGTTTCCGCCGTCATTTCTCGCAGCAATAAACTGCACGAAACGAGACGAGCTTGATGTTTGATTTTCGAGGTCGAAAAGAAGCAGCAGTTGTTGTTCATACGCGAGATAGGAGCAGATACCCATTTTACACTGCACTGCTATGGGATTCGCGTTAGATTGGGAATCCCATAAATCGCTCAAGCAGGACCGCGACTCCGTGAGTGTCTCACCGAGCTGCTTGAGCGCGCATTGTTTCAACCATATGCGATTCAGCGAATCCAACTGGCAGAGGTAGGTTGGGAATCCGATAACAAGGGATTTGATTGAAAATGATATTGGGCGGTTTGTAGGCTATTAAGTCTTGGACAACCTTTTCTGTACTTGTTTGATGCTAAAACCACTACCGTGAACAGATTAGCCTATCCAAGGTAATCTTTAGCAAAAATGACGGATTAATTTGTTTAATAGTTTTGCCTGTAGGCTAACTACACCTAGTTAGGGAAACAATCAGCAAAACTGAATCGCTTGAGCAAACTGAAAGATTATTCGGTAGGTTACAAGACATCAGATATTGGACTGAAGGACTATTACCCCAATGTTGATTCATAGGTTTTCATTACACCTTGGTATAGTAGCATTATTCAACCTCTGAGCAAAATATGTAATATTGGAAGTGGATGACGTCAGTATAGGCTACACTTTGTATCCCAGTTATGTGGCTATGATTTCCTTAGTTCATAATGGAACAAAATGGAGTAGCATAAAATGTGTCATAAAAGTTTGTGAAATTGGTTATAAATTACCTAGTGTTCCTAGATTACGACTTACAAAGTGCTGTGAATCCTCATATTTGACACTCTGTTGTATTGTACTGCAGAGAGTAGACTGGTTAATGATCTTGACTGAAATAAAAAAAGTGGCTTTGCAGTGTAAAAACAAACTCCTGCTCTGTTGAGAAGCTGTTCAAATTCTACTAAAGTAACTTGAACAGTGCAATTACGATGCGACGCGGTTTTCATGACCTCAGCGCCCAGCAGTTCTCTACGATTTTCTCTGCTGGCTGTTATTTTTCGGACTATGCTGAATAAAATCACGTCTCGGCGATTACAACCACACCTACGAAAAGCACCTTTCTGTAGTGGAATCAGTTTTCACCTTTTCATTTTCACCTATTCCCCAGCTTTCGCAATACCATAGGCCAAGCGCACAAAGCAAATCTTCGAATTCCTTGCAGTGTAAAAACGCCCTAATATCGAGTTCACAAGTGCGTTCACGAAGGTAAGCCGAGGGCGACGAATCGCTCACGCGTCAATCCGATAACAGTGCAGTGTAAAGTGGGTAAGTAAGAGACATCGATGGGAAATGCACGCGCGAGATCTGCGCGATATCAACGGTAGCAGTGTTGGAGAACTTGGCCTTTTTGCGGCAAAATGGTGAAAATTTAGCCGTTTTCAAAAGTGTTTTGGCCGCAAATATTATGTTTGATCTTTTTTAATATTTGCCCGAATTTGCATGTGGTACCACATTTCAACATTCCATTTGTCCAGCTGCACTCTTAAAATTTTTACAGTGTATAGACTCTGTGGGTAATTGCAACTTATCAAGTTGTTTTTTACTTTCACGGTAGTAATCCTGTCTTTCCTGGACAGTAGCTTCAAGCCGATCGATTCGACATGGCTGGGTTTCCATCACCTCATCATTAAATTCAGGAAGGTGGGAGCACTGAATGGTGACTGCTACCGCCCGGTTATAGGAAATTATGCACTCAGTTGGCACTTCCATATTAAACATTGCTTGATGTATTGCAAAGGATGAGACACAGTGGCCTGTCCAATAAGTTGTGTTGTGCGTATCGCTAATGTATGTAAATGTGTCCTGGGGTAATAGTGCATAATCGGAAGTGATGAAATCATTTTCCATTCAAGTCTTCTAACAAAACTCCAATTGTATTTGTGACCCCAGCATTGAAGTCCCCCACACAACAAATATTTGGTCGTTGCAGCTCCTCACATAATTGTTTCTTTTTGCCCAGGTAAGCTAAAAAGTCATCAGTATTAGCTCTGCTGCAGTATGGCAGGTACACATTAATTAAACACACCTCTACTTTAAAAAAAAAACACTCTTAAGCCTACTATAGAGCCATCAAAATTTGAAAATGCTGAAACTTTTAGATTTTTAGACCAACAGATGGCAGTTCCACCATGCCCACGACCCAAAACTAAGCCATCATTGACATCATAGTCTGCTCTTCCAAAGAAAAATGTGACACACCTAAACAGGATAAATTATCAAGTTGTTGTTTTGCCAACCAGGTCTCGTGAAGAAAAATAATCTGGTAATCATTTGACAAATTTTGCACATCAAGCATTGAAGACTTAAAACCCCGGCAGTTGTAAGTGACCAGACTGAGGTTATTTAATATCCCTTCCATTTTTCCTCATTTTAACAGAACTGGTTGATGGCACTTTCTGTTAAAATCAGGAAAACTGGAAGGGATATAAAATAACCTCAGTCTGGCCACTTACAGCTGCCGGGGTTTTAAGTCTTCAATGCATAATGTGCAAAATTTGTTAAATTAAACAAGCTGTTTGGATGCCAAGCAAGTTATTTGAAACGTGTCACTAAAGGACATTTGTGGTCGTCCAATAGAAATTCTTGTGGCCATATCCTCCAGTTGAGTACCTCGCGTATGTCACATTCATCAAGAAATTTGCTGAAATTTTAAAAGAAGCGTATGAATCATACCTGGTTCTCCATGTTTGAAACCGCACACTTGCATTCTGAAACTTGTGCCAAAACCATTTTATAGGTGTACAACTCTGGTATCTGGTTTTAATACCCAGACAAGTTTCCACTGTCTTGATATTACAAAAATTTGCACTGTCTCGTCTTTTATTTGTGGGAATTTGTTATCAGTGACATGTGAAGGGCATCCCTTTGCGATGGCACCGGTCTTGCACAGCCACTGCTTCTCCTCTTCCATTACGGAAGCAATTGCCCAACGTTCTACACGCTCACGATCACCAAGCCTCGCATCTCCACCAATGAGAGAGGCCTTTGACACCAAGCACCAAGAGAGTTCACCCACGAGATCACTCTTGGTTCGCTCATACGTATATACTCAGTAAGGATTTGCGTCTTTTATTTGTGGGATTTGTTATGAGTGACATACGACGGGCATTGCTTTGCGATGACCCGTTACAAATGGCAGCAATGTTATGATTGTTGGTGCATTTTTAGTATCTTCAAAGAAACTGCAGTTTTTCCTCTTTAAGAAATGGAGTTCGACCGATTAGGTATTTTCCGATAGCAATATCACTATTGGTTGTTTTCAAGTTCAAGTAGTTTATTGTTTCATATGTCTCAGCTATTAAACAGAAACAATAGCGAGCATCGGTGTCGGAGCATGCAAATTTTTGAGTGTGCGAAGGAATTTTGCCCAAATTTCCCTAAACTTGCCCGAAAATGACCTCCAATAAAAAAGTGTCGAAAAATGGGATGCGTACAGGAAAGAACGAGAAAAACAAGGTAAAGAAACATAAAAAAGACAATATTATATTAATCAAATCACCGAAACTCACAGCATTTTGTTCGTGAGAAGTGACATGTTGCTAAAATCTATAATTATGCATCTTTTTCATGTAGAAGGTGTACGTATAATAAAACGAACTATTACATACTACTGTATGCGAGAAAATTCCAAAATTCCACGCGTGTTGATATGCCTACAGGCTTGCAGATGCTGTTGCTTGATGCCCCTTATTTGACACTGCTCATGCAAAGACTGGATCAACAAACTACTGTTGCAGTTGACTGCATCGCCTTGAACTACTGAGGAAAGCACAAGAGAAAGATGGCAATCCGGGGCATTAACTAACAGGAAAGCAATCAGCAGTAATAAAGCTCCCTCGACGAGTTCACTTTACTACTAAGTTGCACTATCATTATATAGGGATAAGTGAACTACGATAATTCGCTTGTGGTGACTATCACAGTGACTTGTAACTTATGGGCACCATCTAGCAGTGACCATTTATTTACATGTGGCGCCATCTACCTGCCGCCACACTACTTATAGCAACCGTTTCTGCCTTGGATACCAGGGTTGCCAGGTTGGCTTTTTACAGGACACATTTCAGAAATATGTTTTTGTTTCAATCTGGTTGGCCAAAATAATTCATTTGGCTTTTTGGCCATTTTCTGGCCTCGTCTGAAGTTAGTTGGCCGTAAAAAATACGTTTAGCATTTGGCTTTTTTACGCTTAAACAGTTTCCTCTGTAGAAAAATATTTGCTATTTCATTTTTCTGCAACACCTTTGCAAAATTCTTGTGATAAATGCTATTATTAGACCGACGCCCGCGTTCTGATGTTGGTAAGATGTGCGGGATGAAAGGTTCGAAATATTTTTTTTTGCACAATCACTGGAAATATGCGTGAATTGTGTTGCAAGCACTAAGCAGGCCCAACGCCTGCAGACAGGTCTGCATCTCCGCAATAGAAACGCGACAATGACGTCGAAGAAATAAAAGGATTTATATGCTTCCGGTCGTACTAAAAAATACAGGAATGAGTGTGGGTGTAGACAGCTACCAACGGGTTAGTATGCAAGCTGTGAAACCATTGTACCCAATGTGTTAATAAATACATGTCCTTGTAACAGGCAAGACTTACTCAAAATTTAGAAGAAAATTTCTAGTGATATAGTTGTAATTTAGGTGTATTTTTGCACTGCGACGGATTTGTTTAACAACAGTTGGCGGCAGGGCGAAGCCTGAATAATGCTTTTTGTCGGGGCGGTTGCGGTGAACGCTCTTGCCCAAGGAACACTACGGCGAATCACTCACTGGCCGTCACTCACATCGAACACCCAACCTTCCAATTGGGAGGCGGACACTCCACCACTGAGCTAAATCGCCGTGCATTTTTGTTACAAAGGAATAGCAACACCACAAAGTTGGGCTTTTCATGGCTTTAAATAATCGGTTTGGCCTTGTTGAGCACTATTTGGCTTATTATTGAAATTTTCATCTGACAAACCTGTAATGGATAGCTGGTGCAGTGAAGCGTTACACAGGACAATGGTAGTTTGATTGTTACATCACAAGTCCTATATCTTATACTTTGTAACATTTGTTAGGAACCACGGAGTAGAAAGTGTATAAAATGATTTGGTTGCAAAGTGGCAAATACAGTTTATTTTTGGAATCAATTTAGAATTTCACTACATTCTAACGCGCTTAAATCTCCCCCTGGAAGCTGAAATCGCCCCTCAAATCTGATAAATCATAAAATCGCCCCCGTTGAATACCACTGGCATAAAGGATTGCGCCATCAGCAGCATCGAAAACAAAACGTTACATGGGTTTTACTGTACAGTAGTAATAGGGGTTGTTTCGAGTGCAGTCAGTTTGATCGATAGTCTTGTGGAACAGTGCCTAAATCGTCGAACAAAAAGTATCACCTTGTGAAAAAAGTATGACATCGTTGTTTCGTTCAATAGTGAAAATGGTATAACGACGTTGACTCTACAGTTTCGAAAAATAAAAACAAAATAATTTCTCGCTTTCTTGTCAGAGTATTCGCGAAAACACGACACAGTAAGCGGCAATCTAAATCAAAGAACGCTTTTAACCCTTGCCAGGCTTTGGCATTGAGTTAAGAAGCCATTCTCGGAACGATTTATTGTAGTTAGCGTCCCAAACAAAAAATACTTTTGCTCGCCTTAAGTCAAACATTTTGTCCCCCCTCCAAAATTTTGGGCTAGCTACGCCACTGCTTGTTTTGTTTACTTATCTGACGTTGATTCGATGCATTTTGCGACTTTTCTTCTACTACTTGTGAAACGTCTTCAATTAAAAATTGATTTTTGCTAGCAACAGGGCTGGTTGAAAACTTTGACCCATATGGCCTTTCCCAACCCTTTGTGATTCAACATGTCAGAACACAAAACAAACTGAAGGTTGTGGTGTTTTTGCCTTCTCATCAACACAGGGGCGGATCCAGCCAGTACGTTTAGGGGGGGGGGCGATTTCAGTAATATTTGGTAGTCAAGTTTCATTCGCGGGTTCACTACTGCAAGAGAAGCCTGTTGAGACTTTGACTTCTGCAATAGAATTATGGCTTAGCAAAGCAATCTGTTTCCTGTCTGTTGTACCGCAACTGTAGTGTAAACTTTTGTACCGAATTACTCGCAACTGTAGTGTAAACTTTTGTACCGCAACTGTAAACTTTTTTACCGAATGTGTACCGTAACTGTAGTGTAAACGTTTTTACCGAATTACTCCATTTCACTGTACCGCCCGAACTAACTATAGTTGGCGTGCTAGACTTTTTCCGCTGCACGTTACGGTCTGTTGCAAACCACGAGATCGCCTGAGACAGAAACCACGCTAAACGCGGAGAGTAT
>Ga0210059_1017007_pt1 | contig 10423 bp, 7 predicted proteins | sample Ectturendosymbi2_FD_188042 | JGI IMG/M metagenome (GOLD analysis project Ga0210059, IMG submission 188042) | Ecteinascidia turbinata endosymbiont from Florida, USA - Sample 2 (SPAdes) (version 2) | ecosystem: Host-associated > Tunicates > Ascidians > Unclassified | place: Key West, Florida... | reverse complement strand
ATATCAGTCAGTTTGTCTAATGTTTGCTTAGCCAGCCAAGTTTCTTGGAGAAAAATTATGTGATACATAGCACAAAGTTGCTCAATGTCATGCAATGATGCTGTCAAGCCACGACAGTTGTAAGTAATTACTGACGATTCTTCAGTTTTTGCTGCCATTGTTGACTGTTGTTGGGTGTTGATTGTTCCAGCCTTTTTTGTGGCTGAGAGTCCTTCCATAGAATAATTTTTTTACTAATATGCCACTGGGCCATATGTGTGAGCTGAGGGCATCTTCCATTTCGACACCTTGAAGGGTAACTTTAAAAGAGGCATAAAAGTTATATCTTGTTTTCAGCTTTTCACAGTGGATTTCAGTTTTTTGGAAATGAATGTTTGCAAACTTTTCTACTTCTTCTTGTGTGGTGTCTGGGTCCACACGTGAAATAAACAACACCACTGGTTTCTGGGCTGCTTTCAGAGTGCCACTGTCCCGCTTGCCAGTTCTGTGCTTTGTTTTCTTGGTGCTTACAGTTGTCCACTCTGAATCATGCTCTGTTTTCTGACTGTCCATTCCATTGGATGTTGAGCAGGGTTTGGTTGTGTTTTCCCCTGTTTTCTGTTTTTTTTTCCGGCTGTTGAGAAGATGTGATCTTTGGCTGGTGCTGGCTTACGTGTAGGCTTGATACTGGTATCAGGTTGGTTTGCTGCACACTCTGCATATGTTTTATTGGCCTGCTGTGGAGTGCTAGCTTTAGACTCCTTGATAGTATTTTGTGGCTGACAATCCCTGTTTGCCAGTGAGCAGTTCTTACCACATTCAGGAGATTTTGCATGTAGCATTACTCTAACCTCTTCAAGTAGTTGGTTTGTTTTCACTTTTTCTGTTGCATATTCCTTAAGTATTGCTTCTATTTTCACCTTTTCTGCTTCGAGCTTTTTTGTTTCTGCCTTCAGTTGCGTTAGCTCTCCATACAGGCTGATAGCATTGATGTTACACATATTTAGGGGAGGGAAATGAGTGCTGTCTGTCACCAGTGTTAGGTTAGTCTCGTTATGAGCCATTTGATCGAATAGAACCCAAATATCCTCAAGGTTTTTCTTTCCTGCATCGGGCCCTTTGTATCTTTTGAGTCTCTGGTCTCCAGGCTTGTTCAGTCTTTCGTGTAAACATATTTTTGATGCCAGGATAGTTTCTTCTTTGTAAAAGTCCAGCATCAATTTATTTAGATCCTGCCTGTTGCTCCCGTCTTTTAGCATGCCTATAGACCACAGGAGAGGGTCAACAACAATGTCTGTATCTGTGTCATTACTCTTCCTTATCACATTTGACATACTCCTCATTGACTGTTGTCCACTTCATTCAGTCAAAATCAGTAATCTCAGATGAACAACTTATTCACTATACAAACCCTACAAACCTTATTCAAATAGAATCACACGCCTTATGATGTGGCTGTTTGCGGCAACACATTAAGATATGTGTTTTTTTGGTCTATGACTGGTTGGCTACCCCTGGACTAGGTATTACGGTATGTATAAGAATGATGAGTCAAGAAGGAAACAGGAAAAATGAAAGTCAGACCAATTCCGCAACTTTGATGACATGATGCATAAAAGAGCAGACTTGTTTCACTGGTCAAAGACAAGGCTCAACATTTAAACAAAGACAATATACAATTGCGATGGATTGGCTGAACTCCTCTGAACCAAACTATTCAATACAGTAACCTCCAGTCCCGAAACTGAACTGAAATTTGCGGACAATTTCAAAACAATGTTATCAAATTCAATCGAAATCTGGTTAAGCAGAACTTATACAGTAAATCCAAATCCAACGAAATACTGGAATGAGGCAGGTTTTAAAAATCCAAATCTAAGTCCATGTTCATCTCTGGTCATTTTTGGGCTTGTGAAAGACAAGGAATTATATTTCTTGCAGCACGGTTTGATTAGACTCGTGGAGATGAGCGAGAGTGAAGGAGAGAATTAAATGGAAATTTTCAAATTCAAAAAACTTAGATATAAATTAGTTAGAATCGAAATAGCTGAAACAACACTGGCCACCATTTAGTGGCTCGTTGGCATCATTTTGTTGCCCGTTGTGCGCCATTTTGCAGGAAAATAGAAAGACGTTGAATTTTATTTGTCTCGAGCTTGTAAACCAATGACTCGACGTGACTCGAGGGTTCTTGTGACTCGACTCTGACTCCACTCGAGCAAGTGATGACTCTTCTCTGATTCAGCTCAAAAAAATTTTAGATTACTCTGACTCTACTTTGACTCGAAGGGCTAGTGACTCTTACTCGACCAATATGTCTCGGGCACATCACTGCTGCCTTGTGGCTTTCGTGTTCTGGAATCTGTAGCACATTTCATGGAAGGGCATTGAAAGCCAATCTAGATGATGACTCAGAAAGAGAAAGGCCACAATTGAAGCAAAAGCATAACTTAGTCACAGTGAAATGCGCCATGTAAACACAGCAATTGTGACTAATTTTTGGCTTTGATTACGGACATTTTTCCTGATGAATCATCCTGCAGGTTATGTTTTTCGTGATGTTTTTTGCCGGGTGGCCCGGAACTTAAAACCCTCCATGGGTTGTCCCTGAGAATCGAGATGCAGGTGGTTGTGAGATTGTGTCCGATACAAACCACACTTTTGAGATTGCCACAGTCGAGAAATACACAATGAATTAGTGGCATGTAACATAGTACTTGCTATTGAGTGGTGATGTTTCAAAAATAATTGATCGGGTTTCAACAGTTTCAACAACATTTCCGTTAAGAGTTGGTTACTGTTTTTCAAACAGTTCTTGTTTTTTTTTGGAAGATAAAATATCGAAAATCATAATCTAAGCACAAGGGTTTCTGATTCTACAAGAAAAATGTTGCAAGTGGTTCTTTCAGGCCGAAAATCATCATTTTGGTTCGACGCCAATTTGTGGATGCTTGTTATTGCATTTTGTTGATTTCTATTGCTTTGAACTTTTAGATTGTTTTGTTTCAGCCACAATGCCGTTTTTGTACTTAAGTTTGTTACATCATGGTTTTATATCATGCTTGTTTGTCTTGGTTGAGAATTTTTTGTGACGTTGAATACTGCTTTGAATATTACATTGTTGAAAAGCATCTCCTCGGATTGAGAAAGTGCGCAAATTACTGCTTCGCCTACGCCAATGACGTTCGTCAGTTCTATCACGTGACACGGAGAGACTCTTTCGCATGATGGAGGATAGGTTGCGTTGGAGTCGTGGTTGGAGCGGGAAAAATTCGGTGTTGTTGCTGTAATTGTCAGTTGTCTCGGTTTCAGGTGATAGCAATGCTTAAACGATGTTCTGCAATTGTGTTATATGCTACACTTGCAATTTTGAAGTAGATGCATAATGTCTTTTGGTGTTACGTCTAACGGCGTTCTTGACGACGAAGTACTTTCTGATGCAAACTTGGCGGAAATAGAATCTTATGACAGGTTGGTAATAATACGATATTTTGGTGCGAAACGTATGGAATCAAGATAATAACCAAAAGGTGCTGACTACCTATTAATTAAAGTCAATCCGTGGCAGAAGCGTGACCAAGCGTCGTGTGTTGTTGATAGAGATGGTTTCAATGAATCTCTACTGTAGCTGTTGCTGCTGCTACTAAAGTACCACAGTAACACTACCTACAGTGCTGTATTGCAGTGGTTCCCAAACTTTTTAAATGCTGGGCCAAATTCGCAATGTTGTCAGCATCCGTGGGCGGGTCTATTTTGTGCATTGAAAACAAAACAAAATAGTACAATCCAGCAATACCGGAGGATGTTTTATGTTGATTTTTCTGTAACTAAGGTTACAGAAAGTTCATTGCTGGTATGATCTGACCTAGTGATTGCATGTATCAATTCATGCGACCCGTTTTTTTTATTGTTTTCATAAGTTCCCAAACTTTTCTCTTCAGATATACAGTTCAGAGGTTTGAGGGTTAGGTTCAGGGGTTAGATTCAGGCTTAAAGTTTAAAACTTCATGTTTAAGGTTTAGGTTTAAGGTTTGAAAGTTCAAGGGTTAGGTTTAAGTTTAGGATATGGGTTTGGTACGCTTTCACCAAGAGGATAACACTAATTGGAAGGCTGGAGGGCCATGTTTCCAAATGAAAAACGTTAACTTTTGGTGGGCTGCACAAAATGGCGGTCCGATGAGCTGCAGAAAAGAGCAGCCTTCTGGCCTGCCCTTTCCTACAGCCCAGCTTATTTATTGTGCAGCCTGCCAGCCCGTCTTAATGTGCAGCCCACTGGCCCGTCCTGTATTGCAGCCTGCTGGCCCACCCCTCTGTGCAGCTTGCCAGCCTGTGGAAAATTCTTGTTTTTCATTTAGCAACGCGGCCTGCTGGCCCTCCAATTACTGTTATCTTACCAAGTCTGTTGCACGCTTGTTGTGTGTTACTGTCATGTTAAGGTTTCAAATAATAAGGTACGCAGGCAGACCTGTAGCCACTGCCTAAAAAAAACTTTAGCACATCTCTGTATGTTTTCACCGCATATTCTCCCTTTCAATTTGTGAACATTCCTTCATAATCAAATAAATCCAGTGATTGGCGATTAATTTGACAGTGCTAATTGCTTTATTTTTTACACCAGTGCTCAAAATTTTTGCCGTGGTACCTTCTATGATTTAAGAACCTTGCATATAGGCTACTTCCCCAATTATTATGATTAGAAAAGGTACCAAGTATCAGTGCCCAACAAACGAAAAGCATAAAACTGAGGGCCGGCAGGCTGGAGCTCCGTGTTTCCAATTGAATGACATGAATTTTTGGCTAGCCGATGGGTTGCACAATAGGATGGACTGGTGGCCTGCATAATAAAGTGGCCCATTGGGTTGCAAAAAAGGTCGGGCCCACATTAACACCTTGGCATCTGGGTGGTTTTGGCAATTTTTGCAAAAAAAAAACAGCAGTTTTCGGTTGCCTTACCAACGCCCTAGCTCCTCCACCGATTGCGCTAGAGAGCAGTTCAACTGCTCAAACGGATCAGCCAGTCTAGTAGATTGCACTCGAACAAAAAATTTTGCCTAGGGGTTGCGGGTTTCTTGTGAGTGACGTCATAAGTGAAGTAGTTTTAGGGTCATTTTGGCTCATGTTGCCTGGCCTAGGGCCCAACCACTAGGCCAAAGTGTTTCGCTGAAGTTTTCATTGGAAACTAGACTCGTGTCTGAGTCTTTTGAGCCTTTGATCAACTTTGTAACGTTTCTGGTTCAAAAGTTACGATCTAAAATAAACAAATTAATTAACTAATTAGTCAAATATTTTTACTAACTTACATCACAACTTCTGAACCCAAAACCCCAGCAGGTCATCCAAAGTATCAAAAGACTTGGATTGTAGCCTAGTTTCCAGTAAAAACTTCAGCGAAATACCACCTAACGGTTGGCGCCCAGGGCCAGGCAAAGTGGGCCAAGGTGGCCTAAAAGTCTTCCACTTATGACGTCACTCACAGAAAACCCGCACCCCCCAGGCAAAATTTTTTTTCGAGTACAATCTACTAGACTGGCCGATCCGTTTGAGCCGTTGAACAGCTCTTTAGCGCAATCGGCGGAGGAGCTAGAGCGTTGGTAAGGCAACTGAAAATTGCTGTTTTTTAGGCTGAAATCAAAGTACGAATATCACGTAGGCTGGCTCTATACGTGTTAATGTGCAGCCCGTCAGCCTGCCTTAATGTGTAGTCTGCCAGCCCATCCTGTTGTGCAGATGGCCAGCCTGCTTTATTGTGCAGTCTGCTGGCCCGCCTTTTTGAACAACCTGCCGAAAATTCATATTATTCAATTGTAAACACTGCCTTCCAGCCTGTTGGCCTTTAAGTGTTATCTCAACGAAATTGCTTGTAATTAACACATTACTCCTGTTAAACTATTTATAAACTGTCAAGTAACCTTCAAACTCCAATGCCTCCTATAAATTTCACGTCACACTTCAAACTCCAAATGCCTACTATGAATTTAATGTTTTGCAGCACTTATGCAAGCTAATGTAGAGTCTATAGTAGTTTAGGTGCCAAACACATGTAAGTTATTGGGGTCAGGTTTGCCAGGTCCTGATGGACTGAAAATTCCACGTAGCTCATCAAAATAACCAAGCCTAGAATGATTGCATACAAATACATAAAATATTTCCATACAGAAAATGCCTAATAAAAATAGGCAGTGGCTATCGATAAGCCTGTGGATATTGAAATTTGAAATCTTACTCATGTGCCACCTGTGATGTTACAGTAACGCACGACGAGAGTGCAGTAGGCTTGGCAGAAATGAAGTAAACCTTTAAATAAATCCTAAACTTTACCTTAACCCTAATCCTAATCCTAACCTACTTACCTAGTGCTAACATAACCCTAAGCTAAGGCTAACCTAATGCTGACCTGTCGTTAAGCCTAAAAACCCTAAGACCTCAAACTACCAAACACAACTGCTACAGCCATTGTTAGTGCTAGTTTGTCATCTTACATGCATGATTCTTGAGTATTGTCATTACACATAATATACACATCATGTTGTAGAGTTATATGATAATCAATTAAGAAAACATGTTTTTTTTCACAGCAGACATCAAATGTTATTGAATTTTATTATTTGGCATAAAAGAGTATTGGTGTAAGAACAAAATATGTGAATTTCAACTTTAAAATTTTGTACCCTTTTTTATTGATGCTAAAGTTGGGCCTTTGAAAAACGTATGAAGCAAACTGAATGCTTATATTCTGCAGTTCTCTTAGCACTTCTACAGATAGGTTTTTGGATTACTTGGGTATAAAACTGTCTAGCAATTTTAGCCACCTAATATGATCAGAGGCTGAGAAGTTGGGAATTTAATGAAAATTTAAGCATGTTCATTGAAGCATAATGAGTAAAAATGACTTTTTTTAGAATGATCATAACTCCACAAATAATAAGAGTTTTTCAAATTTTTTTTTCATTCTTAACGCTTTGCCGTCCGGCCGCATTCAGAGATTTTTCGAAAAAAACGCCTAAAAGCACGTGGCTTTGCGCGGGAATATCTCCGCTCTTGTACGGGTTACGGACCTGGTCGAAGCGTCAAAAGATGCGGTAAGTTTTCTAGTCTGTACTCGAAAAAAAATTTTGTACTTTGGGGTGCGGGTTTTTTTGTGAGTCACGTCATAATGGAGGATTTTTAAGCCACCTTGGCCCAATTTGCCAGGCCCTGGGCGCTAACCGTTAGGTGGTAGTATTTTGTTGAAGTTTTTACTGGAAACTAGGCTACAATCCAAGTCATTTGATACTTTGGATGAGTCATTTGATACTTTGGATGACCTGCTGAGGTTTCGGGTTCAAAAGTTATGATCTAAACTAGTAAAAATATTTGAATAATTAGCTAATTACATACTTGATTAATTTGTTTGTTTTATATCATAACTTTTGAACCAGAAACACTAGAAAGTTGATCAAAGGCTCAAAAGACTCAGACTCAAGTCTAGTTTCTAATGAAAAACTTCAGCGAAACACTTTGGCCTAACAGTTGTGCCCTAGGCCAGGCAACATGAGCCAAAATGACCCCAAAACTACTTCACTATAACGTCACTCACAAAAAATCCGCACCCCCAACCAAAAAATTTGTTTTCGAGTGCAATCTACTAGACTGGCCGATCCATTTGAGCCCTAGAACAGCTCTAGTGCAATCGGTGGAAGAGCTAGGGCGTTGGTAAGGCAACCGAAAACTGCTGTTTTTAGACCGAAATCAAAGTATGAATATATCGTACGCCGGCTCTTGAAGTGTTAATTTTTCAGTGAGATCTGCAAGTATGCCAAATTTCATTGAAATACAAAACACTTAGTGTGACCCATTTGCTCATTTGACATGGAATGACCCTTACTTACCTTGAAACCTGAAGTTGAAAATCCTAAACCAAACTCCATAACATCAAAACTAAAAACCTTAGCATAGAGATGACTGGCCAGGATCACTCCTTTCGTATAAGTTAACCTAACTGTTGTACAAGGTTAGTCTGAAGAGTGCTTCCTGTTGTGGTAATTACCCCTTAACCATGTGCTAAATCATGTGGCATCACACTACCCAACACTTGACCTATAGAATTATTAACACCTTCGAAGCTAGTATGGTTGAGCCCAGTGGTTCCCAACCGGTGGGCCATGCCCACTGGTACTGGTAGGCCACAGACGTTTTTTAGGTGGGCCATGACGCCATCTCGCATTTTGGTTTGTTGAAATTCACTGAGTGATGTTGAGAAGCACCCAGTTGAGCAGTGCCAACAGACAATTTGTGCAGTGCTAGGTCATTCTCGTGCACATTCAAAATTCTAAATTTAGTATGATGTGTATGTCGTATAGCTCTTTCAATGTTGGCAACAATTCATTGTTTGTGTGTCTGCACGGTTGCGCAGTTGCATGCGCATGGTGCGCAACAAAAGAAGCATTTGCTCATTGAAGAATTTTTTTAAAGGGAACACTGGAAGCACCCTTGTGAACCTGAAACATCGCTGACGACACAATGTTGGTTTTCTGTCAAGCTTTCTGTCTGTCTGTGTGTTTTAAATTGTTGAACATATCAGACTGGATTTAGTTTGCATAATAATAAGCTCAGATGCACGCATCCAACAGTATGCAATTTAGCAAGATAAGAATTAAAATCAATTCTCAGCCATCAAGGGAAAAACAAAATGGTATCCAGTCACGATAATAAACATTTTATTTCCCGCCTGGCATATCTTGCTGACATATTTCAACAACTCAATAAAGTTAATCTGAAACTACAAAGAAGGGGAAGGACAATTGTCGATCTCACTGACACCTCTGCGCATTTGTGAAAAAACTTGATAAGCGGAAGCGAAAAACTCAGGCAGGAAATTTTGCTTGTTCGAGAATCTTGCCACAGTGGCGGGTGATCAAGTGAATGCTGATATAGCATTGAAAGTTGTTCAACACCTTGGAGGACTTTGTAAAAAAGAATTTGTACTGTACTTTCCCGAAATCATCAAAACCATCAAAACTTGGATTTGGTGAAAAATCGTTTTGTTGTTCCAGTCGAATGTTGCAGATTGCATGAAAGATGGACTCATCAACCCGGAACAAATCTGGGGCCAAATACATGTTCGAAATTAATAAAATTTGTGACTTTTGGCTGATGGTGTCTGATGATTATGCAAATGTCTGAAAAGAAGCTTTACGATAGTTACTTCTCTTCCCCAGTGCATATTTACGTGCATCTGGATTCTATACCCTTTTGCGCGTGAAAGCAAAATATCAAAACCGATTCAGCTTTATGCCAGAAGACGATCTTAGATGTGCTCCTTCCACAACGCAGCCATGAATTCACAATCTTGTCGAAAATCTCACACAAGGGCAAAATTGCACTGAAGTTTATTTCGCGGTCTGCGTTGCTGATGGTAAAATTGGATAAAATATGATGTACTATCATAAAGCACATATTTTGTTTGATCATACTTGTGCTTAAATGAAGACAGAGTAGATTTTTTATTGTTCTATGATGGTGGGGCACAATGTTCTGCAGAAAGCGACAAGTGGGCCACAGCATAAAAAAGGTTGGCAACCACTGGTTTAGCCTAACAACCAGCAGTTTGGAATATCTCCGGCGCCAAAATTGCTAAATACCTGTTCAAACCCTCAAAAAAATTTTGGGTTTTGGATTTAGGATTTTTTGTGAGTGATGTCATAAGTGGAATAGTTTTAGGCCTTTTTGACGCGCTTCATCTGGCCCTAGGACCAAATTGTTAGATGGTTGTTTTCGCTCAATTTTTTATTAGGAAACTAGGCTAAACTTTATGCCTTTTGATGCACTGGATGACTTGCTTAGGTTTCAGGTTCAAAATTTTTGACCTGAAAACAACAAAATAACACCTTCGTGTCTGTTCTAGATCAAGCGGTTTGTGCCAAAACTGCCGTATCACACGTGGCCCGCAACCAGGAAATTGTCCCCGCTTTAGAGATTTTGTACTGAAGATGTGCTCACAACCACGGAGAGCAACCGGGCAATTTTTCCCTGTGACACTTTGGCGTCTGGCTGCTTTGGGGATTTTTGAAAAAAAACACGAAAACGCACGTGGTTTTGCATGGAAATTTCTCCAGTCCAGTAAGCGCTATTGACCCGGTCAAAAGATGCAGCAAGTCTTGTAGCTTGCACTCGAAAAAAATATTTTGGTCTGGGTGCGGATTTTTTGTGAGTGATGTCATAAGTGGTGGACTTTTAGGCAGCCTTGGCCTACTTCTGGCCTGGGCTCAAACCGTTAGATCAGGGGTCTCAAACTTGAATTGCGCTGAGGGCCAAATGGGGACATGTAAAATACCTGGGGGCCGCAATTCATAATGAAAAGTCAACAAACAATAAAACATAATAAACGCAATAAAAATAAACAAACACATAGGCTAATGATTAAGACTACAGTCATTGTTTGTTCTGGCTACTTAGCTGGCAGCGT
>Ga0210059_1017006_pt1 | contig 10423 bp, 6 predicted proteins | sample Ectturendosymbi2_FD_188042 | JGI IMG/M metagenome (GOLD analysis project Ga0210059, IMG submission 188042) | Ecteinascidia turbinata endosymbiont from Florida, USA - Sample 2 (SPAdes) (version 2) | ecosystem: Host-associated > Tunicates > Ascidians > Unclassified | place: Key West, Florida... | reverse complement strand
TTTCTTCACCATGTTCTGCGTTCATTCGTTTTCTGTTTTCTTTTCATTATGCCTATTTGATCTGCAACTGTTGTTTCTCAATCACTTGACAAAAAGTGATAAACGGGGTTGGTTGACCAGATGACCGTCACGGTCTTTCGCCAATCCTATGTGACACAGCGCCCCTCTTTGTTTACACTGATCAGCTATTGTGCCATTGTATTCTCATTTGCTCTAATGTTCGCTAAATGGTTGGTTTACTGCATGCGATGGCTTTTATGGTGCTTCTGCTTATTGGCTGAGTCATATGAAACAATAAACCATTACCATTACAATCCTCAACTTAAAAACATGAACGTAAAACCCTAAACCTAAAACTCTAAACGTAAAGCCCTCAACCTTACTTGAAAACTGATTGTGATTTGGTATATATATCAAAAACACCTATAGCACGCCATCACAACGTTGCATAATACGTTCTCTCCAACAAACCACTCAGCAACAAAATTGCTGACCGCCACGCTCATGCAAGAAGTTGCCGCCATATACATGAAAAGTTTCTTGAAGTGCGCCTGCCAGTCGCGCCTGACGGAGTGCTCACATCTGGGAAAAGCAACTTTGCCTGAAAATGCAGCATTGGCAAAGCAATGCCAAGTGGTTTCACTCACTTCTATTGCCACTGAGTGGTTGTTCTAACTCAAAAATATTTTAAAGGTTTTTTCAACATTGGTGGGCGGCTCGTAGCGGCTCGGTGAAGTCCAACCGCTAAAAATATCGTCAGCGGCCCGCCAAAAAACCGGACCATTAGCGGCCCGTGCCATCTCTACAACTGCGACTGGTGAGCCTGATAGCAGCTGACCTTCGTAGCGACTGTTGCGTCACTAATAAGACTTTAGACAATGGCCGTGGTCTTTGTGAAAGCATAATGACCAGGAAAGTCTGAGCAATTGGCTTCAATAACATGCATTAGCGCCAACACCCCTGCGCGTAGCGGTTGAGGCTGATTTAGTCCCGACCTGTTTCAGTGCGAAGAATACCTGCTGAGGCGAATATTTCCATGATCGTCGAAGAGTTCGCCTTTATTGCCGATATGGAGAGGTTTTGATCATGAAATGATTCTGGGCCGGACCGAGAATTATGGACCAACTGTTAAAAAAGACTTAACCTATGGCTTACTTTGACCATTACGTTGAAATTTGACAAGGGAGACCACTTCAAATGCAGAACCAATGGTAGCGAGGGGGAAAGAAAAAGTTGAGCGCTCCAGTTTCAATCTCATTTTACAGTAAGTTAGAAAATTGCTAGACAAACCCTTCTGGAGCTGGTTGCGGGGCAATGTTCAATACATTGGTATGAAATCGATATGGACAGGTTGCTAAATTCCTTATTGTCTTGTTTATAGATTTAGACGCTTTGCCTGTTTGTAAAAGGTCAGGAGTGGGGGTAAATTACCTTCTGTTTTGCCATCTCGGTCTGCGTGCCCCAATCACGGGCCACGACTTTGTGTTTGGTAAAACTGGTTTGATTAAGCATAAGTGCCAGGGCCGTCGCCTGCGGCGGGGACAATGGTGCCTGGCCACTCCATTTAAAATCTGTGCCCCCCATGTGATGTTTGGCCACCCGGTTGCTGCATACATCCAATATTGTATTTAAAAAATGTGTGTCACCCTTGTGCGTAAGTTTAGGTTTAGTGTAGTTTTCTGCTCATGGCTCCCCAGCGAAAGCCTCGTGACTCCTAGAGGGGCACCGGCCCCCGGTTGAGAAAGCACGACCTAGGTGGTCTCGAAATTCTAAGCGGTCTTCAGCAGCATCTGATGGTTCTTCTGGCTCCATAGCAAGGCGCATCCAAGAAAGGTAGAGATGCAATCAAGTAACCTGATCCTTGCCTGGTCTCTGGGTTGTTTGCCCTGTAGGTGCAACTCAAAAGACCAGCATCGCCAATTTTCCCTGGGATATTCTGATCACTTTGCCAAAGTATCGTAGCTGGGATCTCCTGATGGTGCTCGACATTCAGGACTTTACAAATTTTACACCAGCTGCACACTTTGCCGCGAATTGCTACGCAGTGAACTCTTCGCAAAAATCCCATCTCTGTCGCTAGTAGGCTACTTTAAGATCGCGCCCTTTTGGTCATTCAACCACAGATTCATAACCACAGATAAGGGCAGGAACAAAAATGGCCTGCTTTTCTCAAAACCTTTCCAGGAAGGTTAAAAAAAGAAATGCCCCATTTGTCACCACATTGCTTTCTCTGATCATCGCAGATTGTCGATTTTTCGGTGTGCCAGTTCGATGAAGCATGCTGACCAACAAAAAGTGAGTAAGTTGTTTACAGCGATCATTTGAAAGCAACCCGAACACCCACCTGCCATTCATTTTTCTGTGGCGCGCGATCTGAGAATGACTGTGACACAATGCGTTCAATAGCCCTTCCTCTTGCGTATTCAACTCGTGTTGTGAATTCATAAAGGGCTTTGTTGGAGTCTATGACGTTCGGCACGTTTTCGTTTACTTGCGGTTGGTAATTAGGTCACTTCCAGGCTATCCCGGAAATAAACCGTTCGTAGCTGTTTGTGATCCACCAAGCAAATTCGAAACATGTTTTGACAACAGACCCGGGCGGCCTGAAAATGCAAGCGAGCCCTGCGGTTTGCTGATGCAGGAAAGACGCAATGCCTGCATGGCAATGTTATTCATGGCATTATTTTGTTCTTTTCCGCAAACAATTGCTCGTTAAGTGTACGTTCCGCTCGTATATTGGACGCAATGAGAAAAGTCGAAGAATGCGTTGTGACCGTCAAGATTCGTGACAAAATTTTCTCCACAGAATTTGGGAATTTTACACAGAATTCCAACACGAGCTTGTTAGATATTTTTGATTTTCTTCATTAAACATACAACAACGCTACTTTTTTCGAAAACAGGGCAGAAGGTCGCGTTCTTTCACGTTTCTTTCCGCTACGCCACTGGTGTTATATCTAAAAATGCACAAAGAAACGCTGCAGCTAAAATCTGCTTTGTTATGAAGCTGCTCGAAATGTTTTATATGCGTTGGTGGCAACCAGACGAGACTATTGTGGATTTCGAAAGTATTTCAGTAAAATACTTCTACGCTCAAAAAGTTAGTTGCAGCCAAACTTCAATCAGATGTAAAGTTTTTTCCGATGTCACTTGTATCGGTGCTTTTTATGCTTCTATTTTAACACCCTTATTTGGAGGAAATGAAAGTCGGCAAGCGACCTTACTGGATTTATAAGTTTTTGAAATATTGGCAAAATTTGAATCAATGCAGAGGATAAATTTGCAAAAAGTGTTTCAACTTAACGAAAGATATCACCATCACGCGTTGCGAAATTCTCCAACTGTTGGAATAATTTTAGGATTTTGTCAAATGAAATTTATGTGCATTTGCCTACGGTAAAAGTGAAGCTTTATTTACATTGAGAGTATTTTCTAATGACAATAACAAGTGAGAGACGAAACATTCGTTGACACAAAATGTTCATTCCCTACACGCATCTATTCTCCTCAGCACTGTGAGGACCAGTGGGCGATGGGTTCGTAGCCTGAGCGCTGGAAGTGGTGTGCAACTGAACAACGAGCAGAATCGGAGGTCTGAAAGAAAGGAACGCAATCTCCTTCAAACTCTGGCAACGGCCGTAGCTTTCTTCTGCGTCTGCTGGTTGCCTTACGCTCTTTACATAATGATTGGTCAAGAAAATGCACCGGGTCTTTTGAAAAAGGTAAGATTGGCCAATGTATGAAACTGAACTTGATAAGCTGGAATCAAATCATGTTCATTTATGTTTTGTTATAATTAAAAGAATTAGGCCAGCTGCTGTTATCTACAATTTGCTCTAATAGAAAGCCAAAGAAGGTTGAAACTCCATTATTAAAACCCACTCAAGTATTATTTGCCAATCGCGAAACGTTTCTTTTAGGACGAGTGGAAATAAACCTGCGCAATGTGGGAATCGCTGTAAAAGGACTATTCAATTGTACTATAGCCAATTCAGTATTTCTTTCTTATCTCGTTTCTTGAACATTTCTCTCGTCCTCTCAAACTTTGACTCAAATTTCCTTTCGAGAATCGTTTTGTTGCTTTTTTAAATCAGTTCTGTCCACGGTGGCGGTTCCATTTTATACGCCATTACCATTCCTATGTGACACAGTCTTTGTGTACATTGATCAACTCTTTTGCCATTGTATTTGCATTTTTTATAAACGCCACTGCAATTGGTTACTTTTTTGCATGATGCTTTTTGTGCTGTTTCTGTTTATTAGCTGATTCACACGAAACAATAAATCAATCAGTCAATAACGGCGAGAAATGTAGCGAACAGTGTGTTACGTGAATCTGCTTAAAAGCTGTTTCAATAGACGGAGCATGTAAGAAAGAAATTTTAAACTTTTGTTTTCTGTTTTTCTTTGGTTAGTTTAATTAGGTCCAGTCGTATTGAAAACTGCTTTTTATTGATAGCGTGATATACGGCACAACTTCTCTCGCTGATCTCATAATGGATTATGCTGTTTGGTTGAACAAAACAAATTTTACCACCATCATAAAGTTTTCCTGGTTACCCAATAATCTTGCTATGCTATTGTGAAGTAATATTTTTTCTCCGGCTAAATGATCAATTTTGACAAATGTCTGTCCTTCCCACCCTCAATATTCCATGTATTTCGTCGCAGTTTTGCACAATATTGAGCTTTTTCTTGTAGCGCACGTCATCGAGTTTAAAAGCAGGTTTTTAAAGAACGTTGGCATGTATTGGTTTAATGTTGACTCTCACAGAACGAGGGCCAAAATCGGTGTCAGACAATTGACTGACCGTCACAGAAAAATACTAAATATTGGAGATACCAAAGCCGAAAAACCGCGATATTAAAAAACGCAAAGTTGCTCAATTTTAGAAAAGTTTACTTTTTCACCAAACGTTTCATAGTTTGAAAAATATTTGGAAAGGTTTGGTAAGTTTTTTTTTTAAATTAGAAGGTGGTTACAACAAGTAAGATGAGTGTCACTATACATCCACCACCCTGCCTCATGTAGAGCACAAGATACAGAATTAGCTGTATCTCATGATATGACAACCAGGTGACCAAACGAACATGGCCGTGATCCAGCGTCTATTAAATTATTTTATTTGAGAGTTTTGCCAATCATGAACCTCCGCAGGGGGAGGGAAACGGGCATTTGCCCCCCTTGAAATTGAGACTAAGAATAAAAAATTTTTAGAAAACCTGAAGTCACCATCTTAGTTCCGAATAATTGATTTAATTCTTGCATTGACAGTTTAGTAAGTCCGATAGTCGTGTCAACATATCGGACTACAGTACTTGTCCGGTTTATGTATGATGACCGTTCCCTATGAAAAAATTGAAAAGAAACCAAAGACAAGCAAGGTTCTTTTTGAAAAGGTGATTGATGGCTTTGAACGAGATCCGAGACATTTGCAGCTCTTGTTTCTAAGTGACGCTGACAAGTCTTGCTAGGCAAACTAAAGTCATAATTTATGGTTGGGTTAAAGAACATGGCGATTCGTCTGTGAAAAGAACCTGTTTTAAAAATCTGTAGATAGCCTATTGTGGAAATTATCGTAACATACCTGGCTATTGCCGCCAACGAAGCGCATTTCTTGTGACTGTTGCCGTAACACTGGGCATTTTCTTTGTGGTGCAGAAAGTGTAAGCGTTTTGTGAACATCCATTTGCATTGCATCGATGGCAACCTGAAAAGGGTCGAAGTTTCCCCCCCTGGAAAAATTTCTGCGGACGCCCGTGTTGCCAATCTGCAGATATCTTTGTTGTGCTTCAGAAATAGCGACCGATGGCGTAGCATTCAGATTTGCAGGATGTCAAGAAATTTTCAAACGACATTTGCGCTTGGTAAAAAATGCCTCGTCATTGTTTACCCCAAAGGAAAACACTCCTTGTGTAAATAGTTTCTGAATTTTACTTGTATTACTTTTTTACTGTCCCGATAATCGAGAAAAACAAACTAGTTTTTCACCGTTTTTTCTTCTGTTTTCTGTGTGGTGTCTCTACTGTACATTTTGACAAGCGCCTTGCCCAGTCGCACCTTAGATCTTCCTGGTAAGTGCAGACCGTTTGACTCATCAAAGGTTATTTTCTTTCTTATGACGAGACAAGAGACGGTTTTGCTACTTCAGGCTCCTTTATTGCCAAAGTTCCAGCAAGACACCGACAGACCCTGGATTGTTCCACCCGGAGCACAGCACCAAGATATTTTCGACCGGCGCCAATCTTGTTCATGTACAAAACTGACTCGCTGTATGATTACTTCTTCCCGTTCATTAAAAACTTACCAGCGAAACTTTGCAACGATATGTTTTCCCTGCAAACAGGAAGTGGGGTTGTTGGTAGTTGTGGTGGGGTGTATGGCTTGTGCCGTCATTTCTCGTGAAGGAATATGGACGAAACTTATAAGCGAACGTTAAATATGCGGAAGCGGAACAAGTTTAGCTTGACTGTAGCGACTTTACCTTCAATGCTGGTAATGCTGTGTATATTTATGTCTTCATATAATATGGAAGTTATGCGACGACTATCCAATCAAATGCCTGATCTTTGCAAACGTTTTACGCTTCGCCCTTTTCGTCATTGAGCTGCGTTCTCGCTCCCCGTTGTTGCTATATACTAATTCGCTTTTATTGTTTAGCTTTCCATCATAATTTCCAAACAGCACAATCAAGATACTAAGAGCATGCTTTGCGTTTGTTCCGCATGAGAAGGTCGTCTATTTGCGTTGTTTAGGGAGTCAAGGGGGAAATTTTGAAAACTATTTTGCCAAATGTGTACGACGTGTGGGGCAGTGATCAATGATGTGAAACGAGACTTGTAGCATTCTTACGTCAGACATGTGCTGGCGCGATCAAGGTTTATTTTAAGAAACGTGTTCAAGAAAACTTTGTTTCAGCCAGAAACAGTGACTGGCTTACGCGCATTGACTAGCGCGGTAATTTGATGGATACAAACAGGTGTCTGTTTCTATTTCAGGAAAGCATAACTTTGGTAAAAGCTTGTTGATATTACTGATAAACTGTCCTGCAGTACTTCAAACTCTCTTCACAAGGCTTTAAACCAAAAAAGGCAATGCTTTTGATGTCTGAATCCATCCCTTAAAAAATTTCTGTGGTTATGCTTAGATACTTGACAGTAAACTGCGCGGAAAGTCCAACCCATTGTGGAACGCTATTTCTGTTGAGTTGTGAAACGAAGTGATTTCGAGCTCTTCTAGACACGAAGAAAAATTTTGTAGTTTTTTTCCAAATCAGCATCAGTTAAGATACGTGGAATACTGGTTGCAAATGCACTATGAGCGTGACCGTCAAACGTGTGTTGCTCATTTTGAAGGGTCAAGAGAATTCATTGAACACATTTTTTCTTTAAATTTTTTTTACAATTCACCATAAATCCCACATTATTGAAACATCCCTAACCATGCATACCGAGTAGTTTTTTGTGGGATAGCAAATGAGCAAAGCATTGCTACATCAAAACGAACAGAACGGATTTCGCAAACTCCCGTGAGAAATGTTTGAACAAACATGTGAAGTTTACTGCAGGCGTGCTTCGTGAAAAGACACATAGGAGTTACAGTGTTGCGGCCAAAGATGTCCGTGTGCAAAGTTGTTCTTTACATGTTGCTTTGACAACTTGGGGAGAATCACTTGAAGCTCGTTGTACAAGAAAATGCAATATGACGTTTGCGGTTTGTTTGTTTTTATGGGTTCTTTTGCCTTATTCAAGCAGTGTAACAAAATATTGTCGACACTTCATATGGTAACTATGGCAATAATTTTCTTACTCTCGCACAGATTTGCGGGTGGTTGGGTCTGAGCAACTCAGCGGTGAACTTCGTCATCTACGGCGCGATGAACCCTGTCTACAGACGCGGCTACACGAACCTGTATTACACGATCTTCACTTGCAAGCGACGCGCCAGGATAAGTTCGAACAATCTTGTGGCTTCTGTTCACTCGGACTCGTTCTACCGGTGTGTGGCAACTGATGCGTGACGTGACACGAATTAGAAAAAAAACGCTTCTCTAACCACGCACAAAAACAAATGTTTTTGCTCACTTGATCTTCTGTGGTTTTTCACGGTAGAAAGCACAATATACGAATCACCTCGCTACACAAGTTGTGCTTTAGAGCAAGGGTGGGCAATTAATTAGGCTCGGGGGTCACTTTGAGAAGGCCATGTTTGGAGGAGGGTCGTACGTCCATAGTGAAATAGGGGCAGGTCTCGGTCAAGCTGGCCTAAGCAATCAGCACTAACTTTTGTTGTGATATGTTCGAGGAAATTTCAGATTTGAAGATATTTTTTGAATGCTTCCGGGGGCCACTTAAAACACTGTGGCGGACCACCTTTGGCCCGCGGGCCGCTATTTGCCCACCCCTGCTTTAGAGCGATCAAGTCAGCAGGAGTGTGGCGAAAATATACTGTGTGGTTGTATAGTGGTTTGCAGCCAAGTTGCTACGTAGCTTTCTAGAAAAAACGCGACACACGATCTAGTTTTGATGTTGATTCTATTAAAAGTTGCTCATGAAGGCTTTGCGAATATTGCATGGCAAGTGTAAGACAACAACACATAATTATTGTTTTATTACTGCATCTATATTGGATTAATTTAGAAAATGTTCAGGTATGATTTCCCTTTTTCCTAGAATGTTGATACCTGCTAGGTAGTTCGTTTTTTGTGATGTGCTATTTATAACTTAAATTTAAAAACCTATGTTTTATCTTTTATATGTTGTTCTTCGAAATCTGAAGTTTTTAACAGTCACTGGCGAAACGAGGGCTTATCTTCGAAACAATGCAGCTTATACTTTCGAAAACGCGCTTTGCTGATGAGTTTTCGAAACCATTAGGTTTGTTTGTTAATAAAATTTCAGGTTTGAAAGAAAACACCGGTAAACATGGCACTGCATCATAACGATCCACTAGTGAGACTTGCAAAAATTGATTAATAGCCACAAGCAAGACATCAACAAAACAAAATTGCTAAACTTTGGATTAATTTATCCCGATCAATTTACAGCAACTTAACCCGAAAATTTTTGCAAACGCTTGTTTTCACGCATGACTAACAGTTTACCAATGCGTTTTTTCAATCTGTTGTTAGGTCGCAAACGCGGAGGAAATCATCGCAGGGAATGGTCAATGGGAGGTTGATAGTGAATCCGAAAAATAGTCCTGTATCGACCAAACTCAGTTTCCTGGTAAGGTTTAACAGTGAACCATTAGTAGCATGATTTGACGAAGCTGTAGCAGAAAACATTAACAGTCATGGAACTCTGTTTACGCTCAGCGGTAACATGGCGCCGTTATTTATGTCATATCTGTCACACCAAACAACGTTAATATTTAATATATATATATACAGTAGATGTCCACTGATTGATTTGCATTCAGTATTTTACATGAGCTATTTCCCAATTCGAAGCAATTCCTGCGCTATCATGCTCCGACGGTCAGCAGCGCCGTTCTGGTTCTTTCTACTCTGTTTTGCATTCCCTCAGGTTTAGAGCAGGATTGCACAATCTTTTCGTTATTGCCGGCGGCAATACGTTTATTTCTACTTTAATGATTTGCGGCCGCCACTGAGTTCAAGATTTTTTTTCATTGTTTTTGTTCTACTTCCTGCGTTGACTGCTGTCAGATAAAGTAAATTGTGAAAGAAACCGAAATTTCAAAAATACTCGGAAAGCGAGTAGTAATTATTGGTAACTTTTAAAATGGTTATTAAAAGTGTGGGATAGTTCGGTTCCAACACCAGTTGAGAAAAAAGTCACATTTGTAAGAGAAAACTTTCCAGCGTTTGTTTTGACTAAAACCCAAAGCGGGTTTGTTGAATTTGAACGCTGTTGTTTGTTTCGGGAAAAAAATTACAAATGTTTTTCGACACAAAACTTGCAATAGCGAACCTAGAAAATGGTTTCAACATTTTGACCGTGATTCGAAGAAATGTTTGGGACATCTGTTCGATCTTTCGCTGCTCCCAATAAAATTGCTCATCCACAAGCTTTTTTACAGTATATTTGGAAAGGGCCTAAATACAAAAACTTAAAGTTTTGCGTTTATTGGATTCCTGGAGTATTTTGAGTTTGAACAATGGGATTGAATAGTTTAATTAATCAGTTTGTATTAACGAATTGCCGGTTCAGGCTGCATTGTTTAATTAAAGACAAACACCGGGGTGCCAGAAATGCTTTTACCAATTTTTAACAATTTTGAATCAGTTTAATTCAAAACTTATTTTTGAACCACGTTGGTAGGATACAAATTTTAAAGGAAAATTTGGCTCTATTATAGAAAAGGTTCTATGGCAAGCTATTTTTTGTTTATACGTATGCTGGCCTTCAAGTAATGTTCATGTATATAAATACTTTTTATAACGCTGGTGTGTTTAATTCT
>Ga0210059_1017005_pt1 | contig 10423 bp, 5 predicted proteins | sample Ectturendosymbi2_FD_188042 | JGI IMG/M metagenome (GOLD analysis project Ga0210059, IMG submission 188042) | Ecteinascidia turbinata endosymbiont from Florida, USA - Sample 2 (SPAdes) (version 2) | ecosystem: Host-associated > Tunicates > Ascidians > Unclassified | place: Key West, Florida... | reverse complement strand
CACTTTCAATATACAGTATTAGCTTGAAGCTAAATTTAGTTTGCGAAGTTAAAGTAAGCTAATCAATGTGCGACCCTCAATATGTTGTTCAATTTGCGGCCTCGGTCAAAACAGTGACATAATTTTTCTTTCGCAGCCTCCCACTACCTCATGCATTTCATAAATCGGTGTACTTGGAAGTCATCGCAACACTAGATTATAATAATCGTGATGGCGTTATTCATGCGTATACACTTTATGCTTGTGTTCATCAAAGTAAAATATTAGCGCCATCAAGCGCATACTCTTTTACTACCAAGAATGATCAAAAATGATCAAATTTTGTCTCCATAAATCTCCTGTAAAAATAACCATTATTTGTGTCTAAACTTGACGTTCTCTCGTGGCAATTTCATTTTCATTACTGGGTATGAGATGCATTCACATCAGAATATACTACAAAAGTTTGTTTTTGTTCAAACTGCCACGAGAACATATTGTGGAGTTTTACAGAATTACGCGAAATCGCAAACAATAATTGTTATAAAAGTTTTGAATTTAAATCCTGAGTAGTAGAAATCGTAATTGCCGGTGCTTCCCCTGTAGACGCCAGTATATGTTCTCGTGAGGGTTTGAACAAAAACAAACTTTTGTAGTAGATTCTGTTGTGAATGCATCTCATACCCAGTAATGCAAATGAAATTGCCACAAGAAAACGTCAAGTTTAGACACAGATAATCCCAGCACGTCGTTCAGAGCACGTTGAATGCATTTCAGCAATTTGATGAAAAATTCTGCAGGTTTACCTCCACCCTCTTGTTGTTTGCAGCAATTGTATGACCGCTAAACTGTCAATTGGTAGAGCTCAAAACGTGCGTCATGGTGCGATATCGACTCCTTTTGAAAATATCGTTAAAAGCAATTTTTGACACAGTCGTTATCTAAGTGAATCCTTGAAGTAATTCAACAATCTACATGCATCTTCTGTCGACAATCGATTTCGCAACAAAAAGATAAGCAGGAAACAGTGATTTAAGCGCTACTGAAAGTCATTGAACCAGCCGAGTTTTGTTTCGAAACGCTTAGAAGTTTATCCTCTGACTGCTTTTTCCAAGAAGCAACAACAATCTAAAATGGTTTGGATAACAAAATTTTGTCTAACCCTGCTCAGGTAACCTCTGCCCAATTTGGGCAAACGGTTCTTTACTTAAATTAAAAATTAGTTAATGTTCACGTAGAAAGCTGGTTCTTTCAGTAGCTGCATTTTGTTTAGACGCTCTTTCGGGCAGTACTATCGAAATCTGCACAAGTTTTGTAGTTTTTGATGGGGAACAAAAATTTGCCCAAATTGACCCATGGTAACCTGAGGTGTAACAAAATTCCTTCACAAAGTCCCTCCTGAAGTAACCTCGACCAATTTTGGCAAAAGGAGTTGGTGCATGTAGGTTAATTAAGTCACGCCTGAAACCTTTGACCGAAGCCATCACGGGAGTATATCACACGAGTGCAAGCCCTGACGACACAAATCAATTTGGCGTGAATGGCTTCTGCTCAGCTCGTGGTTTTGATTGAGAAACACGCAGGAGAATGTATGACACCTTCTCCATTAGAGGAAAGAAATTGGATCCAGTATAGGCCTGCACCGGGTGCACTTGTGGTGAAAGGTCAAAGCATTTTATTGAGGGCATGAACCTTGTGCTTCTCTTTACCTAACTGAAGTTTCTAGAACTCTGGCTTAGGCACAAAAGGCTTGCTCTTGTTGTGCGTGCACTTGCGGTAAAAGGCCAAAGCATTTTGTTGAGGACATGAAGTTTGAGATCAGACAACGCTATGGAACCTGTCCACCATCAAAACAGAACAAAACGAGGTTCACGTGTCAATTGCCAACGACGGGGAGCACTTGTCTGCATTGATCACTTTCAAGTTTTCTGCAAAGATTACTCACACCCCTGCAATACTAATCCCGGATGATTTCCACCCACACAGGAATGGTGGCCACGTGGCCCCTAGGTGAAAATCACCCAACGTTATGGTTGATTGTGAGTTCAGGTGAAAATCACCCGACATTGTGGTTAGTGTGAGTTTTTGCTTTCCCTGTTAATGCCTTGACATTTTACAAATTGGCCAAACTAATTTGTAGTTTCCATATTTCAATTTGGGGGGCTTAGCCCACCACATCCCCCCTGTGGCGACGGGACTGGTCGTTTGTGAGACATGAAAGTCAATAGCAGTGTCGCAATCAATCTGATTGCCCAACAATTGTCGTAAAGCACTTGCCCATTTTGGGCAAATTTACCTTATGCGCCTGATTTTCGTAAAAAATTTGCCCTTTTTCGGCAAGATTGATTAATGTGGCTGAAAATTGCAATGAAAATAGAAAAATTTCATGTCTCAACCTAATTTACTTTATTGCAAATAGAAACACAAGCTTAAAATGAGGTTCTGTTTAAACCATAAACTGACCACCAGTGACGTTTACTGGCGGAATTTTTGGATTTTTCTTTACTATTGCATTAATTTGTTAAGAACACTTCCCACATTTTTGTTTGGAAAAATGCTTTTGTTCTTCATCATATAAAAAATTATCCAAAATCAACACGTTGTTTTTATCTGATCGGATGAGCTTGAGAAAGTTTGCTAAGTTGTACAAAAATCCGCGCGCGCGTCTAAACCTGTCAGTTAGTTCAGTATAAGCGAATAAACAATTCCTGCCCATTTCGGGCAAGAACAACAACGGTGTTTGTGTTTAGAGGTTACCTGATCAGGGTTGACAAAAGTTCATTTATGTTACTTACGTTGTCTGTCGTTTTCAATACAATTTTTTATTTGTATCTGCCTTTTGATTAGACCCTTGCGCTCTTTCAACTACGAAATCCTATGGTGTCCGCTGTTGCTCGACAACATCAGTTCTTTAAAGATCTGGTGATAACGAAAACAACTGTATGGCCTCGTGCCTCTTATCGTTATCGTGAAAGTAAATTTCTGACCGTTTTCTTGTCACGTTGCTTTCAATGCTTCGTTCCATTCTGTTTGGTATGATGGCATTGACACGAAACATTTTCAAAGTATTTCTTTTCTTTGAAAAAAACGCATAAAACCAATGAATATATGCATAAAAGCAGCAGTTGGACTGTTTGTAATGGAGTTTTTCAATGTAGTTTCTAGTAAAATACCATCGTAGGTATCTCTTTAATAAGACACAACCTTTTCTAGTTTAAAAGAACAATGCAAGTCGCAGATAAAGCTGAGCGTAAATCAAAGTTGCACCTTTTTCCATCCGTTTCCCTGTTGAATAGATGCATATAATCTATTTGAATTGCAGTGAATGTCTACGATAGACATTTGAAAAACGTTAAAAGAGAAATCTACAGTATATGCTGAATTGTCTTTATGTTTAGGAATCTCGCAGCAGGCCACCTTTTGACGATGTTCATGTGGAATGCAGCGAAGATTTAATAAATCTTAGATGCAGAGTTATAGCAGATCAAGTAACCACAAAAATGTCACGCTAGAGCGCAAAAATTAATACTATTTTTGTCTCAATAACGGTGGCATCATCGATTAAAGGCTTGTATTGTCATAGGCATCTGTATTTTTTATATCTCGTCGTTGAGTCTCAATGCTACGGCCTTCGCCTGCCAGGTTGCATTGCAAGATGTCGTATTCTGGAGGCAGCCAACCTTTCTTGAATATCATTTTTGCAACGTATGACACCAACAGGAGAGACAGCAGGCTTACGACCATCGCCATTGTTTTGTATGGGAACTTGATCGAGGTAGGGGAATTTCCGGTGTAGTTCAGGAAGGGCTCAAAGCCGATAAGATACTCCCCACCGCCAAGTCGAAGAAACAAGCCCAAGCAAAATGCGACGATTGATCCATAGGTGTTCACATCGAAGTACATGACGCCTAGAAGCTGTTGAGACACATCAATAGTAATGGGAAGTCTGTAACTCTGAAATCAGGCACGGGCAGTGGCCATTCACCGAAACAAACGTTGACACATTACATTACAGCATCAAACAGTCAACGAGGATTTGCTTCTGTGCACTCAAGCTTACAGGCGCTAAACCAGCACAAAAGTATTTTTGAAAATGCTTGAAAAGTAGTATATGTTATTATAAAATGAAAATGAGCAACACAATTGATGATTTCGGAAACGTTTTGCGAAAGCTTTGTTCAACTCCTCAGCCATCTGTATTGTTAGTATAAATTAATACTAACTTGAAAACGTTTGAAATGAAGAAGAAAATGGAGAGGAAAAATGAACTGACAAATTTGATTTAATTTAGTTTTTATTTTGAAACAGACACCATGTCCATAGTCAGGGATTTTTTTAAGGAACATGTTAGGTACTTAGCATGAACCTGTAGGGACCCAATTTGTTTGGTTCTTGGGGCCCGATTTTCTCTGATTCTAAGGACCCGATGATAATTTTCTCTGATTCTTGGGACCTGATTTTTAATTCTAGGGACCCGAATCGGGTCCATAAAATGCCTTAAAAAAGCTGTCCATAGTGCAAATACACATTGTCAGCACAACGGACATTGAAAAAACAGACACAGAAGAACGTTTTGGGTCCCTACAGGTTCATGCTAAGTACCTAACATGTTCCTCAAAAAAATCATTACTACAACCGCATTTTGCTTTGTCTCTGAGTGCTTCACCAACGGCATTGGTGGCAGAACCACAGGGTTGCAGACACTTTCTTAAAGAACGTTTTACAACGGCACTGGAGGCACCACCACAGGGTTACAGACACCTTTCAACACTATTGCTCGCTAACCCGTAAAACTGGGTATAACAGTACTTCAAGAGTAGGATGCTGAGTCCAACCGTGGTTAAAGCCAGGTAAAGTACGATTGCGTTGTGGCATGACACGCCCTCAAACGAACAAACACTGCCATGGTCAAGCACTCAGAGACAAAGCAAAATGCGGTTGTAGTATTCAAAGAATAAGGACGAATATATATAATCTGACTGCTACAAAATAGAATCCTGCATATCGATAAACAGCAGACAGAAGTTAGTAACAAAACACGAAATCGACAAAACAAAACAAACAAAGGCAAAAGCATTCCTATGTACAAGGAGAGTGTTGGGTGAGCAGTTGGAGTGGTGAAAGTTAACATAGAAAGAAGAGGGACTAAAGAAAACTTACAAAAAAACAAACCAAACATACGGACGAAGAATCTAATGGCATATTGTCAAGATAACAAAACATGTTTGAATTGTTTCCGAAACGAAAAATATGAAAGAGAGTTCAAGTCTTCAGGAATTTCAGAGAAAACTCAACCAGAGATGTTTTCATCTTCACTAAATGGTATTTTTGGGAAGAAGCAAGCTTTTTTGGTAGTTGTGAAATAAGGCAATCTTGCAATTCCGATCGCAGCAATATTAACCACTGATGCTATACCCTAAATGCCACAGCACATCGAAGATAGCGACAATATAGCCAGCCAACCTGGTCATGTTGCGCCTGATAGTCAAAGTGAAAGTTTATGTACGGGAAGTACAATCTTGATTCTGACAAAGAGGGATCCTCGTGGGATGGTGCATTTGATGAGGCATATGAGGCATACGAGCAAGAAAATTCAAAATTTGCATGAACAAATGATCCTGCTCATTAGCCAGGTGTCATGAGTCCGAATGTTAGGGACTAACCTGGAGCACTTACTCGAAAGAGAACCGCCTGCAATCATACAGTAATAGCACTTTTCTCCAGAAACGAAAGTGATAGATTTTTTTTTAAGTTTCACTGCAACAGAATACCACGAAATAGTGAAGCGGTAGGTCATACATGGCTAATATCCCTTGCCTGGAAGCATGGAATCTTTTGCGACTACTGCAAACTTTTCAGCTCTGGCTATGCACTAGCACAGCACTCAATACCCCTCCTCTCTGCATGTAATAAACTCATATTTCCCCCGTACTTGCTAACGCAGGCCCTGCATGCAAGGTATATTATTTTCGCCTACTAGATCATGGGATCGTTGCATTAGTTTCTTAGGCCCAAAATACACCACTTCATAAATCCTTTTGCTTATAAGTGGACAACTCACACCAGTGAAGTAGCAGATGGTGTTTGCGGTTTGGTTTGCTTCACTGACATATACGGATATTTTTGATGTAGAGCAATTTCAGGGATCTGAGAGTTATTTTGCCAAATATGAACGATTGTCTTCGTCAGGGTAGCTATGTTTTGGTTAAACAGGCATACTTACTTAGAGGTAAAGCCCATTGTTCTCAGAATTGTAGACAAAGCAAATATGTTTGCAAAGTAATAGTGATTGTTTCAATCAAACAGAAAATATATTTATCAGCATGCTATAAGATGCAAACATGTTGACTTTATATAAATAATTTTTAATATTGTCTGTCAATACTGTTTTTATACGAGTAAACGTCAAGCCCCACTACCTTTTGAAACAACAAATACGTAAATATTGGACATGGCTAAATCGTGGGCAAAATTGAATGAAAACACCAGCAAAGTCAAGAAAAATGTCTACCGTAGCTTTTTAAAGACCCAAACCTAAATTTCAATATCCTAAATATCCAAAGTAAAACCGAGGCGACCTGAAGGTGGTGACAAAGGCGGAACTCAGGATTAGGGAAACTATTTACTATCATGGGCCACATCTATTGTGGAATTTCGCCGGCAAGCCGAAAAAAAAATTGAACTTATCTTAAAATATTACCATTGCCTTCCAAGGGAAAATAAGATGAGACAACTATGAGGAGCGAGACATACTTTTCTTAACTTACTGTAAAGTATCTTCGCATCATGACGTTTCAGTGTGACACGATGTTGTGTTCTACCTTGGGTAACGAAAACTCTGATTTGGCCAGCTGGCCTCACGTTCCCCACCCCTGGCGTAACTACTAGCAAAGAATGATAGAGGAGATTTTAATATGAGGAGCTTTTATCACAAATTTAGAAATGTAAGAAGACGTCGGAACTGGTTTTACGTTGGCTGCTGGTATTCCATAAATACACAAATTTACCTGAGGGAAAAGAAGCAAAAAGACCAAATCAGCACACAGGAAGAAGAGGACGAAGACCGATTTGACTACGATCGACAAAGTAGTCGCGAAAATTCCGGCGACCACCACAGAAATCCGCAAAACCCAGACCAATTCTTTTTCCGAAGCCTGCAGAAAATTCCAAAGCACTCAGTTAGCCTAAGGCTGGTTTCGTCCCGCCATATCTTGGTACTTAAAACTTTTTGAGAAAATTTAAGTGATTTGATTTAATTCGATGAAATGCAAACCGGGAGTAACGTTTATTGAGTTTTTTTTAATGTGTCAGTTAACCACCCACATTGTGTTAAATGTGAATCAGCACAAGGTTATCAAGATTGAAAGTTCATTTTGCGTTTCTAGTGTATATGTTGGTAAGTTATTGGCTGATTTGCAAAAAACATCTGGGTTTCAAGAGTTTAAAAAAGCAAATAACGAAACCAGTAAGATTTTGACAAGCTACAGCATCTGTTTCCCGGCTCTAGCCACGTTTAAAAAGATGATTGACTTGCATCCTTAACTTTTACAAACGCTTTATAAAAAAATCGAGCAAGGCATCGAATAAAAAAGTGCAGTCAAATGTTTTCGAAAGTGTTTTTTTGAAGACTTGTTAGTATAGATGCAGGAAAATCATTGTGTGATCCGCAACCTATGCAAACGTGGCTTGCATTGAAAGCCGCAAAAGCCCTGAAGCTGCCCACATTGGCCTGAGACCCACATCTATCAAACGCTTGTCTCGTTTTTTTTCAAATACATGACGTCGAACAAACATTTTTCAAAAAGAAATTTTGGAATAATCTATGTTTCACTGAGGGTATAACAAAAGCAAACAGCATTTTAAAAGAGTGTTGGTAACGACAGCGAGAAGAGGTGAAGAAACTAATGCTATGAGGATGCTTAGGTTTAAAAAATGACCTGATTTGTTTCTTGTCAGGTATTGTCAACGTGGCATGACTTCGTTTTGAATATTTTTATTCAACAGTATTTCATAAGTCACTATGAAAATAAAAATCAGATTCTTAACTTTTGTCTAAAGACTTTTTTGTACACATTTCTTGTAAACAAACTTGATGTTGCCAGCACACTGGAATCTGCTGATGACATCACCGCAGCAGAGACTGCACCCAGACCAAGAAATGATACAACAGGAGGAGTCAGGTGCTGAAGAACTATTGACAGAATCAAGGCAGATTGGCCATTTTCAGCTGGTGTAAGATGCGTAACCTCGGCATATGATGTAGCTGTCCAATCTGAAAGATACTTGATTGTTTCAGAGATTTCTAAACATACTGTAGGAAATTGCATAAAAAATGCCTCCAGTAGAAGTTTTCTGAATCCTTTATTGCGCACAAATACCAGCCACATTTTCTTTTAAAAATCGCTGGATTTCGCAAAAACGATCGAAAATTTGAAGTAAATATTACCTCATACCGCAAAGGTAAACATTACTTCATTTGGTTTTAAACTCTGTGTTTTGTGTTTAAATAATATACTTGACGTGCGTTGGCAACAAAAATGGTTACTCAAGGCCTTTGAGAAATTTCTCCGCTTTTTTTGTTCAGCAGCGGGTGGCATTTAACCTTGGGCGCGTATCAAGTGGGATTGGAGGCAATTTTCTAACCTTTTTTTCTGTTACCTACTTCCGTGGGCGGCGGAAGGTGGGTTCAAGGCGTGAATTCTCCCCAAGGATTTGAAATTTTATATTTTCCCATTAAATTTTTCGTGGATTTATTTCCTTAGTTTAGAGTTGGTGAAATTTAATTTCATCACTGTTGGCCCCCTCTGGAAAATGCTTGTGGCTGACACCTGCAAAATGCCACTATTGGCCCCGCCTCGAAAAAATCCTTCCCAAGCCGATCGTCTTTTCACTGAGAACCGGTGTCAAGCGAAACTTCTGCGAAATCGCTGACTTCAAGCCATCTGCGCATGCGCAGAGTGATATTCCAGGTCATGCATTTGGCAAGCGGTGGCTGTTCAGTGAGATTTCAAACATGTTGAGAATTGATGATCGGGGGTTAAGGTTTAGAGTGTAAGGTTAGAAGTTGGTGTAAGGTTTAGAAAAAAATTGACATGTCAGGCTAAGTCTAATATTTTTGAGTGGTTACTTACTCGCAAGTTGTCGCTTACTGTGGACTATCTGATGCAAGCCAAAAGTTTTTTATTTTCGCAACAAACATAAAAAAACAATTGCCAAAATTTATTCCTTCACTCTGAGAAGCAAAACAACTGACATACAAGAATGAGTCAGGAATTTCGCAGACCAGAAATTTCGCTTGACACCGGAAACATCTGCTCTACGATTGCACCCACCACTGAAGTACTCAGCGCTAACAGCGATATGACTTAATAGAGACCTGATGGATATGAATTAATAGAGAACTGCGAAAGATGCGTGCTGATTGTCTAATTGTTGATCTTCTCTGTCAGTGTTAGGTGCATGGAATATACGCTGTACAGCATGGGTTGCTTGAGTCAGTTGCAGAACTATAGTTGAAAAGAGCACCAAATCTGAGTGCGGTGTGTTTAAAACTTTTTTCATTGTTTTAAAGACATGGAAGCTTGTTTTAAAAACACAGACCGACCAACATGCAGTACTGTTTGTGATGGCAAGAGGCTTGAAATTTCTAGAACAGGCTATTCTTAGAGCTTCAATATATAGCTGTAAGCACACACACACTTGCCTAAAATTGTTTTTGTTGAGGTTTTTATTAACAACGCACATTAGATCCAGATTTAGGTTTTAGCCTCAATGAAAATAAACTGTGTTTTCTTCACGTCTAAGGAAAACCTCAATTGCAACACTGCACCATATTTAAATTCCTGTATATTCCCAGATAAACTAAACTTCAAATATTATCTATCCGTCGTTTGAGCGCAGCTGACTTTTAAGAGATTTTGAAAAATTATTAACAACGCAGAAGTAACCTACCAAAAGCTATTGTTGTAAAACTTTTACAATTTATGAACAAAAGTTTTAAACACTTTAAAAACAAGTTTTACAAATAAACAGCGCTGACTTGTGGATGCTGCAGCGGCTCCAATAAGAATCGGTGGAACAGACATTATGATCGCTCCAATGCCTCCACCGAAACAGAGGAATCGTGCTGTTTCTGCGCTCTTTGTTGACAAGACTCGCTGCCAGAATACTTGCCATGGAATGCCACCGAATGTCTGAGGAAGAAAACAACAAAGAGCAAATGGTAATGTAACCTCTTGAGTTCTGTTAGTTGGCATGTAAAGGAAAATGTATTACTGTCATCGAAGAGAGAAAGACAAGGATCATGAACTTACCAGTACAATGGTGGAATCGATCCAATATCCTGCATAATTATTGTCCCAGGTTCCCAGCCACGAATGGTTGCTTTGAGCAGTCTCGATGATATTTGACACTGCTGGGTTAGTGAGAACGAAAGGGACGCTGA
>Ga0210059_1017004_pt1 | contig 10424 bp, 6 predicted proteins | sample Ectturendosymbi2_FD_188042 | JGI IMG/M metagenome (GOLD analysis project Ga0210059, IMG submission 188042) | Ecteinascidia turbinata endosymbiont from Florida, USA - Sample 2 (SPAdes) (version 2) | ecosystem: Host-associated > Tunicates > Ascidians > Unclassified | place: Key West, Florida... | reverse complement strand
AAAACCTGCATAAAAATCACAACCACTTTATAAAATGTTGTTGGTGAATCCTCCAGCACGTACAGATGTGGGAAACTTCCACGTCGAAAGATCTAACGCTTAACTAAATAAGACTTCAATCTCACGCAACCTTCTCAATTCAGAGTTTTCGACAGTACTCCGCTTCTCAACACTCATAGAGGAACGTCAGAAATGATCGTAAAATTGTTCGCTACTTCATGTTGATCGTAAAATTGTGATCGTAAAATTGTTCGCTACCACAGTACCCCGCTTCTCAGCACTCATAGAGGAACGTCAGAAATGATCGTAAAATTGTTCGCTACTTCACGTTTTGCGCATGTTTCCTGTATTTGGACTTGAATTTTGTTGCAACTTAACTGTGGAGGCGAAGCTGGTCATTATAAATTTTGTAATTTCTTTAAGCGCGTTGATAATGAGACTTATCGGAAGCAAATTAAATTATTTCTAGAAAATCAGCTGCTTTGCTTACATTTTTCACCTCTAGAACTGCCTGTCTGGTGAATCATTTCAACTTTAGTTATTAATCTGGTGCTTACTGAGGCAAAAAAACTAGTTACTCCAGGCGTAATCAGTGCGCCAGTCGAGAGCGCCGTTTCTGAGAACGCCTGTTTGTGCCATCTTGCTCATAAGAACTTGATCAACAGTATTTTAAACGCAGTTGACAACTTCATCTCTACGTCAGAATCGCATCTTGTTTTTTATGTTCTTACCAAACCAGCCACATGCAGTATAGGCTCGCTTCAAAGTTGCTGATCCTGGTGCTTCAGAAACAAAATAGGTTTATAATTGCATGCACGACTAATCCCCTAGAACTAAAACGTTTATTCTGCAATAGTTTCTTTGCACTGAAAATCATCGTAAACCACATGATGAAGGTTATAGCTTCCAACTAAGAAATGAGTGGCATGTAATCGCAGTTACAGTGTTTTTGTTCCCCGTGTACGCAACCCCTAATGCTGGCCCTATCAAACTGAAAGTATATCTTATATGCAGATGACAAGCTTTGCGCGTCCCATACTGCAGCACGCACGCAGCTACAAAATACTTCAGTGAAAATAATCGCGAGCCCCACGTAAACACTGTGTTTATCACTAACATGGTCTTTAGAATCACTACTTCATGTTACCTTAAATAGGTTTTGGATTAAAAACAACCGAAGTTTGGTTGACACGTAAGTTGCAGAATTGATATATTTTTAAAATCTGTTCTGGCGAGCTACCACGCTGAGTGGAACACGGAGATCGAAACTCTAACCTCACCAACCAAATCAGCACATGCGTTGAGACGAAATAAGTTTTCACACCAAACTCTCGTTGGCCTGCTATGTGCTTAAGACGGCCTGTTATTTCCTGACGGCAATGCAAAATACAGTACCAAATGCATGGTCGTAGGAGATGGGGGGTGCAGGGACACCGTCTTAACCGGCACCTTAAATGTTTGCGAAAAATCTGGTAAAGTTGGTAAAAATAGGGCGAAGTATTTGAAGACTTTTTAAAATTCTCTTATAAATCTAACAGATGGAACATGTTTATCGCATTTTCGAAAAAATGTAAAAAATGGAAATTGCTTTGATTACTTACTGTTCTTGAAAAGTGCATACAACAGTAATTCCCTACTTACATTTTCCGGTTTGAAAAATTGGGCTGCGATCCCGGCTTGATTTAATTTTTGTTTCGGGCATTATCTTTGACAACACCAAACATTTTTGATCCCCTATATGGCTATGTAGTGGCTTATCTAGAGTATGGCAGTCATGGCTCGTGCCATGGGCGACACGTTGACAGGGGCGCAAAAATTGCTCGGTAAAAAATAACATTTGTTACTTACAGTTTCTTCAACTTCTATTTTGCGCTCCATATAACCATTAACTCTAACGTTACATCCAGAGATGCCGTAACGGGGGTTCATCACGGGGTCACTGCCCCCGTGACTTTGAAAGGGAGGGGCAACGGGGAACAGGTACTCTTACATAACAGCATCGTAGGTAATTTCAGGGACCCCGGAGAGCGGTGAAATGATGGGGTTATTTCCCTCCTGCCCTTCTAAAAGGGGGGCAACGAGGGCGGAGGTGCATTTTCATAACAGAATCATAGGTAATTTTATGGCTTATGAAGATCGACTTGAAACAAATTTATTGTAGCTTTTCGCGCATCCACAAAACTCGAATGGTTTTCTATAATTGCTGCTATTATTTTTGAGGTCAACGTTGTTGCTGTGCAAAAACAAGCATAATTGGTAACGAGTTGTTTGTTTTTTACAATCTTCCATTGCCCTCAACTCTTTTACTGCCCCCCTGCCCTCCCGCTGTTCCGGCGTCCCTGGTTACACCATCCCCCGGCGCCCGTAGCTAATGCAATAATTCCGGCGTGTTGCACCAGCACCACCAAGAATTGTGACACATATGACGGTCAACGATTGTTACAGAACAGAAACGCTTATTATATCTACAAGATCTCGTCCTTTTCACGCTATAACAGTGGCTCTTAACTGGGGGCACGCCTCCCCAGGGGGGCGCGAGCTGTTACGCGCTCTACAACATGGGAAGTTTTATCGGAAAACTTACCAATAAATGCATTTGTTTTACAAATTTGTTAATGTCAGGGGGGCTTGAAACAAAGAACAGTTACTTCAGGGTGGTGTGGTAGATGAAAACTTAAGAACCACTGCGCTATACGAATAGGCTAAATCAGTCTGTGTTGACTGTATGAGAGGCTAAGTTAGTCTGTGCTGCTGCGTTTCAGACAATAAGATATTCGTCAGAATGTGGCTGAGAACCGCTGCGGCCCACTCCAACTTTATGAAACTTCTTCGATGGCAACTGATGTCAGATAAATAGGCTAAACACAATGTCCCAGTCCAGACACTAAGGAAGAGAACCGTAATTAGTCCTCGAGATGGATAACGTTTAAAACAAAAATAAACACATATTTTCTGTTTCATGTTGTTTATTTTTTTATGGTTTATCTTTCGTAGAAATTGTTCCAAAGGGCGCACTTTCAAACTGTGCCATGGGCGCCATTTTGCATATTTTGCATAGATACGCCACTGTGGCTATGCCCACATATGATCCCATTCTGATAAAAATATATCTCATTTTCGACAATGGCAAGCTGAACGAAAGTTCAGCACAAACAGCGGAGCACGTTTCAAACAAACCCTCACCTGGAAAGCTTATATTTTCGATCCTTAGTTTTCTCCTGATTTTCAAATGAATTTGCGGTGTCCAGCTTAGTTTCAGCTTTTCACAATTACACTGAAAACTCAGTTTATGTTGAAATATCTGTAGGTAAAATTAAGATTTCAGGTTTCAACAGTAGAGGAAAAATGATCCGTATTCTCATTATGTCAAGCGTAGCAGATGATCATTGCACGTAAAACTTCCCGAAACACTTTCGGTCATTTGTGTCCACTTTTGCTCATTCGTGACTTTTCTGTATCTTATTCATCGCTAATCACTAATAGTCAGGCATAGCTGCCTGCAGGGAATTATTCCGTGCGCAAATGAATGCATTCACACGTATGAAAATGCAATCGATTATAAAGCATAAAAATGTCAAGAAACCATGTAGCACCACAGTATCAGTGGCGAATCCAGGGGGGAAGTTTGGTGCAACTGCCACTCCCAAACGTCTGGGTCGTCCCTTGAATGGCGCCCCCTTGCCATAAATGCATCCCTTTCTGATGCCCATGAAAGTAGAAACGCTTAATCGTATATTTAACTTCAAAGAAAGGAAACGTTCACTGTTCAGACGATAGCCGCGGTGCCATTAATTCGTCTGTCCACGTGGGGATGGCCAGCAAACAAAATTACCACCTTCCGCCGAGATGCTGAAATCAAAACCGCCGGTTCAACCCCAAGCTGCGAATGTTTAGATTCGACTGATTAGAACAGGGGTGGGGAACCTGCGCACCGCGGGTCAAATGCGGCCCGCGTGAACATTTGATATGGCCCGCATTACAATTTTCGTTACCCAAGTTAGAGTACAAAATCGCGTCAAAACGAAGCTCCATGACAAGCAGGTACTTAGTAAGTCAAGAGAAGTCACTCTTCTTCATAGTTAGATAAAAGTAGAACCTTAGGATAAAATCAATTGCTTTTGCGGCCCGTCAGCGATAATGCACAATTCATGCGGCCCATGACAGTAATTAGGTTCCCCACCCCTGGATTAGACTTTACGAACTGGCCTTACAGAACAAAGAAAAGAAGCTCTAGTGTCAGTAAACCACTTTTGTTGTGTTCTTCACTGTGCAATCTCAAGAAAAAGTACACGACAGCTTTGAGACATAAACGTGTTAACAACTGCATTACACAGTCGTAAGCAAACAGACGAATCATGGCCGGAAGTGCGGGAAAGGTTCCACGACTGATACAGATGAAGATTACGTCACACACAGATACACCGTGCGCAGGTTGAATATACAGTACCATGTAAAACACGGCCCCGTAATAACTTTGCATTTGCTTTTCAATTGATGACCGTTGGTCTGTAAAAACACTGCAGGGTTTCAGAATTGAATATACCAGGACCAACGGATTTTTAGAACAACTAGAAGCCCTATTATATCCTACAGTTCCAGAAATCTCCGTGTTCGGCGTCAAGCCAGCAAATATCAAAAGTGCCAGGAAGGAGTTTAGCAAGCATGTGGACAGAATAGAGCAAGGCGGTAAACTAGCGGATATTTGTCTGATACGGATAATCGCATATTCCGTTAAACGCATAAAAATGCTTAGCTAACTTAACCGGTTTCGTCGGAAAAGAAGTTGTAGCCCAGGCCTAGCAGAGGACGTCTGATAAAAACTGCAATCGCGCAGCGGTTTAGAACGTCGATCAGCGATCACACGACCTGTTAATTAAGTTGTTACCTCACTACATATTGCCATGAGCTTGTTGAGTGTTTCTTTAGAGCGCAGAGTGCCCCTGTAAAATCTATTGCGACTGCAGAACTTATTGAAACCATTTGTTTTGCCGACATTGCAAGTTTTCACGTTTATTTAATCCAAATTTATTTCGAATCTAAATATTTGAAAAAACTCTGATTTTTTTATTCGAATACTGAACCATACAAATCCATAAGATTCGATATTCCATTGTATGCATCCCTACTTACGTTATATAATCACAAGCGTAGTTGCTTTCGCTTAACACTGTTCTCGACTTGCCGCTGGGCTGCACGAAATTGGTCTGTGGTTGTTACAAGTAAGCCTCAAAAATGAAAAGGAAGACCAGTTTGAGGGCTGTTGCCAGAGCAGTTCGTGAGTCCACAGTATGTCTGCATCGTAGGTTTGCAACATAGAGGTGAATTGAGTTTCTTGACGGAACTAAGCACCTGATTGAACCATAATGCAGCGTACAAAAAGCTATAGATGTATACGTTAGCAAACAACTTGCCGCTATGTGGCAAAAATGCATTGAGTATGCTTGACTAGCTCAAAGAATTATGACCTAACTATGCAATCGTACAACTCCTCACTCCATGTACATGGACAACGCAGAGGAGTATTAAAGTACTGCTAGGGGCGTAACGAGGTTAGATGGCGCCCGGGGCAAGAAGCAAGTTTGGCGCCCCCATGTTCGCACCTGAGGTCTTTCGGAAGCAAATGTACTGCATTGAAGTACTTGTGATATTGTTAGGACTTTTCGGCGCCCCTCGCAGTCATTCGGCGCCCTCGTAGTGTTTCGGCGCTCGGGGAATTGGGTCCCTTGCCCCCCGTCGTTACGCCCTGATTACTGCGCCCAGCGATGCGCCTCATCAAACGATGGTACTGTGCTCTAACCAGAGGCATAGGGGATCCTTTGGCTTCGGAGGGGAAAAATTTTCAATTCGCCCAAATTTTTTCGCCATTGTGAGGAAAACGAGTCGGAAAGTTTTGCAGGGCGACGATTCTGCTTAATCAACTTGCCCAAACTTATCGGGAAGTTTTTTCTGAAACTTTTCAAATCTTGCCCGAATCTTTCCCCACCTCGTACGCTTATAGCTCTAACGCAGAAACTTTGGCAAAATGCTAGCTATCTACAGCTTGGTGGATTGAATAATTGGTTTTACGCTGTCATTACAATTTTTGCTCAACATTTGAATATTTGCAGTCCAAAATCGGGGGAATGACGGCCCCTTTCGCCCCAACCTGGCTACGCGTCAGGCAACAGTGACTGATGGCTGTGTGGTTTTGATCCTTTTGTTGCAACTGCAAACCAGTAGACAACTCACGCTGGCCACGAAAAGACAACTATGACATGGTTAGCGAAATTTACAAACGACAGAAAAATGCTTAACTTATTGGTTGTTAAATCATTCCGCTTACATCATATAAATTTGAGCAGAAAAGCTATCATCTGGTGAAAACTTTGACTCTTTTACTGGTGACTGTGGTGTTGGCGATGGTTCGTTGTTTCAAATTGGTGATAGGCTGATCCTCATCTGTGTTTTCTGGCCTGGCTGGATAAAAGCAGACCCATCGCCTGATCAACAGCATTGGCGGTGGCCTTGAGCTTCTTCTGGGCCTTCGTCATAGTATGCAATGCATTGAAAAATGACTTCATGGGGAGACTACAGCTTGACTTTGGAGGTGTTGTTTATGAATTTGGGGGCTCAGCCCCATTGCTTCCACTTCTGTTGAACGGTGTCACAACTTTTCTTCACAACCTGGTCTAGTGGGATTGATGTTTTTTTCTTCACATCAGCAATCCAATGTCGAAAAATGCGGAATTGTATTAAACACTTGATTGAAATGTATTTTAGGGCAATATGCTTAAAGGCCCAGTGTGAATCTATCACGCGATTGTGTGATCGTTTTTCACGATAGCATGCAGAGCTACCTAAAATGGGAGTAGTGTCCTAGCAAATGCCTTTGAATTGTCGCTTCAGCAATAAATAAGTTTTTCATGTACATGTAGATGCACAAGCTTCGCTTGGAAACGTGATCACCATTTCGCTTTCTATTAGTCTTATCGTGGGACATGAGTTGCCACTTCCAAGTCTGAGAAGAACCGTTCTACTTCTAACCAGGTCGGGAATGCATTTCAGACACCGTTCTTCACTGACTTCGCTAGAGATAGCCAAAACAATGGCAAACGCTTGCGTGCAGCATGCTTTTGTACCTATTAAATACATTTTGTAGATGTACGAGATATGTGTACCTTTTGAAAAATGAGGCCTACTGTTTGGGACCCGTTTCAAACGTTTTCTGAATTAATGATATACAGCGCTTTCAAACTGCGGTTATTCCTTGAAAAATCGCATAGTTCGACCAACAATAATAGGTACTTTTTGGCCTACAAAAGATAGCCACTTTAGTGTGACCCCAGCGATTGTCGCAGACAACATTTGGTATTAAAGCAAGCAAAGACCTTTTTGGCGCACCCCTATTTGACTGCCACCCAAACGCCAGGTCTGGATCCGCCACTGCACAGTATATACTTGCTGACGATTCAGAGCCAACAGAAAAAGAAAAGATACAAGAAACGAAGACGACGAAACAAAGACAAAATCAGAAACAATGCATTAAACTTCACATTATTGAACAAAAACATGATTACAGATTGATTAGAACATGATGATATGGAGGTAAAACCATGTAGGAACTATGTACACAACAAAGAGTGGTATCTAAAAAAATTTACACTGCCCGTTAAAAGTAGTTGGTATCGACCCAGATCGTATCAGTCCGGAGACGATGGACGCAACCAAGGATGTCATGCGAGGCCTACGGAAGCGATAGGATAGAGTTTCTGTCGATAAGAGCGGCAATTTGTCGAAAACAGAAATGTGGCGCACGTCACAGATGCAACAAAAATACTCAAGCAATCCGTTCGTTTGGAGATGGGGGGTTATTGCGGAAATGATCCTTGACGATCGACACGCAGAAAAAATCGCGGCGCGGACCAGAGAAGCTTGGTTATTGCATTTTTTCATGACAGTGGCAGGCCCATAGCCACGGGGTCATTCGGGTCAGTGTCCCCAAAGTTTTTTTGTTCTCCCCAAATTTTGTTGCGCCGAGAAAAATTTGTTTTAAACATATAATGAAAACAAAAATGCTGCTCTCCTAAAAATGTATTTTCCCCTCAAACCTTAAAACCTGGCTACGGCCCTGAACAGCGGACCAGTTTGGAGCAAGACTCGAAAGATTTTGTGAACTGGAAAATGCATCTTTGAATTAGGTAAAAAGCTGGAACGGTTAAGTTTTGCAAGAACAAAGCATAACTATGAATAAAGAACTTGCACAGCTCATAACGGGAAAGATTTAACCTAGTTTCTATGGAGATAAACAACTACTTCCCCTAAAGTCTTGGCTGCATCTATCTTTCAAAATCAAACAAATACACAAAAAGGCTTCGACAAGGTGTCATGAAAAGGTTAGGGTTTGACAAATAGAGCAGCTGTGAAATGTTAAAAGTTGTAAACAATTAAAACACGCAAAGTGAACACATTGACAAAGTGTGACCGTAAAAAGCTTACTGGCAAAACACCTCGCAGAACAGACCACAACTTGCATATTCCAATTATGTGCACGATACCAACAATGTCGGGATTTTTGACTTCCGACAAACTGTCTGGAATTCTTCGCAGCGGAGCCAGAGAATTTCGATATCGATGCTTCAAAAGTCGTCGATTATCTGCGAGGTTGAAAAGTTGTGTTTGTATTTGTATGTCGCGCTAGAATACATGCGGTACAGTTTAAAATCTTTGACTGTGTAGCTACCTTGATTTATCTTCCTCTTGACCAGGACAAAGATTATCAACTCGCTTTCAGCCTCAAACGTTGATACCATTGAAGTTACAGTAAGGACAGGCAAAATGTTGAAGAACAACTCTTGTCACGAACCAAAATCAATTCCACAATTACCCGGTCAAAGTTTAAACCATTTGCAATTAGCAACACGTTCGCGCCACCTCAGTTCAAGTTATTTCACCAGTTTATCGTATCGTTCTATGTGCAAATCGGAGCTGTCAATCCCATATCACATTCCACACTCAAAAGGCTATTCACAACTTCAAACATAACAATAAGCACGGTTGGTGTCTGTCGGAAACCTAAATGCAATGGAAACAGAGATTCAAAAAAAGCATCCAATAAGTTAAAATGGTTTTCCCATCAAAAACATATTCGCAATCCGTTGAAAACGGTCTCCTGAAGATTCTTTGTCAGGGTGTGACAGCACACAAACTGCCCAATAGAGTAGCATGTGCGAATGACCGACAAAAATCGCGTTTCCGACATGGGCATACAGAAAAACTGCTTAAAACCCTTGAGTCGTGCCTTTTGCGATGTCCCCACGGTCCCAACTTGAACCAACGCAGCGTCGACCTCACCTTTGACAAAAGACGGCAAAAAATGAGCAGTGCGGCAGCACGCCTGTTAGGTAGCAGTTGAACATTGAGGTCAGGAGAAGTCTTACGTCTGTTGGCCAAGGGCCGACCGTTGACTTCCGGCCTGTTGTTTGTTGGCCAAGGTCTGTTATCAACCAAAGAGATCGTACTTTGAGGCGGATACGCGTCTACACCTGTGGTTGCTTCACCTTTGATCTCATGCGATGCCATATCGCGGCAGGCGCAAACCTAACGCGCGAAGGTGTGTAGAACAGGAATCTGGTAATTTTTGTGGTTCCTAAGATCATATTAGATTGGAAATGCAGCGTACGGTGAAATGCCGCAGAACCAAACCCCAAGTCGTTTTACAAAATATCTCACTGCTTCGGTGCTTCCTCTTCTGATAAAGAACATTTTCCTTTCAAGTTAAAGTTCTGTCATGTATGTTGCTATAAACAAGTGACATTCACTTACGTCATGGCATCGTGAAACTCCATGAGCTGTCACGTATTTGCTTGTTATAGCGCCAGTTATCGGTTTGGAAGCTTCCCACCAACGAGGCGATTCAAGATATCAACACTCGTTTTGAACCGCGGTTTTTATATTCTAGCTGGCGATGACGGGCGCAGATTTTCGATATCAGTGAACGAGAAAAGAAGCGATATGATGAGCATGATTCGGCGAAATCCGTGAGTCACGAGAAATAACAAGTGAACTGACTGTGTCCCGGCAGCAACAAAAATGTGACCCGGACGAGGACGGCTGTCGTTTCCAAAAAGCATTTGATGAGCACGCGGTGGTGCTTTGAAAATCGTCAATCGATTTAAGAGAAAAATTAGTGCTTTTATTAATTTTTGAAATTGCCCCATTTACCAGGGTCGCGCACTCGGAGTCGCAAGGAGTCGGAGGATTTCGGGTGGAGTCGGATTTCTAAAGCACCAGGAGTCGAGTCGGATTTTCTTATCCGACTTCGATTCCGTTACGGAAATCTACAGAATGAATTTTTATGATTAATAAATGTTCTTCAAATAAATAGTTTAATTCAAAGCCTTAACTCATGTATCTAGTGACAACAACAAAATGCTTGTTTCTAAAAA
>Ga0210059_1017002_pt1 | contig 10425 bp, 5 predicted proteins | sample Ectturendosymbi2_FD_188042 | JGI IMG/M metagenome (GOLD analysis project Ga0210059, IMG submission 188042) | Ecteinascidia turbinata endosymbiont from Florida, USA - Sample 2 (SPAdes) (version 2) | ecosystem: Host-associated > Tunicates > Ascidians > Unclassified | place: Key West, Florida... | reverse complement strand
GCTGAGCTCTTTGGATGAACTTTCATACCATGTGGGGGGTACAAGCCTCTAGGTTGAAAAAAAAATTATTAATGCAGTTTTCATTAGAAGTGAGCATATGGAGTAGAAATGAAGAGCTGCAAACGAAAGGTCGGCGAGCTGCAAGTGGCTTGCGAGCCGCATTTTGCCCACTGTTGTAATATAATATCCATTGCTTTTGTAGTGTGTACTTATGCTGTTAGCAGGGAGTATTAAGATATGATACCATTACAGATTTAAGCGATAAATCCACAGCACACCATTGTAAAGTAGGAATTTTTATTAGAAACCATTAGGCTTACTAGCAAGGTTTGCTAGATTACTGGCAAAGTTCACTAGGAAACATTACGTTTACAAGCAACAGCATAACATGAAAGTTATAACTAATTGGTAGTGAAGTAGCATTGCTTTGCATTGCAGTCCATTATCAGGTGGGTATAAAAAAGCAGTGTAAACAAAAATGTGGACTTTTCTTCAAGTTTGCACCTGTGGAAAAAATTCTATGTTGTCAGTACAGTAACCAGTTTTATTTTCTCCTAAGCTTTGTGGGTTAAATTGTGTTTTACTTTGTGATTCATCATTGCATATCATGGGTACAAAAGATAAGAAATCAGAAGTTTTCAGCTATTTTAAAAAAGTCAAAGGTGAATTTCTTGCTAGAAGTCATGCTATTTATCTGAACAAAAGGCTTTCAAACACATCTTCACATTTGTGTTAATGCATGTGTGCACGTTTGACAGAATAAGAGAGGTAATCAACTCTGTTTGAACCTGTTAGTTTTGTTTTTTCGCTGATTTCCTCATGGTAAGAGCGCTGCTGGTAAAAACTGCCAGATTAAATCACTTAAAAAAGTTTGGTGTGTTCTCTTAGTTTTGTGTACTTGATTATAATTCATTTTTCATTCAATTTGAGGAACACCAAGACAATTGAAAATATTAATTTGTGAAAATGAGCAGAAGCTGGAGCCATGAAAAAAGAGAGCTCTGGAGTTGGAGCCACAGTCATGAAAACCACAAGTTCTGGAGCCATGTTCATGAATAGAAGAGCTCCGGAGCCGGAGCTGTGTCATATTTACGACAGCTCCACAGACCTGTTTAAAAGTTTTGTTACAGAATCTAGCTTTTCCGTCGTAATCAGCCCTACATTAATCATATTTTTCTTGCTGGTGCGCAATATACTATCTCCAGTTCTTTTTTTTAGAAAAAATCTACCCAGACAACCCCTGCATGTCAGCATGAAAAGGTTCTTCATCATGAAGTGATTTTAACATACAAAAATGTTTGTTCCATTCCGCCTGCCCAACGCAATTACTGCTTCCAATGTCAAAATGTAAAGTTGGTCTTTTCTTATTTCAATATTTATGAAGTTTCACTTTTTTGCTTCATTCTCCGTCAGTGTGGGGCATTAGAGGCACTAATTAATTTTCCATACTGTTTTTTTTACCTGTGCTATTCATTAGCAAATATTGCATGGTTCCGCATCATATCGGAGAGTATGTGATAATGCAATAATATACAGTGCTTCAACTGCAGGTAAAGTTTATGGCTGACACTTTTAACAATTTCTTACCGGTATTGCGTTTCAGTTTTTTATTGAAGGAAAAAACAACCATGGAACGCACAGAACGTTAAAGAATGTTACAAAAGCGATGCTTCTATCTCCAACAAAGCTTTTGTCATCTCTGCAAGATGATAAAGTGCATGCGGTAACACTCTAATTACTGATTTTTCTGTTGCGCGAAAGTTGACAATGAAATTTCGCCATTGTGTTCACTACGTCACGTCAGACTCGCACAAGATACCCTGTTTTCGATAAAGGTCTGGCTGCACGTCAGTCTCACGCTAAGTTTCTTGCTTTCAAGGTTGTTGTGTGTGTGCATGCTTAGATTTCAAACTTCAAAGTGTATGTACGAATTGCAGAATGTATCGTTAACTATGACGTCTTTTGCGTAAATGCCTGTTTTTTCAAAATGTTTCTGCTGAATGGAATTTTGCTATAAAGAAAGTGCAGTGTTTAAACGGAAGTCATTCTTTCGGTTAATTTCATCATTTTTGTGGCTAGCTTCTTAGTTTAATGCAGTGGAAACGATGCAAAACAACAGTCAGACTTGTTTGTAGCGATTGTAACTGCTTAGCTCTCTGTGCTTTAATGTTCCATTTTTTCAGCAATACTTCATCAGTGACAGAAGTACGGACTTTTTACATTCGACGCTGAAAGCCTTGAATGTCACTCACCTCGTTTGTCTTGGAATGCCTCGCGTGCATGAAGTTGTTCAACAAAACCAAGGCAACTCGTTCAAGAGTATTTTGCTCGACATCGACCACAGATTTGTAAGGGCAACAGGCTCGGTTAGATTTGATGCCAGTAGCTAAGCTATTGTTCACGGGCGTTTAATCCTGCAACATTTTTGATGACGTAATTTGTTGCGATGATTTGATTCACTTTTTGTTAATTTTTTCTACACGAGCACCCAAAAGCAAGGGCAAATAGCGCCTTACCTGCACTACATAGACTTGAAAAATTGCAATTAATACTTGAAGTGCGTGTATAATATACGTTTGATTTATGTCTCAGTAGTATTATTGACATGATTTATCTGAAAACTAGATTTTTTTGCAAAGTTAGTTGATCATTGCACCAGCCTTGACATAACGGATGAATGTTCCTCAGTTTTAGAACTTGTGGTTCTCAACGTGTTTGTGTATTCCTCTTCAACAAACCGAGACATTTTCATTTCCTCCCACCATCAATCACAAAAAGATAAGCGCCCAGACGAGCATTACAAGATACCAAGTTTATGAAACAAATCAACCACATAAGAGTTTCTCTGAAACTGTGAATTTTGCAGAAGTGTAGATCTGTATGTTTAACTTCTGTTTTTGCCTTATATAGAATAAAAAATAGTCTAAAGCACAGCGTCTGGAATTAAATATATTTTTCTTCTGCTAAAGAACAACTTCAGTAAAATGTCAATGAAATCTTTCATTCATTTACCTCAAAAGCAGTGTCATTCAAACAAGATGATACTGAGCTTTCTGAATTTCATAAATTTCAATAATCAGCCACTCACTTACTGAGACACCAGTGCCTACAATGCAGCACACCAACAAGGCCACGCTCTCCATCTTTCTACACACTTAACAGCATTCTTACATCATAATACTGAATTGCCTGTCATATCAACTCAATTCTAGTGGATTGGAAAATCCAGAAATGCAGCCAAGCGCAGCATCTGCGGTAGTTATTACATTACACGAAAGCTGCTAGCACGGAAGCTAGAAAATTATAATTGCTTCAAATATCAGATCTTGCTGAAGCAGAAAAATTAAAACTAAGAGCATTTCTTTTTCCATCCTTGGCAAAATTTTCTCGCAGGTTTGAAAAATCCTCCGTAAGTGAGAAGTGCTTTCCGGTTGGGAACCGCTGATTTAACCTTTTGTGTTCTTGAAAAGTTCCTGCTGGTATCCATGTAGTGATGAACAACTCAACGGAATTTTTGCAGAAAATGTTCTGGCCTCCTTCGAAGTTTGTTCACTTCAACATGTTCAACCATTACCTGTTTGATAAAGCTGGACAAGAAAGCCTGAAATCTTTTTTCCTCGACTGTTCCACAAACAAAGGAAACTTAGCAATCGTTACCGATCCACCGTTCGGCGGGCTGGTCGATTGCATATGCGAAAGTGAGCCTGGCGTTTATTTCTGGCTGTGCCCTTGGTAGCGTGATTGCAACGAACCGAGGGTCTGTCTTGGCGACGTACCTGGCCAGCGCAGGGTTGTGAAACCGGAACTCAGATCAGATTCCAAGCTCCAGCTCCAGGCATTTAAATTTTTGGCTCCGGATCCGGCTCCGGAACGATTTGGTCCATTGAAAACTAAAAACAATTGTATTATTTGTACAACTCGCTTGACCCACAAACGACGTCTCTGGTACTGGAACCCAAATTTCAGGCTCTGGCTCCCCCATCTAAAAGTATTGCACCAGCTCCAGGCCTCCAAAATAGCTTGGGCTCCGACTCCACAGCCCTGCCCCAGCGTGTTGGTGATATTGTCGCATCCAGGCCCGTAGCCACGGGGGCATTTGGGTGCAATGCCCCCTCATATTTTGTTGTGTCTAGAAAAATGTCTTAAACACAACAAAAACAATAATATTGCCCCCCAAAAAATGTATTTTGTCTCCTAACCTTAAAATGTGGCTACGGGCCTGGTCGCATCCGCAGCTGTTTCTTTTCGCAGCTTTGAAATGGTTGAAGCAGGAATACGGTAAGCTCGGCGATCAGATCGGCGACAGCGTCGCAATCATGTGGCTCTTTCCTTATTACATGGAACGTCGTATCGTCACTAACATGAAAGATTTCCACATGCTGGATTACCACGTGGACTATGACAATCACAAGAAATTCAAAAATGCCGACAAAGGGAGAAAGATGACGCCAGTCAGAATATTTACGAATGTTCGCAACGACTTAGTGAAGCTTCCTGCCGGCGAAGGGTACAGGTAAAGCGGCGTTTGGTGCGTTGAGGCTGGTTGCGTGGTGATGTGGCGAAGCGACGTCGTTTGCCTACTACACCAATGGGCGTCGGAAGGGGGAGGGCACGACGGAGCCAAGTCCCCCCTGGACCTTAAAAATTTCAGCAAAAAAAAGTTGTTTTCTTAGTTTCGAATGGGAATAATCAAATTTCACCGCTTTTGGTGCCCCTCAGAAAAATTTTTGTAAACATCCACCAGTGACTCCCCTGGAAAATATCCTTCCGACGCCAATGCCTACACCGATATTTGCTTATCACGGTACATAAGCGACTGTAATAATTTGACTTTACATTACGTAAAGGTGTGACGTTAGTGTAAGCTTTCGAACAGGCATTCACACGAAATGATTAACATGGAATATATTTTAGAAATGCTGAACAAGGTTTGGGAAGAAACGATGGTCATGCTGTGTTTGACCAAAAGTTTAATTTTGTTTGAAAAGCATTTGCCATTAATCCTAAGTGGATCATCATTGTGTTGTAAGCCAGCATTGGCATGATTTTGACGATACCGGCACTCTGGGAGATGTTTTTGATCGCTTCATCTGGTTCGGATCGTTATTTGTAGTGGCGTTACTAAAAACTTATTTATTTATAATCTTATGAATTTGTAGTGACTCAGCTAAACACGTGGTGTTTTACGACGTTGCGCAACTCATAACTTCGCAAGGAAATCAGGTCTTTTGAACGGACTGATGCTGATAAAAGCTATACAGAAGCGCCACTGGAATATTTCCCGGCCAATAAGCTTGTGTTATTGTCGTTTTAAGGACAGCCTGAACAACGTAGTAATCTGGCGTAAATAACTTACACAAAATTATTTGCGTTAAGTTAACTGATATTCTTTCAATCCTCAGCGATTGAGTTGTGTACCAAACCAAAAACATTCTAGGTGATATAGACTAGATTTTACGAATGGCATGAGCCCGAAAAATACTGAGCATTTTTCTGTAGGTCAAAAACACCAAGCTTTAGTTCGCCTTGTCAAAATACCAAACCTCTGCAAGTAAACGATGTGTACGTAATTTTCGCTTGTATTGAAGTTTTCGTCTCGTTCCTGCTGTTTTTGTTTGAACAGTTACCAGGTATTGACAATAATGTGTTTGCGAGCGTTGACAATAATGTATTGACTGAATATTTTTGCATTTTCAAAGAGGTTGGATTGACCGCATGAGCATTTGATTTTTGTATGCAGATTTTGCAAGAAGTGTCAGCGTTACGTTTACAAAAACAACAAGCACTGCGACATTTGCAAGACATGCCCGTCTAAGGTGAGAGCTTGCGGCAACATGCGCTATTGTGCTCCTTTTGAGGTTTTCTTGATATGGTGCGACGTGTGTCAGCTTGTGTTGGAGACATACTGCAGTAAATGTGGCAATTATAGACAGCTGTTATCATCGGAAGGCTTTTGTTTATCTGCTTTAGGAGGTTCACCTTATGTCTGTGGCAGATCGGAACCGACCAATATACGACGTTAACACTTCACGATCGCGACATTAAAATGATTCGAATACGTAACCAACGAGCGTGGCGTTCAGATATGAACTGGCTGAAAGCTTTTTTCGAAAGGGCGAAACATCAACATTTTGCCTATCTTTATCAGGTTTTAATACAAACGGACGTTCACAAAACGCTTTAAAAGTTCCTAGTCGAAATTCCCAAGGGATAATGCCCGTTTTGCCCCCTCGTGCGGACGCCCATGAGGAGAAGTACTGTACAGTGTCCTTTAACCCTCACCTGTTTATATCACAAAATGTATGTGATTGCAGGACGGCCGGACGTACGTTCATTGCAAGAAGTGTGGCAAGTGTGAGAAACCAGGTAGGTTGATTAGTTTGTTGACGTGCTTGTAAATGCTGTACTGCAGTAGCAAAACGGGTTGCTGCATTGTTTGCCGATTGTTGTTGCCCTGTTTTTTCCGCTTTCTTTTCCGATCGACACGGTGCTGGCGGAAAGTATCAGTATCCATCACGTTGCGTTGAAAATCACGATCTGACTCAAGGGGACGATTGGGGCGATCGCCCCCCCCCCCTATAACCTACGAAGGTAACTTTTTCACCATGATTTTGCACAATTTGGAAAACAGCATTGACGATATAAGGCCATTTTGTCGTCCATTGCTTTTGTCGCAGCAGTGCTGTGAAGTATACCTCATCGCTCTTACAGTTGTGAACCCGTAATGAGACTTGACTGCCAAATATTACTGAAATCGCCCTCCCCCTAAACTTACTGGCTGGATCCGCCCCTGTCCGGGATACGCCTGATCTTACGTAATAATAACGTTTTTGCCTGAGCAGGTCGCGAACACTGCGCAACGTGCGGACGCTGCGAACTCCCTGGTCACGAGTGCGCGCAGAGAAGCGGACGTGCGATTGGTTGTCACATCTGCGGCGAGCTTGACCACAAACGGCGGGATTGTCCTGTGCGGAGCAAAAAGCGACGGACTGCTGCTGACGCGTCAAGTCAAGAGGGCAAAGCTGTCGACGCTGATAACGGCGGTTTCACGTGATATTTAAACCGCAGACAGCTGACTACAGTCTGTCAGTAATTTAACTGCCTGGGCATTATCTGGTATCTCGTCCGGAAGAGTAGGAAACATTTCTTCAAGGAATATGAGGTTATAGTACTGCCACGAAAAAAACGCAAAGCTCTGTTTGGCTTCCCGTGCTGTTCAACTTAGAACGAAAATGCAACATGTAGAATGAAAATGTAACATGTGTCCGAGTCCGTTGTAGCACATTCGTTCCTACCATGGTCCGAGTTGCAACGGTAGACGATTGGTTTCTTGCCAATTTGTTTCCTTTGGCCGTTTTTGAAAATAAATTTAAGCTTAAAGACTAAAATGTCAACAACACTTTCGCAACTTTCAGCTCCATTTTGGGGCTACAAATAGGCTACTGTGTTTAATCTGAAGTGGTTCAGTGGAGTTCCTCACATCCATTGGGATTGTACATCGTGTTTGATTAAATCAGGAACCTTGGCTATGATCATTGATTTGAGTCTGCTCGCTTATGTATCATGTCATCAAAGTTGTGGAATTGGTGTGGCTTTCATTGACCCAGTTCTTTTTGGCTCATGATTGTTATACTATACTACCAATTAGGCCTAACCTTTAGCACAGTTGTGGATTTAAGGGGGGGCGAGCGAGGGCTTGCCTCGCCCACCCCCTTTTAGGGCACTCCTCGAGGTGTTTCGTGCGTAAATATCCTCATTTTTAGTGAAAAAATCTGTAATATACTCCGAAGCAGATAACAAGCAAGTACTTTGCTTTCAAAAGGACCCCCAACAGCAACTCTAATGTGCAGGTACTCTGCTCTCAAAAATGCACCCAGCAACCATCGTAATGCGTAAGTAGGCCCAAGCCCGTGACCAGCTTGGGACACCAGGAGGGGCGAAGAGTTTTCTGAGAGGGCTCAAATTTTTTAAACTATTTCCAGTAGTTTTAAATGATGTCCACATTCTTCCAAGAGGGGCGAGCGCCCCCCCCTGTGACGGACCTGAGTAGGCCTACCCCGCTTTTGAAGAGACCCCCCAACAGCAATTGGAAACTGAGCGACGCTGTTGACCTGGAGTAAGGTTGTTTTATACGGATAACCGAGAGTTTTTGCCATGCGATATCCGGATATTTTTCTGTCGGTTAACCGAATAATAAAGTGAAGTTACTAATGCGTTTTACGCTTTTTTAACCGCCTGGCAAGATTCAAACTACTGTCTATGAAGCTCTGCTTACAATCGAGCTCACTTCTGTGGAAGCAAAAAGGGCATTCAATGTGTGTGGACCAACTCTGGTCTCGTTGACACAATTCCACAATCGATGCATTGTGCTCAGTGGCGTAACGAGGCTGAGTGTCGCCCGAGACTGAACGTCAAAGTGCCTCCCTTTACACCCCTCCATTTTGCTTATAATAATTTGAAATGAAATATGATCATGTTATGTGCTTAGTAAAGATGTAAGGAATATTTTAAAACATCGTCAACGTCACAATCAAGCACTCAGAAACCGAGTGCTTGTTTTTCCTTCTCGGTTATGGGTCTTGTTTTCTTCCCGTTAGCCGCCTTTCTCGTTTGCTCTTCCTATTTTTTCTGCTTTCTTTGCGTATGCATATATGGATCCGGCATATTTTGTTAAATTTTTTTCCTGTTGGCTTTCAGCCTGCAGTAAAGGGCACCACTTAGCCAGTGCCGGATCAACCATTAGGCAAATAAGGCACGTGCCTTAGGGCCAGTAAAAAATCCAGAAAAGTAAGAAAATTGTGATAGGGCCTGGTGATGACAAAAACGTTTTCATGTTTTTTAATGTAAATAAATATTGTTATAAATATATTTATCTATTTGCTAATCATCACGATTAATATTGTTGATAAGAACTTGTTTTATTTCAATCGCATTTGCACGTCTCACTCAGATGTTGCAAAATCTCGTTGGCCAGTCAGCTGTGAATTGTTGCGTCGAACCAGTTTCATATTTTGATTTATTGCAGCGCCTGTACGCATTCTTTGTATCATCAACACATCGTTGGGGTGTCCTGATGACCAGGTTATCACCAGTTTCAAAGTGCTCCTCAGGAGTTCTCCCTAGATGCTACTCAGAATAGCAGCACACGAAATGAAGCAGATGCATTGGCCAAACACATGGACACCATTTAAATTGCCCTAATGTGTGAACTTTGGAATGACACTTTGCAGCGATTCAACAGCAGTAGTAAGTTGCTGTAAAGTAATACCATCGAACTAACATCAGCTATTGGCCTGCTGAAGAGCTTGGATAAATTCTTGGGTGAATGCCGAGGGAAGTTTGACTATTATGAGCAGCAGGCAGGTGATCGCTGTGGCAGCAGTACATGCAAATCTGAAAGTCAGCGAGTACCCAAGCGTAAGAGCTATCTTAGTGATGGAGATGCTGTGGAAGCAGTGGCGCAGCAAGAATGTGGGGTGCCCGGGGCGGCCCTTGAGTTTGGCGCCCTCAAGCCCATAAAAATACATATTGCACAGTGACTGGCTCTTAAAGCTTTGGGCATATACTAACTAGTCTGTGCACCATTATATTATTACAGTAATCTCACATGCTCAAATATGCTATGCTTTAAACACACGCCAAAAAACTCAAACATTGTAAGTAACAGTAAAACAAAAGCAAAAATTTCATACAAGGAAAAATAGTAAAAAAAGTGTAAAAAATTACGACCACCTTTATTTCTGAAAGGAAAACTACAATTTTCTACATAGCAACTTTTCTTGCCTTTTTGTAGGCGAATTCTTCAATGGCAATGTCAAGATTAATTTAATCTGTCAATTGTTGCTCTATAGACAGTGTGGCAAGATTTCTCAACGGCAAGGTGCTTATACTAGATCTTAAGTAATTCTTGATCAGTTTTAGTTTCGAAAAACTCCTGTCACAGGTAGCACCACTAACGGCAATTGTGAGGAAAACCCGCAGCAATGTTACTATATTTCGAACAGAGTTCCCAAGGTTATACTTTTGAATAAACTGCAGAAGTTGAGCGGAGCCTTCTTATTCTACTGTGAACTGCACATCGGCAACATCGTATAACTGTGATGCAACAATAACGTTATTCTTATTGCACAGCAATGAACAAGTGACGCAACAACTCATCAATATTTCTTTTTCGGCTATCAACCTCCTGTACAACTGACCGGCCTACTTGGAATCTGAATGCAGCACGGTGATCTAAAAATTTTCATAATGATGCATCAGCATACTGAAGCAAGAAATCATTTGCCCGAAAAAAACGAGGAACCCTCACGCAGGCCCGGACACGGGGGGGATGCATCCCCCCCACCAGACCTAAAGAGGTGTTGACATGACACTTGATTTCATTAAAAATCATCGCCAAAATACTTTTGTACTGCACATTACTCG
>Ga0210059_1016999_pt1 | contig 10425 bp, 5 predicted proteins | sample Ectturendosymbi2_FD_188042 | JGI IMG/M metagenome (GOLD analysis project Ga0210059, IMG submission 188042) | Ecteinascidia turbinata endosymbiont from Florida, USA - Sample 2 (SPAdes) (version 2) | ecosystem: Host-associated > Tunicates > Ascidians > Unclassified | place: Key West, Florida... | reverse complement strand
CAACAAACCACCAAATGTATTTGTGGTTCCAGCGTTGAAGTCCCCCACAAAACAAATATTAGGGCATTGCAGCTCCTCACATAATTGACTCAATTTACCCAGGTATAACGTTTTGAACGTTTTGTCACATAGTGATGAACGTTTTGTCACATAGTGATGCCCAGATACTAAAAAGATTCAACGTATTTTGTGTATTTTTCTACCTGGGGTTTTCTGCTCAAACGCGGGATTTGTTGATGAGTCTATATAGTGTTTTTAAAAAAGTCTCGCTGGCAGCCCTGATTCAGGCGATTTTCATGCTAGGATACGAATTCTGTTAGCTGAGGTACCACGTACTGTTTTGTTAGCACGCTAGACATCGTCGTTGCGCATTCAACCACATCATGGTACTTCGCGAAGCGTTATACAACGTATAACGAATCGTGGCAGACACTTACCTACACTGCACTTGTTATCGGATTGACACGTGAGCGATTCGTCGCCCTTGGCTCACCTTCGTGAACACACTTGCGAACTCGATATTGGGGCGTTTTTACACTGCAAGGACTCAAATATTTGCTTCGTGGGTTTGGCCTATTGTATTGCGAAAGCTGGGGAAGAGGTGAAAATGAAAAGGTGAAGCCTGATTCCACGACACAAAGGTGCTTTTTGTAGGTGTTGTTGGAAACGCCGAGATGTGATTTTATATAGTGTAGTCCGAAAAATAACAGCCAGCAGAGAAAATCGTGGAGAACTGCTGGGCGATGAGGTCATGAAAACCGCGTGCATCGTAATTGCACTCTTCAAGCGACTTTGATAGAATTGAACAGCTTCCACAGGGCAGGAAATGGGAGTTTGTTTTTACATTACAAAGCCACTTTGTTGATTTAAGCCGCGACCGTTAACCAGTCTGTTCTCTGCAGTACAATAGAAACGAGTGTCAAATATGAGGACCACAGCACTTTGTAAATAGAAATCTGCGAAGAGTAGGTAGGCTACTGCAACTGTAACCTATTCCACAAACTTTTGTGCCACGTTTTATGCTACTCCATGTGTTCCATTATGAACTGAGGAAATCATAGCCACATAGCTGGGATACAAAGTTCAAAGTGTAGCCTATACTGAAGTCATCCACTTCCAATATTAGGCTACATATTTTGCACAGAAGTTGAATCACTCTACTGTACCAAAGTGTAAGGAACACCTATTAAATCAGTATTGGGGTAATAGTCCTTCAGCCCAATATCTGATGTCTTGTAACCTACCGAATAATCTTCCAGTTTGCTCAACCGATTCAATTTTGCTGATTGTTTCCCTAACCAGGTGTAGTTAGCCTGCAGGCAAAACTATTAAATAAATTTATCCGTCATTTTTGCTACATATTAGGTTGAATAGTCTAATCCAGTGATTTTCAACCGGTGTTCCGCGGAAAACTAGTGTTCCGTGAAAGATCGTCAGGTGTTCCGCAGGAAATTTGATAAGTTTGACTAGTGTTCCATCGAACACCGTTCGAAAGTCACTAGTTTAACGCAATGAGCGTAAATATGTTTTCTTTCGTGAAAGTAATTAGTTTTAAACAGGCTCAAATATCGCATTGAGAAAAATTAAAAGTGAATAAATTGTTACTGTGTTGTTTATTTTATTGCGTAATTATAAAATTTTGTTTGGTGTTCCCCAAAATTTTTTTATTGCATAAAGTGGTCCGTGATGCAAAAAAGGTTGAAAAACACTGGTCTAATCTGTTCCACGCATGGGCGCAATTTGGTGGGAGACACGGGGGACGTGTCCCCCCACTTTTTCAGACGGGGGGACATGATATGCCATGTCCCCCACTTTTTTCTCTTCAGGTTTTGCATTTGGAGAGGTTTCAAAAATGAAAGTGATGTTTGTCACGTTTTGTGTGAAAAGCTTTTCATGTTAGATGGTAGGCCATTCATATCCAAGTTGATGTTGAAGCTGAGTTTGTTGTGGTATCACTGATTCTGTTAGTTTATAAATTTTAGCTTCGATAAAATAATTTTTAGAATTTTTCAAGTTTCTAGAGACCGTGAAAGATGTTTAACTGCTTCTGTCCAACATTTTCCCCTGTGTGGTATGCTGTTAGAAACGTTATTTTCTTGTAACAGTGAGAGTATTACAGATGCACATGTGAGAGACCACAGTACAGCCATGATTTGTTCCGTGCAGAAATGTAACTGGCTTTACTGTAACGTTGGTTGTCACGCATTTAGAAATAGACAGCGTATAATTTAATGATGTTAGTGTACATAATGTTAGAAAGTTAGATTTTCAAGCAAATCTCTGCGAAGCTTTTGCCGAAGACGAAAAGCAGAACTATTGTGGAGACTTAGTTTTGGGATGGGGAGTTTAGCAAAAGACGAACATTAGTGAACAGGATTTCAATAAAAACATTGGAGAAGTAGACTACAGTGTTTCCTAGCTGTATATTGACCTATAGCTCAAAACGTAGGGACTTGACCCGGAAATAAGGATAAAATATACATTTATCCTCACTTCTTGTAATGTCGCGGCAATGGTGACTAACAAATCCAACAGAGATTTTTTCATTGACTCTTACACTTTGTGCTTGTGCTGAATGCAATGGTTCGTAAGTCATCTGTTCTACTTGAGTTGAACCAAACCCACAATGCAAAAATGTTTTCATCCAAGTGCGAAACATTTGCTTTGCAGATGCATCACACCTATAGTTTTGTTGGACATTCTTTTCGTGTTGAAGGTGAAACTTCGTCTTTTTTGCCAATTCACCGTTGTGCATTTTGATTCTCAAATATATTTTTGTGTCGTTATGCAAGTAGAACTCTTAGAATCAAACTTTTGACATGGTGCAGAGTTATAAGGCTGGCCGGGCTTTTCGGATCGGGCTGGTCTCGGGATTTAATTTTGTCAAAATATTTTGGGCTAATTTCGAGCTTTCATACAAAACTTTTTATAACATTGCGAGTGACGACTTTTTTCTTTCGTGACGTGGATTTGTTGTGCTCACCGCGGTAACTTCTGTGAGTGAAGTGATTGCGATTTTTCTTCAGCAAATTCTATTTGCAAACACAGCTGTGTTCTTTCATTCTCTGCTGGGATTTGTCTCACTGTTTTTGAGAAGGCGACAGCGGTGTGGAAATTAGCAGGCGATGGGGTTGCGTCGAAAAGATCAATCACTCACGTGATTCTTGGCTTGTTTCAAGAAGCCTACAAGCCGGCTTTTCATATCTAAAGAGCTATCCTAGAAAGTTTCTTTTGTGCCTATAGCGCCATCGTAGATAGTTTAGTGATAGTTTCTTTTTTCTTGAGAAACATTATATTTCATACTCCGCGGTATTATCGTTGACCAACATGCTACGTTTGTTCCTGATTATGCCGATGTTTTGGTCAAGGTGGTTGCTATCTTCGTTGTGATAAACTGTGTATCTGCAACTACACCTGCACACAACGTTTTTTGTTACTCCGCAGTTGCGCATATCTTAACTCCGGTATATTTGGATTTCAGGCCTAAATCTGGCTTCAAAAATAAATGTCGGGCCCGAGCCAGGTTCGGGCTTGTGATTTCGGGCTCGGGCCGGGTTCAGGCTTCAAAATGAGGCCCTTTCACAACTCTGTGTGGGTATGTAGGCAGGGCCAACAAGGGGAGATTGAAAGGATACATCCTCCACCCACCAACAGTAAATATAGATCGAAATAATTTTTTGAAGTAGGCTACGCTAATTTTAAGCCAACAATTTTTGCTGCTGGTAAGAGGATATCAATGGAGATTTTGGTAGGGTGGGGCTGCATGCATGATGCCCAGTAGCATTAAAAAGATGGCTTTTTCAAAAAACGGAAATGTGCAAGAAAAATATTTATCTTCTTTGCAACGTTAAGCGACTTGAACAAGACATCAAATCGCGCTGTAACCCACACGTATAAAATGCATGAAAACTGAAGTGTTCAACTGTAAGAGTGATATGCACGTGCGACCAATGCGATACAGCATTTTGTGCACTCCAACTGACGGCTCTGATAAAAACCCAAGTGATGTGTTCTATTATACTGCTGTGCTTGTTTACATCCAAATACGATATTAATGGAAACAGGTTGAACTACAGTACCGTGTTCAGCAACAAATTTAAGTATATTAATATATAAATCACCTGCAAGGACAAGGACAAAGCGTGATTAGCGTTGCTCTCAAAACACATCTAGAAATAAGCTTGGGAATCTGTATATATGAAACGTCACTTCAGCATCGACCCGATGACTACCTGATTTCACACCAAGCTGTCCCCCACATTTTACAACAAAATTGCTCCCATGGTTCCACGGTAGTGGTTTTGGCATGAAACAAGTACAGAAAAGGTTGCACAAGACTTAATACAAACCACCCAATCTCTTTTCCACTCGAAGCCCTTATTATCGGATTCCCAACATACCTCTGCTAGTTGGATTCGGTGAATCGCGTATGGTTGAAAACATGCGCGCTCAAGCAGCTCGGTGAGACACTCACGGTCGTGCTTGAGTGATTTATGGGATTCCCAATCCAACGCGAACCCGATAACAGTGCAGTGTAAAGAGGGTAACTGTGCTCGCATCTGGATTTTTTAACATCTCGATAAAGAAAAGTATTAATAGAAGTTACTGAAAACTGCTCCAAAACTTACTCCCTGCTTGATGCATTGTTAGCCCTTATGGAAACAAAAGTTTTACAGTTGCAAGGCAACCATGCACTGCAAACCTACCAAAGCACATGTTGACATATTTTTTTTTTCATTGTGACATTTGAACGAGGCAAGTCCAGTTATTTAATATGTGTTCTGCACCACGAGTAGGCTGCTGGTTTCTGCTGAAGTATAGAAAACTAGCTGCAAGACATGCTGAGAGAATACGAGCGAATTGTCGTGACGTTTAACATCCAAGAATAAGGCAGCAATCGTCATTTGCTTCGCCTACAGTACTATCGTTATGTACAGGCCAGGTTTGGCCATCAGAAGCATTGCTCTGACAGCAGGTAGTGTAGAGGTGCAGGAGTTTCAGTATCTGAGAGGCAGCATATTGGACGCAGTGATAGACAGTCGACGAGAATATTCCTTACTGTTTGTCGGGCTCCACAGACACGCAGAATAGATCTGATATAGCAACAGCTACTTTTTCAGGTGGGCACCAAAATTACCAACGACAGTTCTTGGTCGGTCTAGTTCAGGGTTTCTCAAACTGGGGACCCTGCCAACTGCGCAAGGGATCCGTGACGCTACGACAAAAATAAAAATGTCGAACGCATACATTGTACAGTATTGTACACACTCACAAATAATTACCGCATTACTCACAAAACGCAACCACAATTTCATTGCCTTTTGACACTACCTACAAGTACAGAATGAGACAACAGTTTCAACTTTTATAAATATAAAGACAGAATACCGGTCCAGACCTACCATGGACTCTGAATTACGCATTTGCCTGTCCGAAACATATCCGAGAATTAATTTATTGTGCAGTAAGAAGCAACCCAATCCGTCAACTTTTGCAGCCAGTTTTGTACAATTAAACATTATTCAGTACCACTTATTTTCCGTTTTGTATTATCTGTCCGTGCTGGTTGGTCGACAAAATCGATGCTTGGGCTCCGAGAAAAACAGGTTCGCAAATGGGGGTCCGTGGCCTAAAACGGCTTGGAAACGCTAGTTGAGTTGGAGCCAAATTTTGTGAGGAAGGTGTTGTCCGGTTGGTGTGGTATGAGAAGTCGTGGGGGGACGGTCCAAGAGCAACTTGGGTTGTCGGATCACGAATAGTATCATCTATATTCTCAGAAAGTGGACGTTGTGGGCGTCTGGAGACAATCGACTGGTTGAAGGCCGAATGTACAGCGCTTCGTGCAGGAGATGGTCACTTGTCAGGGTTAACAGCCCTGATGTACAATCTCCTGCAGGCTGCTGAACGCCTAGACGCTGGAGGATTTATATCAGTCAGAAAGGGTAGTCGGTGATCGGATTGCTGTGAAGGCATCCTGAAATGAGCCGCATGACCTCATTCAAAGCAACGCCCAGCTGTCCCCAGTGTGCACTGCGGAACCACACTGTGGAGCAGTATTCCGCAGGGGCGAACACGAGAGACAGTGCAGATGAAGCTCCCAATTAACATCCATCACCTGCTATTTTTAGGATTGAGTAGTTAAAATCCGCTTAGTTTTAACTTAATTAATTCCAGGTAATACCAGTAACTCTTAGGATCGTAAATAGAAACTGAACGATTTCTTTTTACAGCAGTTTATTTCGAAAATCAAAATTCCTGAAAAAAGTCACTGAATCGTTTTGGGCGATACTTTGTTTTGCACTTTTAATGCAAAAAATCATGGAAAGTTAAGTTATTACAATAATGAGTAATGACATGGTAAATTAATAAGACTAAATAATTAAAAGCTAGTTAACTACAGACTACGAGCATATCACCCTGGAAATTAAGTGGATCAAAAAAGCAGGGCGAACTTCAGAAAGATTTTGAAAGAGCTAGAGATAAAGATTTGAAAAAGTGTCTAGGAGCGTCCCTTAAATATGCTAACTCTTCTGAAACGACCTTAGCAAAATCAACAAACGAAAACGCAGAGAAAAGCGGTGATGAGCTCGTAATAGATATCGAATATGAAATCTCAAACTATGGTGACATTACTAATGGTTTTATCATGTCACTGCTGCGGCTCATGCAGTCATCAAAGCCAATGAGTTCGAGATCTCTGCTGTTGCTTAATATAGTCTTCCGTGTTTCTTGGGTTCAGTTTTGTTCGTTTATCGCTGACCTTAATGTCTCACGTTTTACTTTGGGGAACACATCTAACAACAGCTTTCTGGTTGAAAAGATTGTTCATACTTTCAACTGATATCAACATGTTGTAGCCTGCTACAGGGGGCTGCGTTTTTGGAGAGAGCCAGGGATAGCAGATTGTGTTTCTAAGCCACTGATACGTTGCATACGTATTAGCGTATGGAGCGAATGTCAAATGCCGCACGGATGCAAATCATCCTGTACTGCACTGCTTTGTTGACTTATATCTCTTTTTTACGTGCGCCTTGGACTACACTAGGCCGTATTAACTTCTTGTTTTTTTAGAAACATACTTAAAGAACCGGCAAGAGCTTCAAACACTGTAAGCTTCGAGCGATCACAAAGGCATTCTTGAAAGTATAACCTCTTTCCTAAAATTTGTTGAGGATGAACATATATGACGGCTTGGAGTAAGCTTTTTCCCGAATGTAAAAAGCGCTAGACTGCGCTATAGCCACCGGGAGAGGTAACAGTGGTGAAATTTCATTACCCACTTAAAACTAACAGAAAAACATTTTTCTACTAAAAAGTTAATAAGAAAATATCATAATCCAGGGACGGTCTAGTCCCTTTTTCCGACCCCCAAGGTCATAGCGTGAGAAGATACGGTAACAACTAATCCTTAGTATGGGTAAAAAAAACGGAAATTGCTGTTTTTGTATTAATACGTGATTCGCAATTGTTGGTATGACTCAGTTGACCAGTCTCGTAATCGAATGTAGCGTGGTCGGAAGGAAAGACTGGTGTAGGCGAAGTTAAGGCGCTGGTTGAGTTTTAAATTACATGTTTGTTGGCAGGGTATTTGTACTCTGTATGTGTAGCGCACGCAGATTTTCGAGGTAACGGAGTTTCAAACCATGCCTCAACGTCGTCGTTATGCGTGCATGCTATCCCTGAAAAGTCACAGAGCTAACAATTCCGGGTGGGGTGTCATTGTTTACCCCGCCTGTACTCCCAGTGACGATTAGCGCTTCATTCGATGCTGATTCATGATTTGTGCTGCTAATCTTCTAAGTTTAACTCTTGCTTTTCTCATTGCACTTTAAGACAAATTGTAAAAATGTGCAGTTGTAACAGCGTGGTCAAACTTATTCAAATGTGCGTTGATTTTGATTTTTACTCGAAATCTCTTTTATGCGCTTCAATAGCCTAAGAATAAAATCTTGGAAGAAAAACCTCCGTTTGAAACAATTTTTAGGGCTTTGTGTTGGGCAATCACAGTTTTGCTCATTAAGGTCATGTTGTCAATTTTATGTTTGCACCAGTCTAAACAGAACTTTCAAATCATCAGGAAAGCCTTGGCTGTCCAAAACATTTCCTGCAATATATAACCGCATACCTAATATTCATGCTTTAAAGTACTGGATTACATTATTAAAGCTCACATTTACAACATTAGCATGCGTATTATGAGCTGCATGGATACTTGTTTTATCGCCTTGAGGCAATTCGCTATGTAAATGAGATGAAGTAAACACAACTGCAATGTCTGTCCAATGCCATTCTTATAGACACGTTTAAACGTATGCTGTGCGCGTGTATTTTGCTCAGTAAACATCACAACGCATGATATTCATCAGCCTGTGACGCTTACCAACTGGTCAAAAGTTATAAAGAAACGCAGGACAAACGTTATTTTGTAATCTCTGTTGAAACCAAACGCCTGAAAAGATCAGCACTTAAATTGTAGGTTCGGTTCTTAAACTGCCTTTAAATTAGCACTATTGCTTGTGTTTAATGAAGTATTAAAACTAATCGAAGGGTGGAATTGGGACGGATTTGCAGTTTGCCAAGTGTGGAAGTCTCACAAAGTGGGGGATAAGTATAGAACAACTACAAGTCCTACAGCAGCCCTTATGTCAAGTCCCGGTTTTGCAGAGAAAAGATTGCTTTTAATTCTTTCAATACTGAACATAAATACCTTTAACTCATTCTTGAATTGCTCTGTTTGGTGTAAAGAAAAGATTGATTTATATCATAAATTTGTGCGGAACAATGTTGTAGTTCTACCGGTTTAGTAACACCGAATTATTCAAATTCATGTGATTTCTGGCAAAACAATTTTTTACTGGGCAAAATACCACCCACGTTCGTATACGTTTTCCAATAATAACGCTAAAAAGTGTAAAACTCCGCTGTAGGTTTTTTAAGATTAACTTAATTTATAGTTTAACCAAAACGTTCCACAAGGCACTGGAAGACACCTGGTTTTTGTCAAAGCCACAAAAAAAAAATAAAAGTTAACTCCATCTCAAATGTTCCATTGCATACTTCAGCAGCGAGATTTTTTCCATCATGGTGTGGAGAAACTGGTGTGTAAAATCCATTGACGTTTTTACAGCTAATTTTTTGGGTTCCTAGGTGGTTTAACCATTTAGCTGCTTTAGGTATAACTAAGTGCCTAGCTATGTGGGTTCGGTAGTTATACCAAGGAAACTGCCTGCAAGACATAAGCCTCAGACAATCCCCTGCTTTTAACCTCTAATGCATTTCGATAGTACACGGAATTAAACACAACGAAAATTAATTTCAATTAATCGCTTTTATTCTCCAGGCGAATATAACAATTACAAGAAAATTCACTCACCAAAAGTAATTCATTCTATGAGCAAATCAACTTCCAACTCTCTTCAGACCAAACCCTCAATTATGGGTCATCGCCACGCCCAGGTCGGCACACAGATTTTATTGATATATAAACGACACGTTTGAGTAGAGCTTTACGAATGAAGGTGTGATGTTGCGCTTACAGTTTATCTATGAGAAGACCACGCCTCTTAGTCTTCTTCGATAGGGTTACACCGGTGCACGATTTCACCAGGAAACGTCGTGGTGATTAATATTTCGATTAGCGCGTCGATATGGTATCATTGCTCACAACGATACTTTAACATATGTTTAATATTGCAATCGCACTTCATGATTACGGAGAACTTGGCCGCTGAGACTCACAGATCATTTTATTCAAACGGCGTAGCAAAGCCTCTACGTTAATTGATTCTTAAGGAATAAGTTAACAGCGCTTTGCCTTGACGGCTTTTAGCATAAAACGACTTCTGGAGAGTTGTTTTATTGGAAGAAAATCGGGACATCTTATTCACTCTGAAAACGAGACTAAGCTCATTTTCAGTTCGGGTACTCAAGTACAGCGCATGCGGGGATAGGGTCCGCTCTACACTGAACACTTCGCTTGAACCAGCGAGACCGCGAGGTAAGCAAAGGCAGAGTTTCGGCTTACTTCAAGATTCGCGCACCAAAGTGAATTGGTGATCGAGAAGCGGGGACAACAGAGTCTGGGAACGGATAGGACGTTCAACCTGACTGACTTCCAGCATGAAATCTGGCCTTTATATACTTTTTGCAAGGTGCATTCCGCAATGTTCTATTAATAGACGACTGATGTACTTGTGCTTGGTAGGGCCTTCGTCATGCTCCGGAAATGACCCTTTACATACAGTTGTCATACTTCTTTCCATGCCCTTTACATGCAGTTAGCATGCTTCTTTCCATGCCCTTTGCATGCAGTTAACATGCTTCTTTCCATGCCCTTTGCATGCAGTTAACATGCTTCTTTCCATGCCCTTTGCATGCAGTTAACATGCTTCTTTCCATGCCCTTTGCATGCAGTTAACATGCTTC
>Ga0210059_1016997_pt1 | contig 10425 bp, 6 predicted proteins | sample Ectturendosymbi2_FD_188042 | JGI IMG/M metagenome (GOLD analysis project Ga0210059, IMG submission 188042) | Ecteinascidia turbinata endosymbiont from Florida, USA - Sample 2 (SPAdes) (version 2) | ecosystem: Host-associated > Tunicates > Ascidians > Unclassified | place: Key West, Florida... | reverse complement strand
ATGGTTGGAGATATTAGGAAAACGTCAGAAAATAATAATCGGAATAGTGTACAGACACCCTCAATATAACATAGATGAGTTTTCTCAATCACTTTCTGAAACAATCACAAAAATCGCAAAAAATAACGATGCGTATTATGTATTAGGCGATATTAACATAAATCTACTTAATGCAACAAATGATAGCAGAATACAACAGCATATCGATACTTTATGCAGTCTTGGCTGCTACCCAATTATAAATAAACCAACCAGAGTGGTAAACGAAGCAGAGTCATGCATCGACCATATATATACAAATAATTTATCTACCGAAATAAAGCCATATATTATGCTGCGTGATATTAGTGATCACTATCCAATTTATTTGACTGTGAGTAAAGCTCGATTAAAAAGAGATGTCAAACAAAGATATTTTAGAGATACAAAAAACGTTAATATCATTGCTTTTAATCGCGACCTGCACGAAATTTTAGATTCATTACCGATGCAATACTCAGAATGGAATGTTAATGAAAAATTTGATTTTATTGTAAGGTCCATGAAAAGTCTTGCGGATACACACATGCCTGTTCGGAAATACACAAGAAGAGAATATAAACTCAAACAAAAGCCCTGGATAACACAAGGGATCATTTCTTCTATCAAACATAGAGACTACTTGTTCCGCGTTTACAAAAGATCGAAACTACTTACAGATTTCGAAACTTACAAACAATTCCGAAACCGCCTTACTCATGTCAAGGATTTAGCTAAGCGCAAATACTACGAAGAGCAATTTGCCCAAAACAGCAGAAACTCTAAAAGAACTTGGAAATTAATTAATGATATTTTTGGCAAAACTAAACCATCTAGTTTTCCTCAAAGATTAAAAGTTGATGGACGAGTTTACTCATCCACAAAATTAATTGCAGATGCATTAAATGATAGCTTTGTTACTTCGGCTCAATCAAATCTCACTCCTTCTGGACCATCTAAAAATACTGATACAAATTTTAAAAAATATCTTCTGCCACGCCAAGCGAATTCTATCTTTGTATCACCAACCACTCCTGAAGAAATACTTACACTAATTAACGGATTAGACTCTAAAAAATCATGTGGTCACGATGACATTCCGGTGCGCACTTTGAAATTATCAAAATACTTATTAGCACCGCTTCTATCAAATGTTATAAACGAAAGCATATGTGACAGTGTCTTTCCAAACAATCTAAAAATCGCTAAAGTAGTACCAATTTTTAAGTCGGGAGATAGCGAACATCCTACTAATTACCGACAGATATCAGTTCTAACATACTTTTCAAAAATTTTTGAAAAGGTACTGTACGGAAAACTTAACGATTATTTTACTAAAAACAACTTGTTGAGTCAGCAACAATACGGTTTTCGCAACAACCATTCCACATCCCTGGCTATTACAGACTTGTACGAAAACCTTCTTCGTAACCTCAATAACAAACTTATATCATGTGCGGTTTTCTTAGATCTAAGAAAAGCATTTGACTCAGTGAATCACTCTATTTTGCTAACAAAACTCGAGCATTACGGCGTAAGAGGAAATGCGCTCAAACTAATACAGTCTTATCTCTCCAAAAGAAAACAGTACGTTCAAGGGGGAAATATTAAATCATCTTTAAATTCAATTATTTTTGGGGTCCCCTAGAGATCAGTTTTAGGCCCATTGTTTTTTTTAATGTTTATAAATGACTTACCAAAGTCAAATTCTATGAAAAGTATACTTTTTGCTGATGATACAGTTTTAGTTCAAAGCGACAACAATCTGGGAAAATTACAAAACTCGGTTAATCATGAAATGACAAAAGTAATGGATTGGCTAACCGCAAACAAACTCTCACTAAACATTTCCAAAACAAAACATATGTTGATCACAAACAAACATGTGAGCACTGAATCCTTTGTAATAAATGTAAACATAAATCGTATTGAAAAAAACTGTGACTTACATGTACCTTGGTGTAATTGTAGATGAAAAACTGACTTGGAAAGAGCATTGTAAACAGATGTGTAGTACTATATCCAAATATGTTGGTGTAATGTGTAAAGTTAAACATTATGTGAATAAGCACGCATTACGTATGTTGTATCACAGCTTAATAAACTCACGAGCACAGTATGGGATTATTGCCTGGGGAAACGCAGGTTCATGTCATTTGCAGCCAATATCGGCTGTTTTAAACCGTGCCATGAGATGCTTAAACACAGATAAACTTTTGACTAACAAAGTTACTACCATTTATAAAATGCAAAAAATTCTCCAACTAGAAGATGTATTCAACCTTGAAGTGAGCAAATTCATGTACAAATATAATACCTCGCAGTTACCTGCAACGTTTAACAATTATTTTAAACTCATTACAGATGTTCATACATATAACACAAGACAGGTTAAAACTCGACAATTTGCTTTACCAAAAACACGTTCAAATTCAGGTGCTTAAATGATAAAATATAGTGCAATAGAAATCTGGTCAAAAATTCCTCCAGAGATAAAAAATAAAACGTGTTTGGCACTTTTTCTGGCAGAGTATAAGAAATATGTACTACTCAGCTACTAGAACCATATTTTATGTTTTTATTTAATGTTGTACATAAAGCAAGTGGATTGATTTAATCATGTATCGCTACTACAGTGAAAAGTGTCAAATCATGAAGTATCTCTGCTATGTATTACATCGTTAGGCTTTTGATGCGTTCACAGAAACTGGTCTCATCAAACCAGTGTATGAAGTTGTGGGATGCCTACAAAACAAATCCATTTCTGCTCTCACGCATGTATTAACGAGTTCTTTTTCGCAAAGCATGATTGCGCGACTTGTTCTCAACCTACGTAAATCTCGTGACACTATTGCGATGTTGCAGTGGCTTTTGACGCATTTCCTCTTTGGCATTCACGAATATTTTTGAATGTATAAAAACAGTAAATGTTTAACGTGACAAATTTTTCTTCTGGTGGCTTTTCCTTGCTTGCAACGCATTTTACTTCAATTTACCATATAACCGCTTTGCACATACCGCATTTTATACCTAGAGTAAAAGACTTTTACTAACTATTATACAATGATCGCTTTACACTGAAAGCAGCTTCGTCTATGGGAGGTCTGCAGCCTAGATGACCCTTGGTCCTTCGCAGCCTCCAATTCCGTCATGCATTCTATACATCGATGTACTTGGAAGTCATTGCAGTTCTTCATTATAATAATCATGATGGCGTCATTCATGCGTGTGTCTCAAAAAGCTTGTATTTCATCAAAGTACTGTAAATGCATTAGCGCTATCAACCGTATACTCTCCAGTGTTTTTCAACCTTTTTTGCATCACGGACCACTTTATGCAATAAAAAAATTTTGGGACACACCAAACAAAATTTTATAATCACAATTATGATGTCTAGTTCTGTTTTGGCTCTTTTAATTTATTAAAATTAACGAGAAAGTCCTATTCGTTTGCTCCTAAAACTAATTACTTTCACGAAAGAAAACATATTTACACTCATTGCGTTAAACTAGTGATTTTCGACCGGTGTTCGATGGAACACTAGTCAAACTTATCAAATTTCCTGCGGAACACCTGACGATCTTTCACGGAACACTGGTTTTCCGCGGAACACCGGCTGAAAATCACTGCTCTATACTACCGCAAAGTACACATCCTCGTCTTCTTTCGTGTATTTGTGTTTTTTTTCTCTTTGCTTCGATGCATGTTTACAGTCTAGCGTTTTGCGTGCGGGAGTGAAGACGTTACACACAATGCAATCATAATGGACTACTTCATAATAGAACACGTTCTCAAAAGACCACGTTTATAGCAGACCACAAAGCTACACAACAGGCTAATTCATGACCGACCTATACACAAGAGATTGCGCTCAAAAGAGATGGTTGATTTTAGCTGCAAAGAAGACTGTTTGTATAATTAAAGATTCACGGTACAGTAGCGTGTACAGCTGGTGATTCATTACTGCAGGTTTTTCCCGTGCAGTGAAGCAACCAAGTGTTGTAGTTGACTGCATCGCCTTGAACTACTGAGGCAAGCACAAGAGAAAAATTTGGAACATTAACTAACAGGAAAGCAACCAGCAGCAATAGAGCTTCCTCGACGGGTTCACTCTACTACTACTAGGTTGCACTATCATTATATAGGGATAACTGAACTACGATAATTTGCTTCTGGTGACTATCACAGTGACTTATATACTTATGGGCACCATCTCTTGGTGACCATTTATTTACACGTGCCGCCATCTTCTGCCCGCCACACAAGGCTGTGGAACAACTTCTGCTAATATTGCTCTTTACAGTAACGACGGTCAAAGCACAGAGTATTGTAGAAGGGTAGCTGTTTGCTACGCAACATGCATTTACCAAGCACTTCGCCAAAGGTGCAGCAAATGCTGCTTCCACAATCCACCTAGACGACACAAACGCTGGTATTCACCAATTCGGAATTTGGCAGTGATTATTTTCCTAAAAACAGCATTGAATTTTTGTGGCACAGCTTCACATGGATGGGCAGCATTAACGAGCACTGCATTACCACTCATAGCCATACTGCAGTTCAGGCGCTCCTCGGTTAACGATGCACTTGGTTTATGACGTGACGTGTTCACGAACGCGCTCGAATAAGGTATCTCAATAACGAGTTTCAACATACGATGTTTGCTGCGTAAAATTTCATTTATATACAATACTTTTAGCTCATGTTCTTCATGTACTGTGTTTAGTGCAGTGGTTCTCAAAGTGGTCGATATCGACCCCCAGGGATACATTGGACCATCCAAGAGGTCGATAAGTAGTCACTGGGTCGAATGGGGGTCACTGAATGCCCAGGGGGTCAATGAATAACTTGCTGGATATACTGGAGCAATGAAGCCTCCAATTCAAAATTATTGTTAATCGGGCAAGGAATGCAAACGGCGTTTTTCAACAAATCAAACAAAATTAAGAGGGCTGATCAAATCTCAGCTGCAGTAGTTTAAAAGTGCATTCGATTCGAGTAGTTTTTTAAATCATCCATTGTGGTGACATTATGAAAACTGTTCTGTTTGTTACGTCACAAACAGTATTGTAGTGCATGTGTCGCAGTTCGGCAGTGGACAGTTGTTAGACTGGTAGCCTACTACAGCAGTGGTATACGCAGTAGGACCGAAAACAATTCCTTGTATTAGTAACTGTTGCGCTAGGCCACGGGGTCTACAGAAAATTGTATACTTTAATTGGGGGTCAACGTGCAGAAAAGTTTGAGCACCACTGGTTTAGAGTGGTTTACCACACACTCCGTGTTGATTTAGCTACCGTAACGTACGTAACGTTCAGTATACCATGTACTAATTCGAGCTGCGACGAAAACGCAGCTACCAGTCAATGACGTCGTCAGTCACTGACGTCGTCTTGAGACTTAGTCCGACTGTCACTTCCGTTTATTTCAGCTATGTCCAACCCAGATGGCTTAGTGAGCTAAAAAGTATGTCAGTGTTTTGACCAGGAGCTCACATTAAATGACATATTATTGAGGGCCGCACATTGAATGGCATACTTTAATCTCACCAAACTAAATTTAGCTTATCTAGTATACTGAAGGTGTTCGGATCCTAACTGCAATAGTAACAGACGTGATAAAGTGGCACTGAGGTCCACTTGCATGAAAAATGTCAAGTTCAAGTTTATCAAAACAAGGACAGGTTGTCAATACATAAGATACTTTTACGACAGCGAAAACCTAAACCGAGTCGCTCAAAACCTTTGACTCAAAACCTTCGCTCGCGGATTGGACATAGCTGGTTTATTTTCTAAACCACCTGAAAATTGATACAAAGCACTAGCAAAAATCTGAGCAAGTTTGTTTCGGGCAAAGGGAAGGCCATTGCCTCTTCGTTCTCATTCTGGCTGCGCTACGGTTACCTGGAAAAAATGATAGCCTACTTTTTCTTCCAAAATTGTTTTAAGTGTGATTACAATCATTACTGTTCTGTTGCGTTCGGGTAAAGCACGAATAACTTTTTGACCTAAGAATGCGCTGTGCTCATATATTAGGCTATCTGATTGAGGTAGCTAACTTGGGAGTTATTCTAGTTTTGAATGTGTCGTGCTGTGGAGTTATTTGTATACGGCACGGGTGGGTCTCCCTCACTGATGCTGTCATGCGCATGACTTAAATAATTGAGTTTTTGTTAGGCATAGTGATATCATACGTTATTTTTTAGTCATTATGATTTTCGATTGTGCAAACACAACTGCATTTTATTTTTTGGAAATGCCAAAAGGCTGTGTCTATTTTGCCGCATGAGGCAAAAGCACTGCTGAGGCAACTATTTTGCCTTCAAACAATCATATTTGGCTAAAGGCAAAATAGCTCCAGTAGCCTACTGGTTTTGCCTCATGAGGCATAATAAAAATACACGATTGTACATGGGCGCATCAGGACTGGATCGGACTGATGATTTTGAAAGATTTTGCGGATCAGGACTGGATCGGATTCAATTTTATCGGATTAGCACCGGACTCGGACTGAAAAAGTTCACAGTCTGCTCGTGTCTGCTACATATTGCAGCTACTGTTGGGGGCCCATTTCAAAGCAGAGTACCTGCACATTACAGTGGCTGTTGGGAGGCTCTATGAAAGCAGAGCACACATTACAGTTGCTGTTGATGGCCCCTTTCACAGAGTACTTATACATTACAGTTGCTACTGCGGGCCCCCTTGAAAGTAGAGTACTTACACACTGCAGTTGCTGTTGCTTGCACCACCTAACACCTACTGTACATTGCGATGTGTTGTGAACTTGCTACAAAGCATTTTTGTATTCTGCTCCTAACCATCGTGGTATGTTTTGGCTTGCCTGGAAATGGCGCCACATTTGAATGACGTGGTCACCGGCAAATGGTACTGACTGAATTGTTGTTTTATTGTTTCATGTGACACCGTTCATAACCAGAAACAATACAAAAAACATCATGCAAAACAGAAACCAATTGCCAGTGGAAATTATAATTTAAGTAAAAATACAACGAGGAGGGGATTTATCAAAGATTGTCATTGTGTCACATAAGTTTGGTGAAAGACCGTGGCGGTCATCTAGTCAACCAACCCATTTATTAGTTGTTGCCAAGCGTTAGGAAACACTAGCTGGAAACAAAGTAAGTACATTTAGAAAATAAACAGACACACAAGATGGTGAGGAAAAATTACAGATGAAGGCAACTTGCCTATGTACAAAAAGGGGTGAATTTACTTTAATTGAGGAAATTTGGTGGGGTCACAAAAACGTTAAAGCACTTAGCACATTTTATGAAACAAAAAATATTGATGAAGTACAAATTAAAAAATCAAATAAGGTAAAGATTTATGGAGTGTAATTTTGAGCGCAAAAATGGTATGTGCACAACAACAACAGTTTTATTTTTTAGCCTTAACGCAAGTACACTTGCCAATACAGACGCAGTAAGGCCGGGAGGCGGCGAAAAGACATTCCGGTCATACCGTCTGCCGCCACCCAATCACTTGTTGTCAAACACCCTGAACGAACGCGCTCACTAGCCCTGCGCTAACCAGCAGGAGCGAAAGCAAAGACCAGAACATTGTTTTAACCTTGCTCAGTCATACTTGTATAATCCAAATGATAAGCAAGGCCAAAAATAATGGATACGATCCACGTGCAAGCTCAGTTTCAAGCAAACATTGCTAGGTTACATCACTAAACAATACATCCACGGATTGCAGGCATCATCTGTTTACATAGTGGCTATTTAAATGATTGGCGCATTTTTTTAAACAGCAGTAAAAGTTTTGATTTAATATCCGGTGGAACTTCTTGCCAGATCTTTGGGCCCCAATAAACTATTGATTTTTTCCCGTTTTCCGCTCTAATTTTTGGTAATACATAGTTGCATTTATTGGAGTGTCTGGTGTTTTAATTGTGTGTCCAATTTACTAGTTCAAAATTTTTTAAAATGTAGTCCGGCAAGTGATCATTCTTTTCTGTTATGCATGACGTTAGCAATTGCAAATTTAAAAACATCGTTTAGCGTCAACAGGTTTAATTTGTGGAACAACGTCATCGAAGAAGCTTTATTATGATTAAACATCATAACACATACCATACACTTCTGAAGTTTGATTAAAGGATCTAAGACAGACTTAGCAAACCATAGTTAAGTTAGTGTCATCAGCAAACATGCGGACATTGAATTCACTTGCCAAAGCCAAGTCATTAATAATATAAACTAAAAATAGAAAAGGTCCCAGTGTTGATCCCTGTGGTACTCCACAAGTAACACGTTTCTCATTCGATTTCAAACTATCAACAACTGTTTTCTGATACCGGTTTGTTAAGTAGCTTTTTATAAGCTGCAGAGGCAGTCCTCTTACTTCGTATCTCTCCAGTTTGCTCAATAGGATTTTGTGATCAGCGGCATGGAAGGCTTTGCCCAGGCCTAAAAAATTGAGCAAGCTATCTTTCCTTCATCCAAACATTGCACAAACGCATTACAAATACTGGAAACAGCGAGGAACATATTATGATTTTGCCCAAATCCGAACTGCTGTTTGTTCAGTAGTTGAAAGCTTGAGAAAAAATTGTTTAATTGATTGTAAAGACATTTCTCAAATATTTTGCAAATGGGGACAGCAAGAAGATGGGGCTGTAATTGTTACAGATTTCTTTCGGACCACTTCTGTGTACCGGGATTGCATACGCTAATTTTAGTATATCTTGAAAAACTCTATTGGTAATGGAATAATTGTAGAGATCACATGGAATAGGAGCTATAACATTTGCAGAGAATTTTATTAATTTTGCTGGTATGTTATGTGCACCAGAACTTTTTGATGAGCCAACGCAATTTATAACGGTTATAATTTCATTGTGGGTGATAGGCATTAGAAAGAGATTTTGCAGTTGAAACGAATTAAAGATCTGTATGAATATCAGCATCAGTGGGGGCACTAATGCTTGATGCCATGCGTGAGCCTATTGTGGAGAAATAGTCATTGACGTAATTACAAATTTCATTGCCGTCAGTGATGATTCGGCCATTGTGAACTCCACACAAATGAGTCTCACATGGACTTGAACTATCAACAACTACGTTTGCAGCTCTCTCATTTGTCTGTGCTGGTTGAACAGAACTCACTTCTGAAATCATTTGTTCAAATTGTTTTCTACACTTCGGCCATCAATGGCAATAATTTTAGTAAGAGAAAAAGTCCTATTTTTGCCAGACGTCCTTGAGCGCCGAGAATTGTTCTTGAATTTGCAGTCAAAACTTGTTATGTCCTTGATTCTTGAAAAACATCTTGTTGTCCTTGAATATTTTCCAGCGTCCTTGAAAATTCTTGAATAGTTTTTAAACTGTTCATTTTTGACACTTAACATTCAAGAATCAAGGGTAAACAATGTAATTGAACAAAACAATGTATAGATCTGTTCCATCTTAAACAGTTGTGTAGTAAAAGTAAACTATTCAGGAACTGTTGCGTCGTCTGGATACATTTTGTTTAGTTTTCAACTTCGTACATGGTTAGCTTAGCCTGATTTGTCCATTCGTGAAAGCTTGCCGAAAGGGTTAAAGTAGCCATGGGCGTCCGCAGAAAATTTTCCAGGAGGGGGCAATGTCGAAGTTTTGCTGATTTTTTTCAGGTTGCTGACGTTGCAATGCAAATGGACGTTCACAAAACGCTTTACTGTTTCTACACCACAAAGAAAATCTCCATGAAAGCACGAACTCCATTCGCGTCTATTTTGAAATCTTTTTGAAGTGTAGCTGTAGGCTATACGCGTTTGCTACAGAGTTGTACTTTCTGTCATCTGTTTTGCTAAATTGTCGCATAAAAGTCGTTACCATTGTGAACTCCACACAAATGAGTCTCACATGGACTTCAACCATCAACAACTACGTTTGCAGCTCTCTCATTTGTCTGTGCTGGTTGAACAAAACTCACTTCTGAAACGTTTTGTCCAAACTGTTTTCTACACTTCGGCTATCAGAAATGCTTTTGCTTTTCATAAACTGCCTAATATCCTTATTTGAAAGCACTTTCTACAAACAAGTCTTAAATAAGAACCATCAACGCTCAGATCAACCTTAGCTGTGAAAAATCAAGGAAGTCAGACACTCTCGCAAAACTGCTTGGGGTCTTATGGCCCTTACTTGGGCACCAGAAACGCTAGGAAGTCGATCAAGGCCTCTAAAGCTTCATATTCCAGCCTAGAATCCAACCAAGCTTTGAGCCAAAATTTTGGCCCTTTGTGGAGGAGATGACGTCATAAAGAAGCAATTAAAAAAAAGTCTAAACTACCCTTTTTCAAACCCCACCCACCGAAAACCCCGAACCCAAATCTAAAATGTTTTTTTTTCAGTGCAAACAAGAAGACTTCATGAGTCTTTTGAGGGCTCGTATAGCTCGC
>Ga0210059_1016996_pt1 | contig 10426 bp, 7 predicted proteins | sample Ectturendosymbi2_FD_188042 | JGI IMG/M metagenome (GOLD analysis project Ga0210059, IMG submission 188042) | Ecteinascidia turbinata endosymbiont from Florida, USA - Sample 2 (SPAdes) (version 2) | ecosystem: Host-associated > Tunicates > Ascidians > Unclassified | place: Key West, Florida... | reverse complement strand
CACCTTTTCTGAAAGTTTGGTGGTTGGTGGGTGCTGGCAGGTGCTGGCCGGCAGAAAAGTGGTTTGAACCTCAAAATAACCCCGAAATCCGATATTTTGCCCCATTGTTCCCCCCACCAAAAGAAGTATCAACTGTTTTCATCATCATTGCAAAGGTAAGGTCTTTACAAACATTTTTATGTAGAAAGTTTGTTTCCAACGTGTTTAGTTTAGGCTCTGTAACCTATTGAATGGATGCAAATAGGTTTTGTTGCCTACATGAAAACGGTTTCCCCTCGAAATGACGTCACAATGATGACGTAGAAGGTGGTCGCGACCTACCTGAAAGTGTGCAGGTATGTCTTACGGATCCAATGGTACCTTCGGTGACTTCCTAGCTCAATCCGTTCAGAAGGTATGGTCGGTCATATGTCTACCGGCCACCACAGTGGCCGGTGCGGGCAAAAAAGGGATCAGGCTTCAGCCTGCCGCCTACTGTCATTAAATATATCTGATGATCCCTACTTCGTAGTCGAAATGTATGCTCAGCAAGATCTTAGTATCTGATTCTTTGCGGAGAAAGGATTTCGTTTCACAAACAAACATCTGTGGGTTCCTTAATTAATCGAAAATTCAATGAAATTTTATCTATCCCACCTGCGTAGAATTCAACAGGTTGAAAAGCCAAGACATCGCAGTTTTATAAGTAATGTCCTCTGAAATCATCATCAAAAATCCGAAAACCCAAGCTAATCCCATCACCACGCAGATCGAAAGAGCAATAAAGAAATCCTCCTTTTTGCTGCGATTTTTGGCAGTGGACCGAACCTGCGAAAACAGCCTTAGCGTCAAACAATGAGTCTGCGTTGGTGTTAAGCGATGCATTAGAATTTGAAAAACACTCACCACTTTTTTCCTGCAAATTATTTCGCTCATGTTAGTAATGAAACAAAATATGTTAATCAAAGCAAGGATTCCGACAGGTAGCAAAAAGCCAAAATGAAGAGTCTTGTCGTGGAGCCAACACATGCTCCGGGCACGATAGGCTGATTGAAAGAATGGATCGTCTGTAATGTAAACAAACGGTTGTGAGTTCAACATCTATTATGTAATTGTTGTGCATGTGGTTGTTAGAAACACGTATATCTACTGTTAACAAAACATTATAATATTCATCAACTAAATGCAATCGACAACCGGATTTTGATGCAGTTGTATGGAATTGCGGAGAACAGCATTGCTATGAAATAAACCATCGCAGTGGTGGTGTTGGTCTTTTACATAAAAAAATGAAGTGCAGAGTCATTAACACCTTGATGTCTATCAATATTTGCATGTTACTATTACACACAATGGTGATAGAGTCTGGAGACTTGGTCCGGGTCATGAGACCTATTTTGGTGAGTCGCAATCTTGTTTTCGAAAGATACAGGTCTGCAAATACACTTGGAAAGAACTGTTTCAGTTTCTTTAGTAGAAAGCAAAATTTGGGGTCACTGCTACAATTAACAGTCTACATTTTTCATGCAAATGCAAGCACAGAAAACTTGCTGGTGCTTCCTTAGAAGTCAGCAACCAGCTAGCTGCTAAAGGACAATGCTAAATGAAGGAAGCATGCACCTGTTGTGTCACGGTTTTTATCCACATGAAACACAGCTATTGTGAAATTCAACAGAACCGCTATAAAAGGAATGGTGTAGCAGACTATGGCTGGAACTAGAACTTTCCTATCCCCGATGCTCATCATCTACAGACAAAAAAGAAAGTTTAATGTAGATCGTACAGGAGAAGAAATGGTATTAATAGAAAACCTAGTTCTACTCTCTTGAAAAAGTTTCAAATTTTGTAGATGTAAGCTTGCTGCTGCAACATAATTTGGTTCGAAAAACATTTTTAGCAACTGTACAGTAGATGAAGCTGAATTTTGTTTGTTGTAGATCCTTAAAAATAATTTGTGTTCGCTGTTAATCTCCATGAATATATGTATGCAGGTAATGTGGTATGTTTGCTCTGTAAAAAATAATTTTTGGTGTATACAATATTTCAGAAGTACTTCAAAACTTTTTTGAATTTTATAATAGTTTATCAAGAGTGAGAATTGCTGATTCCGTAGGAGACACCTCAAAAATTAATTAGAAGATTTTACACCCAACAGTGGGTCCTTAAGTTTATCTCACACGAACCCAGTCGCGTAGTCAGAAATTTTGATAGGGGGGGCAAACAACAACTAAGTCTCAACACTGGAATATTTAATGTCTCTTGTTTTCAAATCATTATTAATAATATACGCATTTTTCTGGTGATTTTTTCTGAATAAATATGTTCAGATTTAAGATGGCAAATAGAAGTCTATATTCAATGAATTGACAAGTTTTAAAAGTTTCCTTTCAGTAAAGGTCCAAGGTTCTACTTTGGATCAAAGTCATCATTTGCTCGTAAAATTCTTGCAAAAGTGCGTGTGAAAATCGCGATGCTATTTGTGCAAGATCAGCAGCATGCCTTTTCCAACCAATATTCCAGTTGAGCAAGAAGTCATCTTGGCCGCCATTTTGATTGCGCTTTTTGTATTTACACATCTGCTGATGTATACCAACACTCATTTAATCGAAGCCAAGTAGCGACTTTGCTTTAGGACGACTCCCGAAGTTGGTCTACAAAGCTTGCGCGCATAAAGACGTGGATCTTATCCAACTCTTGAGCGACTGGTTGACGTAAACAGCTGATAACGCAAGGGATAGAAGACCTTTAACGTGTTTAAAAATGTAAGGATTTTATGTCATTAAATGCTATGAAATGCGAAAGTTACACATGTCCTCTAAACAAACTTGCATATGCTTGACTTTGACCCACTCAGAATACACAAAGTGTGAAAATGTATGTGGTTTTGTAAAAACGAAGCCACCATCGCTATCACCACGGCTCTGCAGCAAAGTTAAGCAACACATGTTGCCGCAACTTAATACAACGGTTGGTTAGTTCAGTGCTCTTCAACCTTTTTTGTTACGGTGCACCCTTAAAGATATTCTGACGAACTCATGCACCCTATTTACTTGAACACTTAAACTCATGCACCCTATTTACTGACACTTCCTCCGTGTCCCCTACCTAATTGCGCCCATGTCTGTAAGTGCCCGGGTCTAAATAAGCAAATCCCCAAATTCAGTAACTCAGCCACATAATTCAGTTGATAATGGCTCATTGCCTGTTGCATATGAATCACAAATAATCATCTACATACAATTAGCTTGATATGGTGTGATGCTTATGCACCACACTTTAGATTGCGCAAAGTCTCGGTTAAATCCTGAAAGTCGTTGGTTGGTTAATGGTTCATTTTGCTAACAGAAAGATTTTGTAAAAAGTATCCGTTTAGTGTGACAAGTTTGTGATGCACTGTCGTGAACCCTTTCTTAGTGGTGCACCCATGCATGTTTTGGTGCACCCTAGGGTGTACCGTGCACACCGGTTGAAGAGCGCTGGGTTAGTTGATCTAACCCGGTGGTTCTCAAAGTATGAGTGGAAACTGAACAAGGGTGGCGAAGTGTCAAAATATGGGTCACGCCGAGGTGATCCAAATCGGGGTTGTGTGTTTTTAACATTACCGCTGCGTGTCTGTGTGCAGCATGGGTACTTCAGAAAAGAGTAGTAGCTTGCTGACATTAAGAAAGAACTTAGCAACTTACTGCCAAAATTACCCATACAAGCATTTTTTTCATACGTTGTTTGAGGCTTTGGTTGTTGTTTGAGGCGTGTTCACCAAACTCAGCTTTAGGTCGGACTCAAAAAAGTTTGGGAACCGCTGATCTATCCATTCTAACGTAAGCGGTTGAAGTCTTTTTTAAATCCAAGAGTGTTTTAATAACAAAATCCAATCGACTGGGATAAAATTCAGTGTTTTTCATTTTGGTCACATGCGTTTTATCCATAAAACAGATCGAAAGCTATCTGTGAGTAATGGCAGTGTCAATGCACTCAACACTTACAAAATGAAAAGCATCTTTCTACGTTAGATTTCGCTGCTGAGTCTTCCCGTTGGAGCTGACTGTTTTCAAATTTACTGTAGGATAGTTTGGCAATTTACATCAGATGAAAGTTGAAACACTTTCAGACTGAGTACAAGTCAGACTCTGATTACTTGATAAAACTGTTCTTTTACCCGTCAGCAAGATCATGTGAAATTTTTGATGAAAACGTTAAGGTTCCACATGATTGTGGATGAACCGTCACAGAAGCCTATGTGTTTAATCATAACCAATAAATATCTAAAATGAAAGTTATTGTTGCTAAACAGTGTCTATGGTCTTTTTGCGTAAGAAAAAAGACTTTGAAACTGGGTTGCTTCTTAGCCAAAGTTTGAGATTCAAGGGATATAATACGATGATCATTTAAGGCTGCGGCTGATGCTACAGACCAGGATAGGCCTAAGTTATACAGTATTTGTAACACGCCAGAGTTACCAGAAAGTAATTTTGTGATGGTTTTAAAATGACGTTTACATCACCATTAGGTTGGATACAGCAAGGTGGTGCACTGGAAAGGGCTGCGAAAAGCGTGACTCCTTGTTTTCCTTTCGGTTAGTGATTACAAAGCTCTTAGGTACAAGTTTGTATTTAATTAGCACCAACTTCCACACGGAGCTTAAACTTCAAGTAAATGTCAGCCATGATTTGAATTCTGCAACATTTACACTATACGCAACCACGGGCGTCGGAAAGGGGTCAGGGGCAGAAGGAGTCATTGACCCCTCCCTAGGTTTTGAAATCTGACATTTTCCTATTAAATGTTTAGCAAAAAAGGTTGTTTTCTTAGTTTCGACTGGGAAAAATGAATTTCATCATTTTTGGTCTCCCCTAGAAAAATCCTTGGCTTCCCTTGGAAAAAGGTTTGGTTAATCATGGGCAATTGATAAACCACACTGCTTTGATCAAGTTCGACTAACGACTGAAGTAGGAAAGGTTTCTCAAGCAGTTTCGTTGATTTGCACTGAAGTGGTTGTTTGGCTACACATCAAAAGCTTAATTAACCCGAAAATTTTTGGTGCAATTTCGGAATTGGGAGAGCAATTGCCCCCGTTTGCCCCCTCTGGATACGCGCCTGCACGAACCCCATGTGGATGTAAAATTTTTCAATGAACTATTGTTGTAAACGGGCCTCACATTGAAAGCCGAACCCGGCCAGATTCTCTCATTTGAAGCCTGATTTAGGCCTTGCCGAATGAGTCAAGATATGCGTAACTGCGAGATATTCGTGGCGTAGCAAAGTAAACATGACCAAATAATTCACAACTAATCATTTTTTGTTGAACATTTAGTGAACACGGTTGCTTCAAACAGTAGCTGGTGACAAAAGTCTCCATCGTTGTGAAAAATTTTGTATGCAGGCCCGAAATCGGCCCGAAATATTTTGACAAATTTTAAGCCCGAACCCGTCCCGACCCGAAACGCTCGGCACGTCTTACAACTCCGCAGTTAACGCCGAATTTTCGAGAGACGATCTGATTCTGAATTTTATTATGCTATGTTGCGTGTGTATCGCAATGCTTTGTGAAAGATCTTAAAAGATGTAACTGAAGTACCGCACACTGAGAGTATTTGCTAGAATTTACTTTAATGCAAGCTCGTAAAACCCTTTCATCAAGTCACCACGCTAGAATGCAGGATTGTCAGGTCTAAATGAACAATAATGACGAACCTCTTTTTAAAATATACCAAATAACTTCAAAAAAATATCAAGCAAACTGTAACAGGATGAATGTTTTTGGCTTTGAATTCACCAGATTAATAATTACAAAAACCCAATCTTGCTACAGACCAAGCATAGAAGTATTGTATAGAAATTATTGAATAATGGTGATATTCCGAAAGTGCTCATAGAATCAAATTAGAAATCCTCTTGCATATTTTGCAACCATTGATATCAAAGGATTTTGCCAGAAGTAAGCATATCCATAAACAAACAAGCTACTGTTTTCCTTTAGAAAAAATGCTGAACACACAATGCCTACAAACACCTGAAAAAATATATAAGTTTTAAATATGCAAACATGAACCCTGCCACGTTTTCTGATCATTTTGAATCTGCCATACAAGCGTTTGATATGTTAGATGTGTCGTAAGCCCACAAAATGTGTATTACCAAATGCAAAGTCACAGAGTACCCACATAAAAACCAACAGGCTTGCCAGGTTCAAATAGGAACAAATATGCCAAATCGCTAGGAAAAATATGCCAAATCACTTCAATAAATCCCTAATAATATAAAGAAGGTCGAAAAGTTTCTGTAAGCTGATGGTTAAGGCAGCCATGTTTGAAAAAATTCCAAGCAACGTGGTTTTGTCAATACCATCGAAAAAGGCCGAAAACATGCAAAACTACGACATATATGCCAAACATCTTTTTCGCACCACAAACCAGTTACAGAAAGTGCCATTGAAAATGCCAGCCTGACTAGCCTGCTGGAAAAAGGAAGTCATGGCCTATAGGCTCCGACAAAGCTTTATCAGCCAAATGCAATTTGACATTCGCATCAGCAACCCGCTTGGGAAGGGATCATACACTTCCCCAGGAGGTTCATACACCCCGGTTAGGGAACCCCTGAACTGGAGAGTGGTATTAAAATGCTTATAAATTCACTTGAAGTCTGTTGTACGAATTGATTGCAAGTAAAGAATTAAACTGAGGAAAGCAAACTATGTCGCAGGAACGAAAGCTTTTCAATTGCTCTGTGCTTCCCACTGAGGCCAAACGTTTTGAAAATCTTCCTTGTGGATTGATGTTCATTTATTACACCTTCATTTTAAATACCAAAAATGCAAAAGTAAAATAGATTAAACTTGGTTTCTTTTTTGTATTTACGAAACTAAAGTTACCGTTTGTTAAAATGGAGACAATTTCGCCAAACCACTTACATTTAATTTCAGTTAAATGGTATTGTTCACAAATTTTCAAATAAAACATTGCTTATATTTTGAGTTTGACATTAGTTTCATGATACCATAGTTTGCGGAAGATAATGTAGAATATTTGAACTTTTTTACAGTATGTTGGATTCTGCTACACTGTGTTCTTTTGAAAGCCTAGTTGAATATGTTCTCTCAACAAAACCTTCTGTCCGTTATGACAATGTAGTCATCATGAAATTGTCAGTAACTCGATGTAACTTTTTGTGGAACTGATGCCGCATTGACAACTTACATCAGTTACTGCTCTGTACATATTATAAGCATTTGCACTCATCCAGAACCAAGTTACAAGTAGGAAGAAATGCATCAGGGCTGCTACTAGATAGCAAATGTGAGTTTTGCTTGTTTGCGCTGCTCCTAGGACAAATATCAAGTTTGCCAAGAGTAAATTGAAGCATATGTTGAGCAGGAACGTGGTCGGCTGTCTTCGTCGTAACTCCCTGAAAAAAATGTGATTATCGACTATTTCCTGAAGATTTTAATCAAAACCTTATTCTGAAATCCAAATGATTTTAAAACAGAGCCTTATCGTTTTTTTTACAAGAGTAATTTGAAAGCAATTTTTTGGTTTGTTCACTGTAAAATTATCAACACAAAACATTTAATTATAATCAAAACTAACCCTCCCACTATGTTGACAACCTTCTTACTTTTTCTAAGGTTTTTAAGTTATTATTAGCACTGAAAATGTTTTTTATTGGCATAAATGATCAATAAATACTGGTGGACATTGTTTGGATAAAACCACAAAAAAACATGAAATCGTACCGCACTGCTATGTGAACCCATATTGTGATAGCGAGCCCAATGATTGAAAGAGAGCATCCCACATAACTCACAATTCCCAGGGTAAAGGCTGAAGGTAAGACTTTAGTGCTCTGAAAACAAACAAAAAACAAGAAATTTTAAACGATTTAATTTGAATGAAAAAAGTTACATAAACATTTTTTATGGAGATATTCTTCCATTGTTAAGATTTATGATTTATAAAAGGGAACGTTTTCATAGTGCTTTATAGGTTACTTGTCTAAACTGTTTGGATAACTCTGATCATTCTTGTTTATGCATTTATGATAAAATGCTGATTGTGTTTTTCAAGTCAAAAAAGCTCAGAATGTACTTATTTATGGAAAGGTTATTGTCGATGTGTGGATAGTTGTATTTTAACAAACTTGCTTCGCTAATTATTTTGGTTGATACTTTTCATGGAGTCATTTTATGTACAAATCACGAAAAGACGTTGGGCGCAACACAAGGCATTGAAAATGTGATTTTTGATTCGTTTTTTGTTGCACCATGCGTGACCACATTTCTTTGTCTATCTTAAGTATCTTAAGTAGGCCGTGCTTGTCTTTTATTGCACTGCGAAACTTTTTGTCGTGACAAACGTTGTCAGTAGGAAAAACTATTGTAATAAATGCAGTTGCAATCTGTGAAGGTTTGCAGAACAATTGGAAGCACAATGCAGTCCTTTAAAACCCTTGAAGTCCCGCACGGACCACTTTTTTGACCCGACTTTGCAACTTTTTGCAACTCCATAACTCGCCAGCCGATTGAGCTAGAGAGGTGTTCAAACCCTCTACGGATTCAGCAAGTCTTCTAGTTCAAGGGTCGGCAACCTTTGCCCCACTGCGGACAGGTTTCAGCCTGGCATTGGTTTTCGGACCGGACCTCAATAAAATAATAAAAGTTTGGCACATGCAAATTTATTAAAACTCGTAAGTCATCATAGCACTGATTCAGTGACAGATCTGGGCTTGCTTTGCCGCAAAAAGGTGCTCCGACCTGTTGGGATTATGGTAGTCAGTGGCACCCGCAGTGTGTTCATTATATCAGTCGTTCCAGTAACTTTTGGACAAATTTGGCCCTTTGCTATGCACTGAGGATGATAACAGTAGTTATCGAAACGTTTGCAAGATGCCAGTTGTATCGTTTGCTTTGGCCGTGATATTTATTATAAGGCTATTCAGCACTTCCGTTTTTCGTGTACCAAATTTGGCCATAGTTCCGCACGTCCCGGTAACAGTTTCTTCACGGACCGGCACCGGGCCGCGGCCCGGTGGTTGCCGACTCTGTTCTAGTTGACACTGAAAAAAATTTTGTTCGTTTTGGTTTGGGGTTTTCTCTAAGTGACGTCATCACGGGGCTTGCTTTCGCGACTTTTTGGCCAAGTTCACCTGGCCGTGGGCGCCAAGACCGTGAGGCATTTTTTTGGATCAAGTTTGTTTTGGAAACTCGGCTTCGATCCGCGTCTTCTGAGCCCTTGATTGACTTTCTAGCATATCTGGAGCCAAAATTATGGCACAAAATACAAAAATTGGTAAAAATTTCTACCCTCACAAACATAACTTTGGGTGTTTTACACCCATATTTTATATGGCCGTAACTCGCCAGCAGCTTGAGTTAGAGAGCAGCTTGAGTTAGAGAACTCGCCAGCAACTTGACTAAAGCCATCCAAAGACTCGTGAAGTCTTGTAGTTTAGACTGAAAAAATTTGTTAGCTTGAGATTCCGGGTTTTTGTTCATGTTTTCATAACCAGAGGATGTTTTGACATTTGTCTACATTTGGATGACGTCAACATCCTGTTGGAGTTAAACAATCGAGGCGATTCGTGGCTCAAAGTTTTGTTGGATTTAATTGGATTCTAGGCTATAATACGAGTCTTTAAAGGGTTTGATTGACTTTGTAGTTTTTCTGGTTGACAAGTTATGGCAGGAATGACGATATTAATTTGAGAAATCCCCTTAACTCCCTAGGGAATTCCTGAAATCTTTGGGATTTTTTTGCATAAATTTTGAACCAAACCGCTAGAAAGTCGATCAAGAGCTCTGAAGACTTGTATTCTCGCCTAGAATTCAAAAAAATTTGAACCCCACAATTGGCTCATTGGATTGGCGATGACGTCATTTAGAAATTGCAAATCATACCCCAATCATAACGTCATCGACCCAAACCTGAATATTGTTTTTTCGTTCTAATGCAGAAGACTTCACGAGTTTTTGGAGGGTTTGAATAGCTCTCTAGCTCAATCTTCTGCCAAATTATGGCTGGCCAAAGTTTGGCCCTAAATAGCCAATTATACCTTTTGTGAAACTATGATTTTTGTCAAAATTCGGCTTTTTCGGCCATAAGTTTGGCTCCAGTTATGCTGGAAAGTCAGTCAAGGACTCTAAAGATGCAAATCATAGCCTAGTTTCGAAACCAAACTTGAGCCAAAAATGGCTCAATGGGTTGACGCCCAAGGCCAGGTAAACAAGGCTCATTGTGACGTCACCCACAGAAAACCCCAAACCCAAAACGAAAATTTTTTTAAAATTCTGAGCTGAAGACTTGCTGAATCCGTATAGGGTCTGAACACCTCTCTAGATCAATCGGCTGGCGAGTTACGGAGTTGCAAAGTCGGGCCACTATAGTGGCCCGTGCGGGAATTAAAGGGTTTTAAATACCACGTCTTCATTTACGTCCATCAAAGACAATTGTTGCGG
>Ga0210059_1016995_pt1 | contig 10426 bp, 6 predicted proteins | sample Ectturendosymbi2_FD_188042 | JGI IMG/M metagenome (GOLD analysis project Ga0210059, IMG submission 188042) | Ecteinascidia turbinata endosymbiont from Florida, USA - Sample 2 (SPAdes) (version 2) | ecosystem: Host-associated > Tunicates > Ascidians > Unclassified | place: Key West, Florida... | reverse complement strand
TGCTGGTTTTGAGGATTATGGTTTTGCTTCACATCTTAGCTCGCGGATTACGCAAACCTTTCTGTTCCGTTCTCACGGAAAGGTTATGTTGACGCCTCGCTTTAAGTCACGGACGAATTTCTGTTCGGAAGTTTATTAACCGCGAAGCCCCCCTCTCGTTTGCCATTTCATTGATTTGAACAAATACAAACGGGGCGTGGTTGTCGACGAACGTACCGACCTGTATCTCCCGTGGGAACGTTGTGCCAGACAAAAAAGCCAGACAAAAATGCTTAAGCTTCTAATTTAAGTTCGTATATAAGACTAGGTTTGCATTTACTCGCTGTTTTCATTTTCAAAAAACGATACGATGGAAACGTGGTAATTTTTTATATTCACAATGGCAGCACTCGGCAAGTATTTCACTGAAATACATAAGAACATCTTTTTCGCTGTTATGTTTCGTTTCCTGCAGGTATGGAATAGCGTAGGTGGCATAAACAACCTATGATAATATTTGCTAAAAACGATTAAAAATGTCTTTAAGGCGGAAAAGCCGGGAAGTTAAAATCTTGTCAGGATTTAAGATGAAACAAGAACCAAATGTGACTTTCAAAGTGATCTTGTGCCTGTTGACGTATTTTTGGCCAATGTCTGTTGCCAGCTATGTGCACATCCACTGTAAATTGATTTAATGTAGAACTGGTCTATTTCGAACTAAATTCTGGAAAAGTAATGCTACAGCACAGTTGCGTAGTCAGGAATTTTGTTCATGGATCATGGTTTGCCGACTTATATACATCTAAATGTTCCTTCCGTTTATTTCCGAATAATTGAACATTGGTGTAAAGCACCAGTGAAAAGCTTAACAAGTTTGTTTCGGGTTTACCATGGCCTCTTCGGGCTCCTTTTGGCTGCACTGCTGCTGCAGCAGCAAACAGTGATATTTTTTTACAAAAATCTGTACCAAAGAAAGATTCAATGACTTCCCCTAAATCCGTCTCCTATGTTATTTTGTTGCACTCATACTTCTATGAACAATGCACAAAATAGTTGGTAACGATGTGAGTGAAATTAGCTTCTAGCATTGGTTGCAAACCTCTTTTAAGTGACAGTGACACAGCTATCCAATTATTTTGCATAGCTATCCAATTATCGTAACTGTTGGTAGTTCATGGACCATGGTTTGCCGACTTCAGAAACTTTCTTGGCTCTTTAGGGATGCTGTTTTTATCATTTATCTATTAATTTTCAAGTTATTGCGCTTTTCTCTTATCCAGTCCGTCTGGCATCCTGAAACTCAATTCTCAGTGCTTTATCATCACTTTGCTCTAAATTTAACACGCAACATTCGTCAACGTAATCAGTATGGCTCCATTGTGTCGCAATAAGCGAAAGATCGCCTTACTTCTTGGTAATCAGCCCACGGCTTGCAAACTATCGATAGCGTAATGTGTGATCGTATCTTTGCTGAATCGGCGCAAAAATGTAAATCTAAAAGTTTTCATTTGGAGTCAAGTAGTTTTTTTGAAATCGTTGATAAAAAGCCATGGCAACTTGAACAAAGTTGACAGACTAGCGTTTTTTTAACTAGCATGCAATAAACAAACCGGGATGCAACTGTAACGACTGCATTGCGCAACTACATTCAAATGCGTGCGTGTGAGATTGGAAGATGTTGTTTTGTGCAGTGAACTTGGTTTTATTGCTTGTACAGCCTGCGGCAGAAATCACGACAGAAATATTGCCAGGCGACTCTGAGATGGGATACGGGCGCTTTTACTTGATAAAACTTTCGTTGCAAAACGGTGTTTTAATGAGCGAATTTTCAACGTTTTTTGAGCAGTTGCGCGCTGTGCAAATATTTGTGATAAAAAACGGTAGTCAGTTTGCAAAATTATTCCAGAGAGAAATGTCGCTATCGCTATAGATCGCACCCGGCTTGCTTCATTTATTTGAACAGCAATATTTGAGAAACACCACCAAGGCAAAAGTTATGCGTGCATCCTTGCATTCGGAATTACGTTGTACAATGTAGACCAGGGGTCACCAACGTGGTGCCCTCGGGCACCAAATCGCCCGCAAGGACCAAGTAGGTCGCCCGCGGGCCTGTTCTAAAAACAACATAAGCATGATCAATGTCTTCACATTAACGAATATCAATACTAAAATAATTGAAAGTAAATTGAGCAAAATTTTTATTTCAGAAGTGTGCATCAAACTAGTAGCCCTTCGCATTAATCGGTACACAAGAAGTAGCTAGCAGTTTCAAAAAGGTTGGTGACCCCTGATGTAGACGAAAGGCTCAAACAACTTGTGCAAAAATCGCCCACACCAGCTCAGTGGCGCAGCCAGGAATTTTGTTTGGGAAGGGCCAGTCACTAACGTCGCCAGAGGTCAATTTTTAACTATTTTGCACAAAGATCATTTCGATGTCACAGTTCAATTTCTGGTCTGTTACAGCAGGATATGACGTCAAATATCTTTTAGCAATTATTTTCGAGGGGGGCAATGGCCTCTTCGGCTTCATTCTGGCTGCGCTACTGCTCCAGCTATGTTCAATGCGCGGGCCGCATGCGACCCAGTCGAAAACTTTTTACTGCACGGTTGAAAGTACTGACAATCTGTCCTTATTTTAATAATCTGAAATTTGACATTTTTGATCCAGCGGTCCTCAGCGCCACTTTATCATGTCTATACTGCTTGCTAGCAGACTTCATGCATCCATTGACATTGTAACGGTCGCTTTGTGGAGACGCGAACCCACAATGCAGGGTTCGGGAGGCTTCAGCATCCCTGCACAAAACCGAATCCAAGTTTTTTGTTGGTAAGGCAAACGCAGTTCTGCGTGAGCTTTATCGTTCCGCGGTCAGAAAACGAGAGCTTTCAAACACTGCAAAGCTGTCAATTTTTAATTTGATGTTAGTTTCCATCCTTACCTATGGCCACGAATTTTTGGTAATGATTGTAAGAATGCTGTCTCAAGTGCAAGCGACAGAGATGGGGTTTTTGCGATAAGTTCACGGATCAACTCTTCGCGACAAAGTGCGCATGTGTTCAATTCGTAAAGTCCTGAATGTCGAGCCACTTCTCCGAATAGAGATCGCGACTAAAATGCCCCAGGGAAGATTGACGAGGCGACTCCGGTTGGTGTAACCAACCGGAAAGCGGCCCAGAGGTGGACCAAGGAACAGGTAGCGTGATTACAAATCCGACCTGGCTTGTTACCGCGTTGGTGTAGAGCCAGCAGAACTATGAGCGCTTGCTGACCGTGATGTATTTCGCTTCGAGTCCTCCTTGGGCTTACGTCCCCGCAATCCTTTCTACCCATGTTCCGTTGGCGCTAAACTTACCTACTGTATGATATTACAGTTTTGGAGTCATGGGATGTACTAAGCAGTCATTATTATTGCAGTTAGGATTCGAACTCTTTCAGCAACTTGCATTAAACTTATTTTGCTGAGGTCAAAGTAAGTCATTCAATGTGCGGCCCTCATTGGTGAGTCAATCAATGTGCGGGAATCATTAAGATAGTGACATAATTTTGGTCCAGTAAAGCATATCCAGTCTTGCGCAATCATCTGTTAAATAAAGGCGTAACGTACGGTTATGCACCAGACCTGCTGCACTTATACACCAAAAGCACTTCCTTCTAAGCCGAACTGAGGTCTTTTTGGCTGAACGAACACACAGGCCGTAAAACGCAGACAGTTGGCGGACTACGGTGATCGAACGGAACAGTGAATGACGCCCGCGTCGAATTCCATTCCGGGATTAGGTTTTAGATGAATTCAGTCGCGGCATCGTGTACCGCTGTTAATCCCTTTGTGCGACGCAGCCTGCACATGTTTGATTGTGTTTAACTGGCAGCAGCTGTCGCCGTTAGATTAGGGCTTCTGCTCAGGCAAGGCCAAGATCGCGATTAACCGACTGGGAACGTGATGGCTATATCTTATTTGTCTTGAAAAGGTTGAAAATTTGCGCAAACTTACGGTTTTGTACCTTTGCTGTAGATTTATCCCGACCCTGACCTTGAGAATGAAATAATGTCTCTGACGACGCACTGCAACAACTGTCCGTCGGGCTGCAAGTGGACAGGAAAACTCCACCACCTGAAGGTTTGCCAACAACTAATCACAACGTATTGTAATCTGTGGTGCCAAATCAAGAGCTGTGGCGTCTACAGTTCGCTCGAGATTGGCTTGCGCATTACAGCGTGATCCGGGTTAACATTTTCTTTGAAAAGACAAGACTGTTGTTTAGCAATATCGTTTCTGAGAAAGGCAAAAACTACCATTAAGCGGCATGAGAGATTAAGGTGAATAGCGGGAATCAAGAAAATTGCCCCTTAAGCTTCTGAGATAAAATTAGAAAAAGAGTAAATAAATGGTTTCCTTACATTTCAGGCACATCGAGACAAGTGCAGTCATAGCGAACGAGACTGTCCGAACCGATGCGGTGTTCGAGTGCGCACCATGAACCTCGCCGACCACCTTGAATACGAGTGTCTGAAACGAAGAGTGACATGTGATTTTTGCGCAAAAGATTTTAGCGGCGAGAAGGTAACTAATCGATGTGTGCTGGCTTAGCAACTGCTTATGATGTCGTGAGGGTTTGCTTCAGCCGCTATGACCTTGTCATTACTAGGGTTTTTGGAACTGTAAGTGCTTTCCGCAAAGCGTAGATACCGTTGAGGTAAAGGAAAATGGGTTAAAAAAGACTTCCTCTACTTACCTAGTTTACGGGTTGTTTTTTCAGCACGCACCGTCAAAACAATCGTTACCAAGACGCATTACTTGCTGGTTAAAGTTTACATGTCCGAGTGCATCAGATTTATGTGAAAAAAATAAATGTCAATATTTAGATGGAAGAGCACGAAGGTAATTGCCCAATGGAGAGCGTACACTGCGAGAACAAATGCGGCGCAAAAATGCTGCGTAAATATCTCAATCGACACATGACTGGAGACTGCCCGAAACGAGCGACAAAATGCTCTTACTGCGCCAAAGACTTCAACTATGATATATTGCAGGTCGGTGACAGTGTTTTTCTACCTTGCTAAGGGCAGTGCGTCGTTCTCGCACTCCGCAACAAAAGCATTTTTGTAGCGACTGCAGGGGCAGCCATGTCAAAGTTTGACAATTTCATTTTTCATCACAGACGCATTTAGGCAACTGCCCGAGGTATCCCATTGGGTGCCCTAACCGATGCGACGTCATGAAAATTGCTCGGGAAGAATTGGAAGTCCACTTAAAAGAAAAGTGCAAAGCTGCCCTCACTGCTTGTCCGTTTAAAGAAGCAGGGTGTAAGCACAAGGTGAGAAATAAACACTGTCCGTTAGTAGCAATTGTAACATTGTCCCATTGTGTTGATTGTTTGAAATAAAAAATCACACCCAGTGCCATACGGTTAAGTTTAAGTGTTAGAACACAGACGAAGAATTTTAAGAGAAACCAAGAGTCAAATCGTATCGCCAACTTTATACCGAAGCTGATCACTGATGCGTCACACGGACATGACTCAAAACAGTTACCTCGGCTATTCACTTTTTCGGGTCGTTCATCTGCAAAGAAAAAGCTTGTGCGAATAAGTTAACGCGAATTCTCCTTAAAGCTTTCACTCAGAGAAAGATTATTATCTTGTGTAGCATGCCGTGGGAACCGCACCATACTTTAATCACGCCTAGATTATGACGCATGCAATGGCCACTTCCAACTGCGAGGCAGTTACGCAAAACACTTGATGCGTTCATCACAGCAGAATTTCCAACTTTTACTGCAAACACCGCCAACCAGTACTGTGCTATTTACTAGTTGTATGGTTCTCTTGGGGCAATGAAATATATTCAAAAAGATATCTAAACAAACAGTGAAGTCTTTTTATAGCCAGTCACCTGTTTCTAATAAAAAATACTGAGAACCATTGACAAAAACTGTTAACATAAGTGAAAACTAGAAATGTGTGTAAAAATTCAAAACGTCGGACACAATTTATCCGTCCTCCCAATTCATTTGGTCACTTACGTTTGTGTGCAGAAATGTGTCGCAACTTTAAAAGAATTTATTTAACTACGCGCTGTTATTGCTTTGAGACAAGCAGTGTTGTAATAAAAAAAACGCGTTTTAGAACTTGCATTTCCTGCTTAAGCTGGTGTGCAAGCTACAGCAACAAATAATTTATAATTAACAACACTAAAAGTTAAATTCGTAAGGAATAAAACGTGTTGAGATGAAATATTATTTTGTAAATTGCTGGATTTCTGATTGGTTTGGGTTTTTAGATTCAAACCTCTCGCAGGCTTTTAGTACGGAAGTTCGACAAAGCCTTTGACTGTAGTAAGGTTTTGAAACCTGAAAACGTAGGTTTTTTTCTCCCGTTAATGAATGGATCAAGACAGGGGAATCGCATCCTACACAAAGAGTAATGAATATTGAATAGTCATCTCTTTTGTTTCACTTGAAGTTCTAGCTAGCTATGCTCATAAGACTCTGAGGTCAGAACAGAAAATGCACATCGGTGTTTGCGATTTGTTGATTAATATCTTGGTAATTTTTACTGCAGAAGACGTAAAGCTGTGATGAAACTTAGTAATTTTAATCGTGTACAATAAGTGATGTTTTTGAAATAACATTTACGGTTTATTAGCACTATTTTGATATTTTTTCACAATGTACTGTAATTTTTGTGACACTTCTTTTGTTAAATTTGGTTGTTTTGTAGTTTTTGAATATTGCAGAAGGCTTTGGAAAAAATAAGAATGGCAACATTTTTGTCCACAGTGTCCTCGATATCATCTTGATCGCCACCTTGCGGAAGCTAACAACGCCCACGTCCGCAGCATGTTTGACCTTGTGAAAGCACAAAAATTGCAGATCGCCGAGTTGCAACGTCAAGTGAATGAACTCAGCATAAACTCGAACGGCGTATTGCTGTGGAAAATAAGCGACTACAGTAAGAAACTCCAAATGGCCCAGAACGAACAAGTCATCGAAACAAAAAGCCCTCCGTTTTTTACTCACCGGTACGGCTACAAGTTGCAACTATCAGCGTTCGTTAATGGAAATGGCAGCGGCTTGAACACTCACTTGTCTCTATATATCCGTGTTCTTCCGGGCGAATACGATTCGTTGCTGGAATGGCCCTTTTCACACGACATAACATTTAATATACTGGACCAAGGCGACCCGCTTTCTTCTAAGCGAAGCCACATAAGCGTACGTTTCACTCCCGATCCTACCTGGAAGAACTTCCAGAGGCCATCGCTGGATTCGGATGACGACTCCAACCTCGGGTTTGGTTACCCGAAATTCATTTCGCACAAAGAATTAAAAGACAACAATTATCTTAAAGGAAATGCACTGTTTATTAAAGCCACGGTGGACACATCGAGAATCATAATTCCGTGAGTCACCGGCATATTTACAGTTCTTTCGTGCCAAAGTGAGATGGATACTTCATTGACACTTGATGAACCTTCAACCATGGGCGTCGGATGGGGGAAGGATGGGCCTCGGCCCTTCTGCATTATGAAATTTCATATTTTCCTATTAACTTTTCAGTACAAAAATGCTTTTCTCTTAGTTTCGAGTTGACGAAATGAATTTTCACCACTGTTTCCCCCCCTGGAAAAATCCACTAATGTCCCCCCTGGGAAAAAGTCTTCCGACACCCATGCCTTAAGCCATGCCTTTTTGCGCTCACACCATTGACCTTGTGCAAGCATGTGGTTGCAGCACAAACCCGTTCATTTTGCGTTAAAACGATCAATGTAGTGGAATTTTTTGGCCTGGTCCCGTATTCTTGAGACAGATTTTGTGGTACAACTGTGCTGAATAGCACACTGCAAAGAATAACTGTCGGAAGCGGGCTACAAGTGGTTTAGAAAATAGCACGAAATCCACATGTTTTGCAAACGCCTTTTAATTCTACCAAAATCACATTAAAATTGTTTTTCGTTTTTTTCGTGCTTGTAACTGCTGAAACGTTTTCAAGCGCAGGTCTAGTTGTTGCGATGTTAAAAGAAAACCTTTTGCTGTTTGGCTCATTTTCTCAAGACAAAAAGGGGCATTGCTACCGTGTTACTGCAAGCATTTCAGTTGCCTCAACTGTATCAAGAAAAGGAAAACGTTTGTCGATGACAGAAGAGTAATGCGCAATAAAAATTTGTGTATGTCATTACTAATCACAGCAAGGTTTTTGGTGTTTGGAAATTTATCTCCGAAACCGAGTACCGCAAGGACTGAAAAGTTTCTGCAGTCTCATCACCTGTGTGTGTCACCTATTCGCTGCATCCCAGATCCATGAAAGAATATTTAAGTTATGCCCTATCGTTACTCATTCTCAGTGTTTGAAACACAATATTGCTTGACCGCGGTTGCTCTTACTTAACCAAGCGTTTAGAAAACTAGGCGAATGGTATCTGTTTGTACAAGCTGTAGTCCTGGCTCTTTTCTCTGGAAAGGACTTGATTTTGCGCAGAATCGGTGATTTTGAGAGAAATATTACAAATTGGTGCCTGGGTTTGGTTAAACAGTTCCAGGGCGTGAGAAAATATTAAGAATGACAATTGCGCCTTATATTTAAAAACAACATGCTAAAGGTAAATGTTTCTTATCAAAAATTCATTATGTTGTGTTAGCCCGTGACAGTTATGTACAAGTGAATATGAAATTACAAGCTTGTAATTTTTACGTGCACATCAAGGCCTGTATGCATTCAGCATGATCCAACAAACAGGCAATTTCAACTAAAAAAAGCAATAACATGAAAGTTTCCATTAGTAAATAAACAGACCAACTCAGCAATGAAAGAGCCTTTGCAAATTTGGAACGCATCTTTTACATAGGTATGTCGTTTGTGCTTGTTGATTCCTTCCTTCCACACTACTTTTCTTGTGTTTGTCAACGGTTTCTTGCTGTCTTCATTGTCATCATTCTTCGCCGCGCTATCACCCAACACGGCGTTGATTGCAATTTGTTATTTACACTACTGTAACAGCGTTACCTTCCCTGGTGATTTAGGTAACGCTGTTGCAGTACCTCAGAAAGCAATGAAATACACCATAAAATGCATTTGCTGGTAAGTGTGTAATACATTATATTGATTAAAAAAAAACACAATTAACATTTGACCAATTTTGCGTCTAAAACGAGGGCCAAACTAATCATATTACACTGTCTTACCATTCTGCAATTTCCATCGCGGCAGCAAACATTTTAACAGCCCAGCTCTTCCTAAATATTTCGTGGTGACCAATGTCGTAAAGGCAGTCGTATTCTGTGAAATAAGTACCAGTTTCAATTGTTGCGTGCTGCTGGTATTTCGTAACATGTTCATTATGTTCTTAAGCAGCAATATTGAAGAGCTCTAGCTTCTGCTGTTTTCCACGTACATATTTTCGTATTGTTTTGCAGTTTTTTCGTTTTTCTAATTTGCCTGGCATTCTCTTTTTACATTGTTTTGTTCATGTTAGTGCGTTTTTTAGATTTTCTCTCAACGTAAATCAGCATGTAGCGCATATTATTAAAGCGTAGTTTTGTCACGTTTGTGAGATGCTGCGAACATGCGTTAATTCAAAATCAAACAAAATGTGTGCGATCTATGAAGAATCTGTAGGTATGCCTTTGGCTACTTCAACATCAGTTTGCTCGGGATGCGTGCGAAGAACTTTAGCTGTGAAGAAAAACGACGTTTACAGCATTCATCAAGTGCTACTAAATTGACAGAAGTAGCATCAGAAAGCTGCGGGCTTGTGCACTTACCCAGTGTTAGATGTTACAAGCATTTTATGAGAAACTTGAATCGGAGTACGAGTACGTTCACTTGCTGGCGCCGATTTGGCTGTTTTGAATGAGATGAAGCGAAGTGAGGTTCAATTTTTGATAGGCGTCAAAGCCCTGGCGGCCCTACAGTTAAGAAGGCTTTGATCGACACTGTAGTGTTAATGCCGTAACTTAATCGTTCATTAGGTTATGAATGTATCAGTAAATTGGAAGATTGTCCATACTGTTCAAGGTGTCGATTATATCACCGCTTTATTATTAAAGAAACGAAATTTTCTGAGTGGAGCGCTTGCAGGCATCAATCTCGACTGTGTTCGTATGTAGCTTCCAAAATCGGATTTAAACTATTTGCAACCAATGGGCCGTGAAGTCCTTTCAAGAAGTCGGCGAAGCATTTCAAAATTTTACAATTTTTCTGTATTCCACGAAAACCTGTTTTGAAAATCAGGTGATTAGTTTTTGGTTTCATGGGGAAATGGGAGCCAGAAATTTTCAGTATTGGGTCGCGTCGCAAGCGCCAAGCGGAAAGAGATTTAAAAGCACTCTACAGTATGTATGTATTTACTGTAAGTCTCGTAATGTACAGATTAGCATGCGGCCTCTATGCTCGTGGGTCCACGACAGAACCTTCGCCAGAAAGTTTTCAATAGGGGTCTTTACGTTTG
>Ga0210059_1016994_pt1 | contig 10427 bp, 5 predicted proteins | sample Ectturendosymbi2_FD_188042 | JGI IMG/M metagenome (GOLD analysis project Ga0210059, IMG submission 188042) | Ecteinascidia turbinata endosymbiont from Florida, USA - Sample 2 (SPAdes) (version 2) | ecosystem: Host-associated > Tunicates > Ascidians > Unclassified | place: Key West, Florida... | reverse complement strand
GTCGGCGCAGGTTCATCGAGGACTCGAGATAAACAGTTCACGTGACGACATAATACTTATTCTCATTGTAGGTTACGTTTGTTACATCACAATTACCAGTGGCAGTAGCCAGCATAGTGCAGGAGTGCTGTTTGGCTCATGTTGCAGCAAGTGAGCGTAGTCACTTCGATGCGGTTTAGATCAGTGTTCTTCAAATGGGGAACCTTACATTGTTTAATTGTCGTTTGGAATAGTCTGCAACACCCATAGTAATTTGTGTATAAAATTTGTTATTGCAGGTAATTGTGATTAAATAATAACAACAAGCAGGTTTATTCTGTTTATTTTGAAACCGAAATTAAGAGAACGGAAAGAAACATACAATTCGTGATGAGTGAAAGCACGAAAGTAACGAAAACACGAAAGCGAGAAAGCACGATCATTCATGGGCGTCCGCAGAAATTTCTCCAGGGTGGAAACGTCGACATTTTGTATATCATTTTCAAAATGCTGGCAATCGGTGTTCCCTATAAGATAATTTTACACTGAGCAAATTTGTTTTAGTGAGCATGATTATTTTAGGGCTGAGTACGTGGAGTTTTCAATGAATTACAAACTTTGTCAATTATATAATAAATATACAATCTTATCAAAATAAGAACAAAATACACATTTCATTCTAATAGCTTCTTGTTTGTGTGCTTTTCCATTGCTTTGGAACGTTGCAAGTGCGTGAAATTGAGATTTCACTGCAAAATAGTTCTGGTGGTCCTGAGTATTTGCGCACCTTAGAGAAACATTGCTGACAATGCAGCGCAAATGGACGTTCACAAAACGACCTATCCTACACTACAAAGAAAATGTCCCATGTTAGGGCAACAATGACAAAAAACGCTTCGTTGGGAGCAATAGCTAGATATATTAGTATTACGACAATTTTCACAGTAGGCTATCTGCAGGTTTTTGACGCAGGGAATTTCTTTTCAAGTAAGAATTGCCATGATTTCTAAAGAAAGAAGCATTGGATTGCCATGGTTTCAACGAAACCACAAATTATGTCTTTATTTGCTTAGCAAGCAGGGCCGCACCCAGCTGATATATTCAACTGAATTAACAATTAAACATGTTTTTGAAATTGCGGGGCAGAATTGTCCGGTTGCTCTCCCCCTGATTGCGGGATCTGGTAACAGTGACTTGTCAGCATCATTTAGAAACAAGAGCTGCAAACATCTGGGATTTCGTCCAAAGCGATCAGTAAAACCTTGCTCCACAAACCGGACAATTTAGTAAACCTGATTGTTGACACAACTGCGGACAAACTTACTAGAATTTGAACACCACGCAGGTTTTGTAAAATTGACCGGATGAATTATGAAAACTCGACACAGCAAATATAGCTTTGCACTCAGTATTCACTCAGATGTCAGAACTAAACCTTAACGGTTAAGACATATTCCCACAAGCCTGCATCGATCTATTCTAACAAGCTATGTAATTTTATACTGCGTGAAAAGAAACCTGCATAAGTGTAGTTTGACACTCCGCCACATTGGTCACACTCGCACTAATAATGGATTTTTCAAACTTGTGTTTGCATTGCTGTAGACTCGCTCATGCTTCTTTTCGCAAAGTATAAATGTGCGTGGCTTACCGCTATCAGCATGTCACTGTCTCGCTGCATTAATTGCCCTGATGCGTGCGTTCAACAGTCTCATGCCACAAAACGACTGCTACCGGAATATAAAGTGAACCTTTGCAGATTTGTTGCCAAGTTATTGTTACGCAACGAAGAAGACCAACAGTAGAACAATCCGCTCGCGACTTCCGTAACCCACCTCTGCAGATAAGGAATGTGACATGAGTGAACTGCAAACTCATCACTGCATGACACTATAACTGTGAACCTGACTCTTGTGCAGTGTGAGTTTGTTGCAGGCACAAAACTGTCATTGCAAGAATCAAATTAAAAAATTGGAATGAAGATGCCGTCTTCACTTTTTTTCCAGAAATATTTGGTTCTTAATCCCAATGGGGCAAATGCCCGTTTTCCCCACCTACGGACGCCCATGCGATCATTGACTATTTTAAATTAGGTTCCACAAACTAAGGCCACCTCATCTCATGAAACAAAGAAACATTTTTGACGAATTTTTAGCATAAGTTAATTTTTAGCATCCTTAGCGATTAAGTAATGTGCAGTGCAAAAATATTTTTTGCAATAATTTTCAATGAAATCAAGTGTCATGTCACCACTCTTTAGGACTGGTGGGGGGGATGCATCCCCTGCATCCCCCCTGTGTCCGCGCCTGGTCCTGCCTTCCCTTTTTCCCTACATTTAGTCCTGGCTCTAAACGTACGGAAAGTCTTCACCCTGCCTTCCCTATTTCCTTACATTTAGTGCTGAACTTGAACGTAGGGAAAGTCTTCACCACGCCTTCCCTATTTCCTTACATTTAGTGCTGAACCTGAACGTAAGGGAAGGTCTTCGCCTTGCTTTCCCTTTTTCTCTACATTTAGTGCAGAACCAGAACGTAGGGAAAGTCTTCGCCTTGCTTTCCCCATTTCCCTACATTTAGTGTAGGTCCGAAACGTAGGGAAAGTCTTCGCCTTGCTTTCCCTATTTCCCTACATTTAGTGCTGAACCTGAACGTATGGAAAGTCTTCGACCCGCCTTCCCTATTTCCCTACATTTAGTGCTGGCTCTAAACGTAGGGAAAGTCTTCGTCTGATTTCCCTACATTTAGTGCTGGCTCAAAACGTAGGGAAAGTCTTCGCGCTGCTTTCCCTACATTTAGTGTAGATCCGAAACGTAGGTGAAGTCTTCATCTTGCTTTCCCTATTTCCCTACATTAAGGATAAATCCCAAACGTAAGGAAAGTCTTCGCCTTGCTTTCCCTATTTCCCTACGTTTAGTGCTGAACCTGAACGTATGGAAAGTCTTCGCCCTGCCTTCCCTATTTCCCTACATTTGGTGTAGACACTAAACGTGGGGAAGAAAATTTTGTGGGGAATCACTTCCCTATTTCCCCACGTGCCTTTTTCCTTGCAATTAGGGCTGCCGTGACGATTTATATGTAACACACACTTTGCCTTCAATCTGTGTATCACTTACTAAGGCGTTAGTACGCTGCATTTACACATGGGATACTCAACTTTGAGATTTTGTGTTTGTGACTGTATTACAAACTGGTCGGTCGCGAGTTTTCACGAAATTTTCTAGTGAGTCCCAATCGAAGACAAGTTGGCCACCCATGACATAGACTTTATTTAGCCTACACAACACACAAGTTACACATATATGCCACTCACTCAGCACAGCAAAACAAAGCAGCATTCCAGCAATATAAGAGCAGCTTACTGTTTCCATCCCACCAGAAAATATTTACGATGAAGTAACACGAATTATCATCATTGATTGTGCAGCACATACTGACAAAATCATTTTTATTTTTTGTGAATATAGAAATCATAGCCAAGAAAACAACAGCACCATCATATGTGACATCTTGAAGCATTCTCAGAAAAATTTCGGTATAGAAATCAAGCAAATATCCTGAACCTGTCCTGATCCATTTTTTTTCAAAAATGAATATCCAAATCCAATCCTGATGCAAAAAAATTGTAAGCATCCTGCAGGATAGCCTATCCAATCCTGACCCTGTGCATGCTCACCTCTGTTGCCTCTGTTGGACATAGGTGGTTTAGAAGTAGGCCTATGTGTCTTGCTATTGCTTGCAAGGGTACCCAACCAGTCAGTGACCAAGAGCCACATTTATAACTCATTTAGTACCGTGTTACAGCAAAGGTCCACACTGTGACCATGTAAATTATACGTGGGCACACATGATGAATATAACCCCATCTCTTCCTTACATACTTTTGCTTAGCTGGATTTTTTGTAAATATTACACAACAACATGATAATAACATAACTTGTTATGCCTGTTATTTAGTAGGTCTTCTGGTATAAAATTATGTAAGAGCAACATCAAACTTTGCTAAGAACCCAATGTGATTTGCGAGATGTAGGGTGGCCACCACAGTGCAAGTGCTATTGTATTCAGGTGTCAGCGCAAAATGAAAATGAAATTGTATTTGAATACATTTTGACTTGTTACAGTTAACTGCAAGCTCTGCTTTTGAAGTGTTTAAAATTTGAATGTTGATGATAAAGAAACTGTTGGTTTTTCAGGTACTTTATTTATGTGTTTATGAAAAAGAAAAAAATTTTGGTATTTTGCTGTCAGAAGTGTCAAATTCTGAAAATAATTTTGAATGAATTGCTTTTTGTGGGGGTGCTGTGAGTGGCCTATACAAGATGTGTTTTTAGGTGAATTTGAGTTGTGAGGAGGCAAATCTTAATAAATTTAGCTTTGTCAAATGAAGGGTTTGGCCTTTTAATTGTGGCTTTTTTCAGCAATTTTGTTGGCCGTTTTTAGTCTTTTTTACTGAAGGTTTGGCCTTTTTTTAAAAAATAAAAAACTTGCAACCTTGTTCTTATATTATTGCCCAGCAAACCCTATTGTTAAGTTGGTACTCTACTGCTTGGAGTTTTTTGAGTTTTTAATGAGTTGTCAAAGAAAAAAGCTGCATGTGGCCCCTGAAACACGGGTCCCTGACCCGAGACCATGCCTTGGCCTATGTGTGGGCTAATCTTAGCGCACATCTCGCTCACCATGCATGCGACGCCGCGCAGACCAAGTGGCTTTAACAGCTGCATAATTAATATGGGTTGGTTATGCTAGCTTAACCATTGTTTCACTGCAGTGCATTATTTAGTTTTGAATAATATCAGAAAGGTCAGGTGAGTTATAAGCCGAAAAAAGTAATTAGTTGAATTTGAGTAACTACTCTCCACGTGTGAGATAGCAAGGAATCTAACAGCAAGTTTTTAATAGGAAATCGATTTCACGCAACACTACGCATCGTCAATCCGTAAATCTTCTTTTAAGGCTACAGCAATTCTCCCTTGCAAGCAATTTTAATAATTCTGTAACACTATTAAGTAATAGAAAGATGAGACTTTATTAAAAACAACATCTTAATCACAATTCACATTTACTGCTGTCCAACCGGACAACAAGAGAGTTTTTTCCCCAAATAAACGCCGTGTGTGATAATGCTAGCTTCACCATGGAATTAGAAACTAATGGCTGCATGCCGTTCCTTAATGTTTTTTTAACTTTGTGAATCTGGTATTGGTATCAGGATTGCCAGATTGGCCTTTGTTAGGCCATATTCAGAAAATGGGCCTCATTTCAAGCTGGTTGGTCTAAACAATTTTAGTTGGCTCAATTTTTAGCTGGCCGTAAAAAATGAGTTTGGCTTTTTGGCTCTTTTGGCCTGTTTTTATGCTCAAATAAGTACTTATGAAAAAAAATATTGCTATTCTATTTTTTTCGGCAACACATTTGCAAAGTGTTAGTGATAAATGCTATCAGATGCCTGCATTCTGATATTAGTAATATATGAGAGATGATAGATGCGAAATTAAATTTTTGCGTAATCACTAGAAATGTGTGCACTATGTAGTGTCTATCATGTTGCAAGCACTAAACAGTCTCAGTGCTAACAGACAGGTCTGCGTCTTCGCAATAGAAATGCATTAAATTACGTTGAAGTGGAAGCCAAGGGTTCTTATGATTCTGATCGTAAGTACTCCAGTGAATGGCAGAGACTTTCTAGCTGAAAGCTGCCAATGGATCAGTATGCAAACTGTGGAACCATTTTACCTAAAGTGTGCAATCTCACAAACCATGAATAGTCAGGGAAAGATCAGTGCTTCAGTACAATGCCAAGCAAGATTTAGTTTTAATTTTGAAAAATATTTGTCATGATATTCTTGTAAATTAGATGTTTTTTGTGACAAAGGATTGGCAATACCGCAAATAAAGTTTGTTTTTTTTCTTGCCTTTAAACAGTCGGTTTGACCTTATTTTGACCACTTATTAGCATTGTTTGGCTTTTTCTTGAAATTTGCATCTGACAACCCTGATTAGTATTCGTAATTCGAACATATCAACAGCTCATGCATGCAGGCCTGTATAGCAACTGGTCCAGTTTCTTTCCGTGGCATTATAAAAAAATCTTGTGAATTAGCTTTTGAAATGAGCCTACGCAAGCTCAAAATCATGCACAAAGATAAAAAATGCTTGTGTGCAATGGTTTCCCAGTGGATTTTCTGGATGATTGTGTGCGAAATTTTTTACACATACTATATATATTAATAACCAGGGGTAGTGGGGTAGAAACGCGTGGGAACAGCATTGCCACACCTCTTTTTGGTGTGGGAACGCGTTCCCACACCTTTTTGTACGGAAACGCTACTTGAAGATTTAGATTTTTCATTTCAATTTCTACCAGGAGCAGCATGAATGAATAAATGGCAAGTTATCTTGTGTATAGCAATAGCATGATTATACAATTACTGTTTGTGACATCAACAATGGCATTTGGGTACACGACGGTTCGTCTGATTGTTTGCATTTATCATTATTCTGCTACAGGGCCGGATTTAGCTGATGCGATGCCCTAGGCTAATCCCCTTGTGAGGCGCCTCTCCCACTGGTACGAGGAAAAAATGAAACAGCGTTAATCAGTTTGGGGAAAGCCGAAGATAACGATACTGACACTCTCAATAAAAAATTCTAAATCATTACCAGAGTGCCCCACGATCACTGTACTTGTTGGTGCCTTCGACTCAAAAGTGTTCAGTGACACGGAATTGTTGAAATCGTACTTGGATGTTGGGAACAGGATTATTAATTTTTGCAGGCAAATCAACCGAAAACGTCTTGGTTAAATATTTGACAAACACATGACCTACGTTTTTTATGTTTCATATCTGTTTTGTCTTATCTGTGCTTAAAAAACCAAACACATTCCACATATGTTTGGTGGCGTAAAGTTGTTAAACGACAACGTGAAGACCACTTTGTGGTTTAGCAGCGATTCTAGAATTTTAAAAGTGGGGGAGCACTTCGGGGCCAAAGATTAGGGGGCCAACATAAATGTCTGTCTTGCATGGGTGATTTTTTATGTTAACCGCAAAAACTTGAACGTGAATTCGAGACGCAACTAGGGGGCCAGCCAATGATCCACCCAGGCCTCCCTTATTAGAATCGTCACTGTTGTGACTCGCTTACCGCGGCTGTAAAAATCTCACAGACACGAGCAAAACACGTCAAGTACAACGCACCCAAATGGTTGCAACTGCTAGGTTCACGGTTTGCGTGTTTATTATTTTTTCAGACTGCTAATACTGCTAATATAATCGAACGCAACGAAACTGTCCTGCGAAAGGATATGAAATTTAAAGCAGAACGGTCACCAGAACGTTTTCAATAGGGGGCTTTGCATTTGCGCAGGGTCTTGACATTCTGAAAATTTGTTAAAATCTCCACTGACTTGCAGTGCTTCATATTTAAATTTGGAGGGGCTGAGTCCACCAATGCTCCCTTGTGGCGACGGAACTGGTTTAAACCTCATTTATGCTGACATTATTAAAATATGTACAAAAGCTAGAAAATAATGGAATCTATTAAGGCTGAACAGAGCACAGTAAACGATTTAAAGTTTTTTCCTAGCCTTCTTCATAATAAGATCATCCAGGAATTCATTAAAATTAAGTTTGCCACATTTAATGCACCGAATGCTTAGTGCGAGCAACCTCTGCTGGACATTGCAACCTTCAATTCATTTTTAATTCTTTTGAATACACCTTTCTCCTAAGCAGTTAGTGAACATCACGCTAAGAAAAAAGGGTCCGTGTGGTTGGATAAACTAAAAACCACTAATGCAAGGCATCAGACCCATATGCGCTTTTGTCATTTTCTTGCTGTTACCCTTTTTTGTCTCTTTGGGGTAGAGGTCTGTGGTTGCCAGTTGGCAAAGTGACTTTAGCTTGCTTTTGAAGCTCCTTAAAATCTCTGAGTGGCTTAGCATGGGAGCAGTACAAACTTGCGCAAGTACTCAACAGCAATGTGGTTTCTGAATGACTTCGTTAATGTAAATTTAAATAGAAAAAATCGCATCTCAAAGTATCAAAGGAGCTTTACGTAATAGAAACGTTAACAAAACTACAGTATTGCTCAGAGGAAGCAACTGTGTTTTTATTGTAGGGTAATGCTGCTTGCACATGGCTCTTATCTATAATACTACAACCTCAAGCTTTGATCAGATGCATTTCAAACACGAACAGCCACAAATTCTTTTGGCTCATTCACATATACAATCGGTACGATTCAGCAAACACATGACACAACCAACATGCTTTGAGTATATCGACATAATAGTCGACATGCCGCTTAACCAACGGTCATATTGAGACTCATCGCAACTCGTTGGAAGACCCCGGCATTGTCAACACGGAATCTGATTACGTCAGCTCTGTCCAACCCAAATGGACTACTGAGCCAAAAATTATATGTCACTACTTAACCAGCGCTGCACATTAAATGACATATTTATGAGAGCCGCACATTGAATGGCTTAATCAAACTGAATTTAGCTCAAGCTAATGTACTGAAAGCGTCCGAATCCTAACTACCATGATAAACAACGTAATAAAGTGGCACTGAAGACAACCTGCATCAAAAATGTCAAATTCAAGATTATCAAAATAAGGACAGGTTGTGAGTATGTAAGATGCTTTTACCACAGTGAAAACATAAGCTGGGCCGAAAAAAACTTTGACTGGGCCACATGCTGGCTGTGGGTTGGACATAGTTGAATTAGGTGAGTAAAAAAAATTTCATGAATAGTAATTAATAAAAAATTTTGACGAATATTTATCGAACTGATCATGTACCGTGGTATACAATCTTTTCAATTGCCGCGACAATTGAATCTATGCGTACCAGAGGTTGCTGGAGGCCCCCTTGGATCTTGAGGCCCTAGGCCTAGGCTTAAGCCTACATAGCCTATTGGTAAATCCTGCCCTGCTCTGCTGTCTTGGTTTCAGGGGAGTAATTAGTCTTGAAGTTTTCAGACCGTTGCAGAGTAGGATACAGGCAGTCAGGCACACTAGTTTGCCTGAGTGGCTGCGAGAACCAAAGGAGCTTTTTGTGTGTGAGGGCATCAGAGTGATATTTAGTGTTAGAGTTCAGCTTTAACCTAAATCAATGGTGCAGTGGGGTGGGAACGCATGGGAAGAGCATTCCCACACCTCTTTTTTTAGCACTACACCCCTGCTAATAACCCTGTTTCATGAATGCTACAGTCTGCAGAAAGTATACAAATAATAGTACACTTAGTAGTTAGTAAATAGACTGACTTTATTAAAACTATGCTGACTCCAGACAAGCCCGTCTCTAGTATGCTATTCTGTATTAATTTTATGAACTTCAGTGTACCTATTGGACATGTTTGATTTTTACCATCTTTGGGCAATGTTAACCCTTTAACGACTGGCCGGCCCTTTTTTGGCCATAAATCGCCAGCCGCTAGAGAGCTGTTCAAACCCTTTATGGATTCAGCAAGTCTTCTAGTTCAGGGGTTCTCAATCTTTTGGTTTTATGGAGCCCATGAAGAGATTGACCATAATTTACGGAGCCCCACAATAAATTTCTAAAAATAAAAACAAAAAAACACATTGTTCACGGAGCCCCGAGGTTTCTCTCGCGGAGCCCTGGGGCTCCGTACGGAGCACTTTGAGAACCTATGTTCTAGTTGACATCGAAAAAAAACGTTTTTAGTTTTCGGTGCGGGTTTTCTGGAGGTGACGTCACAATGAGGGCATGTTTTGGATATTTTGGTCACCTTTGACTGGCCCTGGCCTCCAACCCATTGACCCATGCTATTAGCTCAAAGTTTAGTTGAAAACTAGGTCAAAATCTGCGTCTATAGAGCCCTTGATTGACTTGCTAGCATATCTGTAGCCAAAATTATGGGTCAAAAACCCAGTTTTTCGCCTCATTCAAAATTTTTCGGAAAAGGCATAATTTGCCCTTTCAGGGCAAACTTTGGCCAGCCATAACGCGGCAGCAGATTGAGCTAGAGAGCTGTTCAAACCCTGTAATGGCTAGTGGCGTTGTGTAGTTTAGATTTAAAAAAAATTTTTTTGTTTGGTTGGGGGGTTTTGAGCCAATGGGATCATGACAGGGGCATGTTTTTTGGTTAATTATATGACGTCATCCGATCCCACACGCCAATATTTTGGCTTGCAGTACTTTAGGATTCTAGGCAAGAATACACGTTTTTAGAGCCCTTGATTGAGTTTCTAGTGTTTCTGGTGCAAAAGTTAGGCCAGAAAACAGCTAATTGGTAAGGGATTTTTCTCAATACTTTTTGGGGATTTCCCTAATTTATTTTAATGGTTTTTGGCCCTAATCTTGGAACCAGGAATGCTAAAAACCTGTTCGGACCCTTCAAAGTCCCGAAATGTAACCAAAAAAGAGCTAAACTCAAAAAAAAATTAATGTCATTTAAATGGCTTCTGCGGGTCTTAA
>Ga0210059_1016993_pt1 | contig 10427 bp, 5 predicted proteins | sample Ectturendosymbi2_FD_188042 | JGI IMG/M metagenome (GOLD analysis project Ga0210059, IMG submission 188042) | Ecteinascidia turbinata endosymbiont from Florida, USA - Sample 2 (SPAdes) (version 2) | ecosystem: Host-associated > Tunicates > Ascidians > Unclassified | place: Key West, Florida... | reverse complement strand
GGAAAGAGTTGCGCGGGGCCCCCAAAAGCGCGGGGCCCTAGGCCATGGCCTATTTGGCCTATGCGTAAATCCGTCACTGGCTATGTGTTGCAATTGCTTGTTTTAGACTTATGCAAACCTTTGCAAAGTCTTACTTTGTTCTATTCACTCTGCATAGTTTTGCAACCGCACACTACTTCGCAGAGTGAATGCAGATTACTCCGACTAATTTTACATCGGTTAAATGCCATAACCGTGTTTTCGCATAAGATTCCAGAATCTCAAACCAAAACCATACGTGAAAAACATACTGTAGTACGGTTAATCGCATAAACCGGATATTCAAATAGAAATGTTATTTTCATTTGTGGACTAAACACTTACTTCGCGCCGCTTAGTGTGTGTGAAAGACACATTTCCGAGTTTAAGCAGCTAAGTGTTGCCATTGGGATGGCGAGAAAGCAAGTTACTGTCTTCCTTTGGTCGAGAAGTCAATGTCGTATGGTGGCCTGTAGCTGCCAAGCCCGCATAAACCTGGTGTCACGTCAACAAGAGTGCTGTTCAAGTGCAGCTGAATTGTCATAAATATACATCGTCGCATCACAGAAGAACATGGCGGGAGTACTGTAGAAAATTAGTATTATGCAGGTGGACGGCCACATTGCAGAAAACTCGTTGAAGTACAGAAAGCCATAGCGGTATCTCACGCTGCGTGGAGCTGTGCAAAGTATATGGGTTCATGTTCATCTGGAATTAGGCGAGTCGCTCTGCGATGCAGCCGGCTACTTTCAAATTCTTTGTGCACCATGTTGTTCTCAAATGCGAGAAGGGCACGGATGCTATTGCTAAAGAGACTTGGCATGCCGACTAAACAGTCCCCCTTGTTGGGCCCCTGAGATGAAGGCTCAAATTTGGCCTGAAAATTTTCAAGAAACTTAACCCCAACTTTCATCTCTGCCGGAACTAAACCAAATAAAATGTGGCGACCATGGGCGTCGGAAGGATTTCTTCCAGGGGAGCCACTAGCGGATTTTCCAAATTTTTTCCAGAGGGGGCCAAACGTGGTGAAATTTGTTTTTTCCCACTCAAAACTAAGAAAACAACCTTTTTTGCTAAACATTTCAAAATTCAAGGGCGGACTTGCCCTCCCTTCCGACGCCCATGGTGGCGACGTAAAATTCGCACTGGTGCAACGTTTGGAAGGTACACATTTCCCTTCAAAAACTTTCCATGTTGTACAGCAGGGGTCGGCAACCTACGGTCCGCAAAATTTTCCGGCCCTTAGCTCCTTTACCAAATTGTAGTAACTGTTTAGCCCGTTTAATATTTTATGATTCTGTCCTCATTGCAACTTTTGTATTGGATACATATGAGAAACGCACTGTGCTTAAATGTACTGCGTGTCGTATTTTGGGCATTCGTTATGAACTGTGAAAATCAGGAATTAATCTGATTAAAATTCCATAAATTCGCAGGATTGAACAACAGCAAAGGGAACGGAGTTGTTGATGGAAAATTAGTACGGTCGCCATACCTTGTGTCGTAACCTCACAACAACATTGACCAATAAGCCACTGCTTTAATTCGGCTTTAATTAGCTGAAACACGACATCTAAAAAAATAAGAACAAAAAGTAAACCGACATGAAGCAAACATGCTCAAACCAACTGACAGACGAACTGGTCACTGCAACCGAGAAGACGACTACTAATCAGCTCGTACGCAGCACTCAATTACGAACACGTGCAACGCAAACAGCCGTCAGCATTGAACCAAATCACATGACACCTTGCAAAGTTTGTTTTTGGGAAAGGTTGCCGGTCCCTGTTGTAGAGCATGTGAGGTAGGGGTGGGGAACTTGCAGCCCGCGGGCGAAATGCGGGCCACGTGAGCATTTGATATGGCCCGCAACAGAATTTTCTTTACCCAAGTTGGAGTACAACATCGCGTCAAAACGAAACTCCACGATATGTAGATAACTGGATAGTAAGTCAAGAAAAGTCACTCTTCATCATAGTTAAATAAAGGTGGAATTTTAGGATAAAATCGATCGATTTTGCGGCCCGCCAGCGATATTGCACAATTCATGCGACTCGTGATAGCAAATAGGTTCCCTACACCTGATGTAAGGGCTCACGCCCCCTGGGGTGCAGCGCTCACCGGTTAAGAACCACTGGTTTAATGCCAATTCAATTGGAACTTTTGTGAAAAAGGATACCACATCGAATGAGACCATTATTTCATCAGTTTGGAGTTTTGCATGAGTAATAGATGATGCGAAGTCTGAAGAGTTTCTTACGGATGTTTTGATATTCCAATAAGCGGTTTCAGTAGTGCGGATAATTTCTTAGCTAAACCATAGGTAGGTGAGTCTGTGAAGGACACTATGGGTCGTAGAGGGATGTTTTCTTTGTATAATTTTGGAAGTCGGTACAGCCGGGGTGTTGTGCCATCTGGGATTTTCAGTCTAAAGCTTGCTTGTTTTGTGATCTTATTGGTTTCGAGTAAGTTCTTTAAAATTTATTGACATCTTCAGTTGTAGATGCGGATGGGTTGGTTTTAAAACGTTTGTACGTTTCTTCATCACCCAGCATTTTGTTAATCTTGTTGTCATAACATTCTTTGTCTAAAACTGAGGTGATGTTGCCGTTGTCAGCCTTGGTGATTATTATATTCGGATCTTTCTTTAACTTGTTGCAAAGTTAGGTGTTATTTTTTCGTCAAAAGTGGTCTCCTTTGTCTTTTGTTTTGTACGGTTGACACCACTTTACCACGAATTAGCTTAGCTTCGCTGGGAGAAATGTCCCGCAATCCGTCTTCAACTGAGGAAAGGATGTCTTTTATTGGCACCTCTTTAGAGGCAATAGCAAAATTCAAAGCCTAATACTTGAACTTGGTCTTCAGTTAACCATGAAAGGCGGGTTGATTACATGTTATATGTGTTTAAAAACATTGCCCTGAAGAAGCCTACTTGAATAGGTGTGCGTAACGTCCGCAAAAATAATAAAATAATCGCCAGAAGATCGAATTTATCTGCTTTAACCATTCTGCTTCTAACCAGGTCGAGCATACGTTTTAAACATTGTTTTTTTCTCGTCTACGGACATCAAAAATAGTGTCAAACACTAGTGCGCAGTATGTTTTAGGGTTTATCTTTTAAATAATTTTTGTAGATATTAGAGATTGTTTGGGACACCAACAGTGTTCTCAGTTTGTGTAGTTTGTGAAAAACGAGGTCTATTTTTGGGATGTTTTCTGAATGAATGACATAAAGCGCTTTTAAACTGTGCTTATTCCCTGACATATCGCATAGTTCGAATAATAAATATAGCCATTTTCTTGGCCTACAAAAGGTAACCACTCTTGCGTGATATCCAACGATTGTCGCAGGCAACCTTGGGCATTTCAACAATTGAGATTTTTTGGCGCCCCCTTATTTCACTGACCCCCAAACGCCTGGTCTGGATCCGCCACTGCTTCCTTGCACCTATTTCACTAAAACTGTACAATTATTATTATTTTTTTTCACTATTTCAGCATTTGGCGAATATTTGCAAGGCTTTTAATCTTTAACTGAAACCAGAGTGTTTCAAGTGAGTTGTCCTTTCCAATTGTGCCTAAACATCAGCAACGAATGCACGTTATATTTGGTCAAGGCAGCAAATTTTAAGTTAAAAATTTCACTGAAATTGATAAGCTAAAATGCAACTGAGTGCAAGCGAGCTGAACGCTTTATTTCTTTCGATCAGACCGAGCCAACAATAAAATATCATACACTACCATCCTTGGCTAGTTAACAATGAAACACAGCTGCAAACCATAAAAATCGGGTTGAATAAATATACTGTTGTGAGTGTAGGCAACCAAGTTTTTTATTTGACCTCAAAACTTGATTCAGATTTTGGAACACAGATTGCTGTACAAGCAAAAATTTTTTATAAGATTAATCATAAACCAAGCGCTAGTCGAATTTTTCTGCTGGTAGGAGAGATTCCTCTACTTTATGCTTTCCTTGTAACCGGCCTAACGTAGCTTAAAATTGCAGCACATTTCATAGATTGCTGCGAAGGAAGGAAGTGTCATTTCTGTTAGCGCATTCAGGAAATCAGACTGACGTGGTATGCAACATTACATTGTCCTCATTTAAGTGCCTCCAAGTAGGCTCGTATCCAGGTTTCAAGGATTGGAGCAAAAGAAATTCTTAGGAGGAAACATTTTGGTTTTTATTGTATGTTTAAAACAAACTGTGACGTCACACTTACGGGCACAACAAAATTTGTTCTGAGCACAAAAAACTTGGGACAGCCAACGGGCCTGCCTCCAAACACAGTATCTTAGACCAAAAGAGGCAAGCATTTCACCCTTCAACCAAGCTTCTTCATGCATCAAAGGTAAACCAAACAAATAAAATGACGATTTCACTTTGATAAATAAAGGTACAAAGGTCCTGATGATTGTATTATTATTTTTAAGCAGGCATTGGGCTGGGCCAAACATTGCAACTATCATATTAGTGCAGGATGCTTAAGTGTGAAAATATCTTTCAAAATTATTTTATTTTGGAAACATGCTTGACAACTAACCTAGGCAGTTACCAAAAGGAATGGCAGCAAGCTCTTTCTTCATTATCAGTTTACTGCAAAGCTGAACAAGAACAATTGAGCGGAACAAAAATATTATAGTGTGCGGTGGACGTTCAAGATTCTTAATGCTGTAGTCTAACCTAACGGGTAGTAGTGGATATAGTAGTTGGTTTTCACTAATTACTGTCACTACTGTCTATTTTGCTAAAAATTCATGATCAGCTGTGAAAAGTGCCTAAAATATTGTGGAATGCATCGTTTATTATATCATGCTGCGTGAAAAACACAGGGATGCTCCACTAAATGCCAGACTGGGCCGCACTGACAAAAGTACCCCTCATTCCTAAAGTATAGGCTACAAAGTTTCGATCAAAGCTGAACAAGTCTACAAAAAATTCTTCCGTTTCTTAGTATTTCAAGTTTGCAACAAGCATGGGCGCAATTTTGTTGTAAAATGTGGGGGGCAGCCTGGTGTGAAACCAATATAGTCATCGGGTCGATGCAGAAGTGACGTTTTTTATATGCAGATTCCCAATCTTATTTCTACAGGTGTTTTGAGAGCAACAATAATCACGCTTTGCTTTGCAGATCATCCTTGCAGATGATTTACATATTAATATACTCAAAGTTGTTGCTGGACTTGGTGTTGTAGTAAAGCCTTCTTCCATTAGTATCGCATTTGGATACAAACATGCACAGTAATGTAGTAGAATACGTAAAGTGGGTTTTATCATAGCTGTCAGTTGGAGTGCACAAAATGCTGAATCGCATTGGTCGCATGTGCATGTCACTCTTATAGTGGAACACTTCAATTTTCATGCAGTTTATAAGAAGTGTGGGTTACAGGCAGTGGCGTAACTAGAGGTTTGATCCAGGAGGGGCAAAGCTTAGCTGAAGGGGGCCCACTAACCAGCACTCAGAAAAAAGTTGAGAAATGATAGTGAATCTGGATGTCGTGGATGTCTATACCAGCTAAAAAACGAATACACCCTGAAAAACGCAAAAAAACAACAACCTAAAGAATACTAAATATCACAATGTCAAAGAAAAGGGGCCCAGTTTTTACATTTAGCTTGCCAGGGAGGGCGGCTCTCGCCCTTGCTCCCACGGCAGTTACGCCACTGGTTACAGCGCGATTTGGTGTCTTGTTCAAGTCGCTTAACGTTTCAAAGACGATAAATATTTATCTTGCGCATTTCCGTTGTTTGCAAAGCTACAAATCTTTGTAATGCTACTTGGCATCATGCATGCAGCCCTACCCCTACCAAAATCTCGATTGATATCCTCTTACCAGCAGCAAAAACATTTGGCCTAAAATTAGCGTAGCCTACTTCACAACATGATTTCAATCTATTTTTACTGCTGGTGTGTGGAGGATGTATCCTTTCATTCTCACCTTGTCGGCTCCTGCATACATACCCACACAGAGTTGTAAAAGGGCCTCATTGTGAAACCTGGACCCGGCCCGAACTCGGCTAGAGCCCGACATTTATTTTTGAATCCCGATTTAGACCTGAAAGCCAAATTTACCGAGTGAGTGAAGATATGCGCAACCGCGTAGTAACAAAAAACGTTGTGTGCAGGTGTAGCTGCAGGCACACGATTTATCACACCCAAAATAACAACCACCTTGACCAAAACATTGGCATAATCTGGCACAAACATAGCATGTTAGTCAACGATAATACTGTGGAATGTAATGTTTCTCAAGAAAAAAAGAAACTATCACGAAACTATCCACGATGGCGCTATAGGCATAAAAGAAACTTTCTAGGATTGCGCTGAAGGCATGAAAAGCCAGTTTGTAGCTTCTTAAAACAAGCAGAGGATCGCGTGAGTGATTGATCTTTTCGACGCAACGCTATCGCGAGCTAATTTCCTCACCGCTGTCGCCTTCTCAAAAAGAGTGTGAGACTAATCCGAGCAGAGAACAAAAGAACGCAGCTGTGTTTGCAAACAGAATTAGCTTAAGAAAAATCGCAACCACTTCACTCACAGAAGTTATCGCGGTGAGCACAACAAATCTAAGTCACAAAATAAAAAATCGTTACTCTTAATGTTATGAAAAAGTTTTGTACGCAGGCCCGAAATCTTTTGTCAAACTTAAGCCTGAGCCCGACCCGATCCGAAATGCCCGGCCCGACTTACAACTCTGCACCAAGTCAAAAGTTTCATTCTAGGATTTCTACTTGCATAACTACACGAAAATAACTTTGAAATTAAATCGAAATGCACAACGGTGAATTGGCAAAGAAGTACCAAGTTTCACATTTAACACGAAAAGAATGTCCAACAAAACTAGGTGTGATGTACCAGTAAAGCAAATGTTTCGCACTTGGCTGAAAACATTCCTGCATTGTGGGTTTGTTTAAACTCAAGTAAATCAGATGACTTACGAACCAATGCATTCAGCACAAGAACGTAGTGTAAGAGTCACGGAAAAAATATCTTTTGGATTTGTTGATCACCATTGTCGCGACATTACAAGATGTGAAGATCAATGTATATTTGTCCTTATTTCTAAGTCAAGTCCCTACATTTTGAGCTATAGGTCAATGTACAGCTAGGTAAATACTGCAGGCTGTTTCTCCAACGTTTTGATTGAAATCCTGTTCACTAGTGGTTGAAGACAGTCTTTTACAAAACCGCCCCTACCAAAACTACGTCTCCACAATAGTGCTGCTTGCTGTCTTCGACAAAAGCTTCGCAGAGATTTTCGGGAAAATCTAACTTTCTGACATATGCACTAGCATCATTAAAATATACGCTGTCTGTTTCTGAATACGTGACAACCAATCTTGAAGCAAAGCCCGTTAAATTTCTGCACGAAACAAATCACTGGCTGTACTGTGGTCTCCCACATGTGCAGCTTTGACACTCCCACTGTTACAAGAAAATAACCTTTCTAACAGTATACCACACAGGGTAAAATATCGGACAAAAGCAGGCCATATTTCACGGTCACTAGAAACTTGAAAAATGCTAAAAATTAGTTTATCGAAGCTAAAATTTATAAACTAACAGAATTAGTGATACCACCACACCAAACTCTGTTTCAACATGAACTTGTCTCTGTGTAACCTGCCATCTAACATGAAAAGCTCTTCACACAAAACGTGACAAACATCACTTTTATTTTTGAAACCTCTCCAAATACAAAACCTAAAGAGAAAAAAGCGGGGAGGACATGAGATATTATATCCCCCCACCTAAAAAAGTGGGAGGACACGTCCCCCGCGTCCCCCACGAAATTGCGGCCATGATCGAATCAGAATGAATGTTCGACCAGCTTTGTCCAAAATCAAGCCTAGATTATCAAAGACTGTAGGAAAACTTTGTTAGGAGCATCAATCTCGCTGAAACTCAGATGAGTCTGTTTTGGAAACAATAGCATGAGTAAAAGACTTGTGCATTTTGTTCATGAGTAGGTAGCATTGGTGTAGGAAGTCTAAAATTTTTGACTTCGACTCGACCCCTGCTTTGGCTGAATATACTCCGACTCCGGAATATATTTAAGTTTTGCACTCCGATTACTGCTTAAATTCCAAATTGAATGCTATACCCTATTCAGAAAATATTCAAAAAATGACTCCGGCCCCACACTGGCTCTGGCTTTCCGTTAGAAGTCAACTCCTGGCTCCACTCCTATTTTGGAAATTCTTTGTGACTCCGGCCGGAGTCCACTCCTATACTCCGGATCCTGTACACCACTGTTGTTTATTCGTTGTTAACAGTTTTCGCAGGTCAGCAAAAAATTAACAAATGACTTAGGGGTCCGCGAGATGAAAAAGTTTGAGAACCGCTGGTGTAGAGGAAGAAAAGTCTTACTGAAGCATTTCAATTGTTCATACGCAAACGTAACATCTGAAGCGAAACTAATTATCTGGTCATAGACATAGCTCTTACCACGAATTGTTTGTTTATAATTAATTTTGTTTCGTGCAAAACGCGATAAACCACTTTCCACCTGATTTCTTGAATTCTATTTGAATAAGAGCTGATGATGCCTACTTCGTAAGCGAAATATATATACTCTGTAAGATCTTAGTGTCTGATTATTTGCTGAGAAAGGATTTCTTTCCATTGACGGTGATTTCTTGTACAGTGCAACTTCAGATTCGCTCTCGCGGCAAAGCCATCACTATTTCTTTTCAGCTTCACTTAGGCATCAAATACTGGACGTTCACACGTCTACTTTAGGTGGCAAACATTCTCACCAAGCTTGTTTCGTTTCACTGAACATCGGCGTTTTGGTCTTTCGACGCTATATCTGTAAGATTGATTCCCGTTTATGCAAACATCGTCTCCCTACCCAAGTCATGATACTGAGGTTTATGTCTTGCGTTGCTGGTAACACAAAATGACACTTGTCCAAAAACTGACCCAACAGTGGTTATGTGTGTCTGTGGCAGTGAAAGCGAATCTAACAGGGAATCCCCAATGCTTCAATTTTGTGCAAGAGCACAAGTTGATTTAGTCAGGTATTCAAATATTTTTACATCTCTACAATTACGAAGTGTGTCCTTTCTTGGAGGCTACTGGACGTAGGTCATAGCATGCGAGGGATTTAGTCAGGCCAGAAAACGTGCTCTTTGCCACTTCCTATTTCGGAAAAATTTAATCTTGTCTCTCATTAAATCTAGAAATGTTCAACAGTTCGCACATTCCATGAATATACAAACTTTATTCTTCACAGTATCTGACGCATAAACGGAATATATCCGCATAAACGGAATATACCTTGCTGCCATTTTGGAGCCTGAGAAGTTGCATAACGCAAACGCGCTCAATTTTTTGAAACTTAGTTTGTTTTTTTTCAAATACAGGGAACAGCTTGTCACAATGAATTTCCTAGGAGCTGTTGTTTTGGTTGGATTTATTTGCCTTGGTAAGAACCACTCTCATTACTTTATGAAAAATATTGCTTTGAAAATATAGTAATATTATTTGATTTTACGTTGGCAAAATTGTGATACTTGCCCCATTCACATTTAAAAAACATCAGAGTTTTTTATTACTAACCTCTGAAAACGTTGCAATTTCTCCCTTGCATCCATTTTTTCACCTTGGTCACGAACAAGATCCATGACATGTTCATTGAATATTGTTCCACGATTGGATCAAAACCCCAAAAAACTCCTTTTTATAAGATATAAATTAAAACTAGTTCTACTTTCTTGAACGCTTGCATCCACTGGTGAATTGTACATACATGTAAACCCTCAACCTCTCCGTTGACATTGTGTTCAATGTGTGATTCATCACGAACGGGATGTGCGCCAAGAATAACACCCGTATATATGTGGCGCAAACAAGCAATACTAGAGTGATCCCGATAGAGTTATCCTGAGTGACCTGTAACAATGCTTGTTCTTCTTCGCTTCGTCTCTTCTTCTCTCCTGGTTGGTCAAATCACTGCTTGGCCGCACTAGATCTCGGGGCAGATGTTGAGCAGCCATTCGGTTGTCTCATCGTCCAGAACCGTCAGGCCATGCACTCCATGGGGAGGTCGATAGATTGGACATTGAAGAACAACATGGTCGACGGTTTGTTCATCTGCGCCACACTCACAGGCCGCAGAGGAGGCCATACCCCTTTGTACAAGCAGGAGCGGAAACGTCCGACACCAGTGCGGAGTCAACTCGGGCTCTTCTTGGGAGGGGTCATTCCGGGGGGTGAGTGCCGGAGTCGGGGATGAAAATGTGGAGTCTTGTGGGATTTGTCTGCCCACTCCGCATGCCAATGGTGATCCGCCCACTGCGCCGCACGTGTGTTGTTGTTGCCCGATAAATTGATGAGATGTGTGACGGGTACAAATGGGTGTCTCGATTTGAGGCACCGTGCGTTCGCACTCGATGGCGGGTG
>Ga0210059_1016992_pt1 | contig 10427 bp, 8 predicted proteins | sample Ectturendosymbi2_FD_188042 | JGI IMG/M metagenome (GOLD analysis project Ga0210059, IMG submission 188042) | Ecteinascidia turbinata endosymbiont from Florida, USA - Sample 2 (SPAdes) (version 2) | ecosystem: Host-associated > Tunicates > Ascidians > Unclassified | place: Key West, Florida... | reverse complement strand
GATGGAAATAGGTCGATGGAAATTGACGTTTATAAGTCGGAGGAAATTTCATGTGAAGATGTTTCCTGAATGCTTCCGCGGGCTACTAAAAACGCTGTGGCCGGCCACATGTGGTCCACGGGCGGCTAATTGCCTACTCCTGTTTTAGGAGCATTCATACAAGTCTCTTGGTTGAATCTTTTCTCCGCTTCAATCTTGTATCTGTTCAAAGCTTCAAACATTCATCGTTTTACTTCTTCAACGGTTAGGCCTGCATCTATCTTGTTTCCTCCAACCATTCTCTTCTTTCTACGTACTCTCCGTTCTTCAATTAAAACGCTTGCTCTTTACATATTTTACCGCGGTACCAATGGACACTTGAACAGATCATCTCGTGTTTCAGTCAAAAATGCGATAAACGCTTTCACTTTGTTAGAACATTGCGCTAAGGACTATACTTTTCGGGGCAAATTAGTTTGGGCTTCATGTGATTCTCCGATGAGTACCTTCTAAAGTTTAAAGAAAAAAGTGAAAGATTCAATCGTATCTAAAATGCCATGAGAGTCGCTTCTGTATCAAGATTTTCATTTGAATCACGTAATTCGTCTATCTAACGCATCCACTCCTCCATCAATGCTTCCAACATGAAGCGCCTTCACAGCCGCGTAATGTTTGCTTCGTTGCGTATCGATCATCACCATAGGTGTACGAGGCAGGGTCGGGCTGCCGCTCCCTCGGCTTGAAAGATTTCAGGGCAAACTCTGTTTTCAGAGCAAGCGCAAGTTGCTAAAAAATTCTGAATAATAAAAAATATTTCAATACAGTGAAAATTTTCCGGGCAACACTGCTTTCCAGGGCAAGCGCAAGTTGCTCAAAAATTCTTAATGATGAAAAAATTTTTAATACAGTGAAAATTTTTAGGCAAACTCCGTTTTTCAGGGCAAGCGCAAGTTGCTCAAAAATCCTGAACCGTGAAAAAATTTTCAATACAGTGCATATTCACTTGGGGGTGATCCGTTAATTTGGGCTAGTGTAGTGTGCAATCTGGACCAAAGTCGTGACTGGTCATAATGACTTTGATCTGGAAAAGTTAGTTTCAGGGCAAATTGTTTATTTTTATGGCAAATTGTTATTTTCAGGGCATTTTTTCCGCCACCCAGTAAAATGCCTTCCCGCACGCCTTTGATCATCACTCGTTTCAATGCAATTGATACGTGCTTCAAGGGTGATCCGTCTGTGAGTTGAGGCAGAGAAGAAAACATTTTTTTCCACAACAGCAAAAATCTATCACTTAGTTCGGAAGATCCGAACATGAACACATGCAAGGTTCAGTGAATGACTTCCGCAAGGAACAAATAACGCTTTTGGATTTATATCTTCAACTCTGCGTTGGACGCCGGCATAAATTCCTGACATTGCAGACACACTGTCATATCCTTGGGCCTTGGCCCCTACACATCATCACATCCAAGTCATTTCGCTTCAGTTCATCAAAATTTGCTTGAGTGATTCCTGCAACCGTTTTTCCGTGCAGTGGAAAAAATTACAAAAGGATTCCTTTACTTGCACAATACTATTTTCAGTGGTAAGGTACCTGACTATAAAAGCCATTGATCAGTGTGATATACGTCTGGAGTACTGTCACATGGGACTGCAAAGTACATTTAGTGTCTCGTAGTTCTTGAAGAATGAGAGATTTTACTTTTTGCTTAGAAGCAAAATAAGCTCATTTTTAATCGTAGGAAAAAGATAAGCAGTGGTCATTTTATTAGAAAGTTGAATAGCAGGAAGATGCTTGTTTGGTGAAGGATTATATTTTGCTAGGAGTTTCACTGTCTCAAGAAAATTTCCTTGGTTTTTGGATTTAAAGGTGTCGCGATGTCTTCGGAAAGGAAGATTCTGCATGCTTAAAAATGTAATGACATCAAATATACTTTCCAAAACAGCTCTCCACTTTTGCCGATGGTCGTCCATAAGATTCTGCTTCTCTTTGTCAGTGGTTTTATGCAACTGAAGTCTCATTGCAAGCTCTTTCCATTTGTCCATACATTGTTGGTGCATTTTGGAATTTGCGTGCTCAGAAATGCATGGACACAAATGCCACAAACTATCCAAGCTTTTTGCAACAAACAAAGAATGATCATTACCAAAATGAAACAATTTACAGAGAAAACAATACAAACCGCACTCCATTTTTTAGTATAGTAACCATGATCTCAAAATTCTAACCCTATTCCTAAGTGTTCTGTAGAATCATTATTTAGAAAGATATCTCCGCAATTTCTTTGTGCTATATCATCAACTTTAGTTTTCTGGCGTTGCAACCGAACGGACCTTCGTTGTTTTGAGTTTTGACACTTCTCTGGCCCTGCTTTGATCTATGACTTCAGGCCAATCGCCCACATCATTTGGCAAATTGCGGAGTACCGCTTTTGGTACGTCATTTTCTTCTACGTCTCCGCTTGCACATGTCTCAATCGCATCTGTTTGGATACTTATTGCTACTTGAATTGTTGCTAGTGTTCAGTGGTCCCTCTAAGGAAATTTTACTCTGAGAAAATATTTGTTTTAGTAAGCATGAATATTTTAAGTACTAAAACAGAGTTTAAATGAATTACAAACTTTGTGAATTATTAGAGTAAGTCTGAAATCTTGTCAAAATACGAACAAAGTACAATTGGTTATACAGATTTCGCCAATCGAAATTGCTTCTTTTTTCGTACTTTTCCAATGTTTTGGAACGTTGTAAGCGGGCGAGAATGAGATATCACTGCACAAATGGTCTGGTGATTGCGCAACTTAGAGAGAACATTGCCAATGCTGTTACTTCTTGTTCCATATCAATTCCTTACAATTGATCACCATTATCCTCATGGTTTTCTTCGTTGACGCTGCTGAAGCGTCAAGGATTTGAAGAGCGCAAAAATTTCAGGATGGCTCTCTAACATGTTTTTAGCTTTCTACCTGGACTTTTTCTTTTTTTCTGAAAGAAGTCCCACTTTTTAAAATTTGATTTTGGGTGTCGGCAATTGGTGGAAGGCCGAAAGCCTGAAATTTGCTTCTTGCCGGGGTGGTTGAGGCGAACGCTCTTGTCCAAAGAGCGCTACAGCGAATCACACAAGGTCGAACACCCAACCTTGCAGTTGGGAGGGTCATTTCACAACTGAGCTATCACCGTCGTACTCTTTGTTCCGCTTCATTTTCGGGTTGTTATGCTCGTCTACAATTATCTTGCTTATAATAATCAAGCTTTTACATCTGTCTGTATAACCGTGCGACTAGCCAATTGTAGGTTCTCTGATTTTTTGGCTTCTCTAACTGCAAGACAAAACAAATTGCAAAGGAATGTACCATGTACTTTAATTTTTTCAAAAATCTAGGACTTTCAAATTTTATAAGGTATGGTTCATTTGCTATTTAATGTAGTTAACTAACATTACTGCACTTGGACAACATGAAATAAAAAGAGCAAGTAATTTTTTTCTATTAGTGTTGCCTCAACGTCGCAACACTGCGCTCACATTTTCTCAACAAAACCTGCGTACATTAACTCTAAGATAATTAATCAGTCTTTTAGTCACTCTGAGATTCTCTGTGTAAGCAACTTTCCTTTCTTATCACAGTAAAGTGCGCAGGGCAATAATAACCTAACTACTTTCGGGTCAACTGCGGCAGCTTGCTGTTTTACGGCTTAAACCCAGCTGCAACGGCAGTACCTTGACCGACGAATGATACTGCAGCCTGATGCAGTAGGCACATTCGTTCAGAGTAGATTCATGAAATACCGGCCATTGTTACACTGTAATATTGAGAGATAGGTGGTTATGGCTCTTAAGCAATTGGACGAAACGGTGGTAAGGATAATATGGTTGGAAACATGGTGCAACTAAAATTTCCCGCCTCCATTTGCCAAAGAAGATTCCCGTGGGGAGGTAGATGGCGAAATTAAGGGAGCTTAATAAATCAGTCTGAATGAATTCCTCACATTTTCCGCCCCTGGAACATGCCATCCCGGCTAGAGCCACAGTAGCCACTGGGCTGTTACACACCACTGGCCAGTATGTCCACAACACTCAGCCTCTTTTCTCAGAAATTCATGTTTCCAGCAAGCTTGGCATTAAGAACTCATTGTCAATTTTCTCTGTAACGATAGTCTTTTACATAAGCTTTTGTATATTCTTTGATTGTATGGAACTCGAAAACATTTTTCAGAAGTTTTCCGCCGCACAAAATAACATTGGCAAAATGGGTGCTTGGTCTTTGAACTATTACCACACGCCCGAACGAGCTCTGTGAGTACGCTGAAAAACTGGTTGTGCGTGGGCGCCATGTGAAGATGAGTTGTACGTGAGAACGAGTTTCAAGTAAGAATCGGTTTAATGTGGGAGAAGTTTCCTGAGGATGAGCTGCGAGAGAAGATGCAGGGCCCAGTGAGCATGGGTGATTTGCAGCTACAACCGCTATGTAGTTCTGTTCTGCATAATAGTGAGGGATGATTACAGATAGGATAAAATGAACAGGATGCGTTGTGTGAAGATGGGTTCCGGGTGAAAAAGTTTCCCGAGGACTAGTTCTGTGAGCAGAGCCGAGCCTACTAACAATCAGGGCCGTCGCCAGCGGGGGGCAGTGGTGCCCGGCCCCCCCATTTGAAATTGGTGACCCCATTTCAAGTTTGGTTCACCGGTTGCTGCATACATCCAATGCTGTATTTTAAAAATGTAGCCCCCCCTTCTGGTTTTTGGCCCCTCCTGTTTTTTTGCCTCCCCTGCTGCTAAATCCTGGCGACGGACCTGCTAACAAAAGAACTCCCGGCCAGTGGGCGCTTTGCCAAGTATTTCCGACCGCTTGAAATGACAACATGATACGTTAGCAATAGACAATAAAGGACTTTGAGACTGCGTGATGTTGCAGTTTTAGTGGTTTTACTGTTGTTAGCTTCACAAGCGTGCTAATGGGCATCTCTTAACTGCATCCTAAAAATCTTGCAGCAGGATTGACCCAAGCATTTTCACGAAGTTCCTCGGAATGTAATTCCTTACAATTGATGAGACGTGGTTGGCGCAAAACGTGGTTTAGTGATTAATAAAATAAGTCAGGAAATCAGGCAAAGATATGTCTGTTGCGTTTAGTGACCTTTGTCTTTGCAGTTTTGCTGACGCCAGCGTATTTGTACTTTTGCTTCTAACAGAGAAAAAGTCTCTTGTGTTTCTGTGTGTAAAACTAACTTGGTGTTTACTTCAGTTAAACCAGAGTACATACCGATATATCCTCTGCAAATAGTGGCGTGTGTTAACTGTTCATACAGACAGACAGACAGTCAGTCAGTCAGTCAGTCATCTTGGGAGAAAGATCGTACTGATTAAAACGTCCCATGCTCCCACAAAAATTACAGATGCGGTACTCGCTGTTCAGACAACATTTTGGAATCGGTGTTCGCCGAACAGTGCACATTCGTGCTGATTACTCGTGGTCGGACGAAGTTTTTATTTTTTTCTCGACTCTATTAACGATTGACAGCAAGGAGGTGAATGATAGAGAGCACTGAGGTAATTGCAGTATTCCTTGTATTTTGTAACTGCTTGCGCAAAATATCAGTTTCAGAATTTTTGTATTGCGTTGATCGATCTTTTCTTGAAAACGTTTGATATCAACCGTCACTTTGTTGTGAATGATTACTAAAAAATAGTTCTGTTCCTGTATGCTATTAAATCATAGATGAACGGGAAGATATTTTACTAGGGGGTGAGCACAAAAATTGCCATGAAAAATGTCATTGCTCAGATTTCAGACACTGGCCTTCAATTTAGCGTTGTAAGGTACGTTCAAAGATAAAATCAAGAGCAAAAATGTCACCGTTCATTTTTAAACCTAAACGATAAAAACATCAGCACCTTTAGTGACCATCTCCATTTTTCTCCAAAAAAGTTTTATGCTGCAACTGTAACAATACTCAATGCTGTTATTTTTCTCATTTGCTCTAAAAACACAACTGTTGTGCCCTAAAATTTAATCAACATAATCCTAATTTGCCTGATTTTGGAAAGTATTGCAACGTTAGGGGCAGTAGCCCGCAGATCCCATGTATGGACGCTTCTGGTGGTATTAGCTGATCAGCTTATGACAAATTATGCATAAGCTATACTGTGCAAGATGGCAAACATTCACGGAACAGTTTAGAGGTTTATGTAAGAACTACTTTGCCATAATACAAATGAGAAATAAAAACGTTTCGGATAGCAGTCAGTGACTTACAAAGCACCAAAATATATTTTAAATTGGTACACTGATGAAGTGATGGGAAATTCAACTCTGCAGCGACGATGCATCCTGTAAAATCCGTTGTGATTTCCATATTTTGCAAAGTTATCGGAAAAACAAGCGTGAAGTCATGCGATGCAGCCTTGTCTCTGGTAACTTTACTGTCCTATCCCATGGTAACTTGTGATTGCCCCATCCCATAGAATTACCACGGATCTAAAATGCAAAGCACAATATGCCATATGCATGTCTAATGTGTACCCTCTGCAGAGCTGTGACTAAGGCACCCCTAACCCCCAATTAAGGAAAGCAATGAAAATTGGGTAAATGGGTTGTGAGGGGTGAGTTTAGAAAAGTGGAAGGACGAGTCCACACATGACGGTTCTAGAAACTGTAAAAAATCTTTAAATGTCATGTACTGTAAAAAGTAGGTGGAAGACAAAAACATCGCATTTTGTCAGGCAGGTCTACACGTTAACATGGCTACCGTCCCAGCAAGGGCTGGGAAAATTTTCAAGTCAATTGTCCCATTCCATGGGACAAATCCCATGAACAGACCCGGGTGAAAATACTGTATCATGATGAGTGACATCTTTTGTGTGCATGCAGCTCTCAATCAGCTTTTGAAAAGAAGAAATATGCAAATGGAGTGGAGTGTTGTGATTGCACCTGGATAGAAGTGTATGTACAAGAAAGGGGACCAATATTGCGAAGTAGTTTTGTTTTATATAACTTGTTCCATAAAGCTAAAAACCTTTGTAGTATTCTTGTTTAGTACTGCTATTGCGAAGCAGATAACTGAGATGTAATTTTTCAAATTGAATACTAGTGTTATTTGGAGCTTTGGATATATATTGAAAAAGAAAAACTTTTGTAATCATCAGTTTCTTTGAACTTTGTCTAAGAAGCCGTGAATGACTTATTCCGTAACGTAGCACCGCGCTATGCACTCTGCGACATATTAGTTAGGTAAAACCACTGTTTTTGGTTTGTGGATGGTTCTAAACAAAATTGACAAACCCACAAGAACGTTTGAGCGTGTTCGGTAACTAAGTTTTTCAAAGATACCGTAAACTGTTCTTCGTATCAACACCACTCTTGCTTGACTTACTGTTTCGAAAATTTGCTTGAAAAAACTTTTTTATTTGTTTATACGTTACAGACAGCAAATTGTAAACCCTTGCTGGTAGCACCCTTTTTTTGGGGCTCTGTTTCACAAAACTTGTTTTTAGCAGCGTGAATTCCGTTATAGTTATCCTAACCTTAGAAGCATATATCATAAGGATCCCGAAATTGTTACTTTGTGGAGCTTAGGTTATTTCGGAACTGTACTGTGTTTGAGTATGAGTTGGACAAAAATAATGTGCTGAGAAAAAGTGAGAATAGATAAGCAGGGATTAATAGCGTAGGGATAAATTGGGGCCACGTTGAAACTCACTTTTAGCAGAAACTCGGTTCACCTGCATACTTTTCCATAAAGTAAAACAGATTTAAAATGACTTAGAAATGATATAACTTTCTCATATTTTTTGTGAGAACAAAAATGTTTGTCCATTGACATGATTTATTGCGATGAAAAAATATTTTTTGATACACGTTGTATTAGGAGAGATGGTGTACTACTTTTTCTAAAGATTCAGTTGCTTTTCACCATGATAACCTTCTGCTTCTTTAAAACGCATAAATTAACACAGGTCGTAATGCTTTTGCCTTCTTTTGGTATTCACCCAAGAAACTATGCAAACTCGAAGAAGTTCTGCAAGATCCCGAACGCTTCTTTGCGAAAACAGTTTCACATAAATACAGATTTAGAATGACGCACTTTCGGACGTCCATTTCACGTTATTTCTCTGGTAAGGGATTTCTTTACGTGTTTTTGTCGTAGATGTCCTAAATTATCTGCTTAAAGAGTGTTTTAGGAAGTTTCCAAAGCAAGCGCTTGGTTACTAAGTCAATGAAACAAAAAGGGTGTAAAGCTACATTTGATAAAAAGAAGGCTGGAATGAGTCGCCGTTTCCGATTTCGGGAGTCAGTTCAGAATTCGACCGGTAAAAGGCAACACAAGCTTTCAAGGTTGGTCTTTTGCGTGTTTACATGGTTTTCCTGCTCTTGGTTTTCTGGACAGCTACTCCCTTAAAAATCGCCTCCAAAAAGAAACCTTTCAATGTTATTCACTTTGTTCTCCCTTGCAACAAGTTACAACCATTTGCCTTTATTTACTAGACGCACACAAAAATGTTAATCCGTACGTCGTAGGCATTTCCTTCCAGAAAAACAGCACCTCGACAATCGTTTGACGACTAGTTCCTCCAGACATTAGAACGAACGTAAACAAAACAAGTTGTAACGCTATTACTTTCTATTTAAAATCCTTGTAGACGTTAAATTGTGATTCAAAGGTGACAAAATCGGAGTGAAAATTATCCACTAGATAGCTGCATGGAAGCAAAAACCTTCAGAAGAAGTTGATGGATGATGGCACAGTTTTAGTTTTTTCAGAGTCGACTTTTCTTCAAAAAGAATTTACTTTGAACGACATCTGGAAAAACACTGTTTGGAGGTACTAGGTTCGGATTTAGGGACAGGGTCGGTTTTAGCTGATGCGAGGCCCCAGGTTAATCCACCTGTGAGGCCGCTCTCCCCACTGTTACGAGGAAAAAATGGAAAAGTGTTATTCAGTTTGAGCTTAGCCGAAAATGACGGTGGACGCTCTAAAAGTACGGTCAATAAAAAATTCTAAATCATTACTAGAGGGCCCCGTGATCACTGCCCTTCTTGCTGCCTTTGACGCAAAAGCTTTCAGTGACACGGGAATTGTTGAAATCGTACTTGGCCAGTGGGAATAGGATTATCAATTTTTGCAGGCAAACCAACCGAAAACGTCACGGTTGAATATTTGATAAAAACACATGGCCAATGTTTTCGTAAGTTTCACATCTGTTGTTCTTATCAGTGCTCAAGAAACAAACACCCTGCACATATGTGTGGCGGCATAAAGACGTTAAAGCACAACTTGAGGACCATGTTGCGACTCGCTTAGCACAGCTGTAAAAATCTCACACACACGAGCAAAACACGTCAAGCAAAACGCACACAAATGGTTGCTGCTGATAGGTCCACAATTCGCGTGTTTGTTACTGTTTCAGACTGCTAAGAATCGAACGCAAGTCGCAACGAAACTGACGCGCGAAAGCATGTGAGGTTTAAACGTCGCCAGAAAGTCTTCACTAGGTGGCTTTACATTTGCGCAACGGGACTTGACATTCTAAAAATTTGATAAAATCTCCACTGATTATAATGTTTCATATTTGAATTTGGAGGGGTTGAGCCCACCAACGCTCCCCGTGGCGACGAGGTAGTTTCAAACTTCCCTTACGCTGTCATTATTGAAATACGTACACAAAAAGCTACAAGCATCGAATCCAGTAAGACTGAACAGAGCACAGTAAACAATTAAAAAAGGTTTTGTCCTAGCCTTCTTCATAACAAAATCATCTAAGGATTCATTAAAGTTTGTTTGCCTAAGTTTGTCCCTTTTAATACACCGAATACTTAGTGTGGGCAACCTCTTCTGGAGCATTGCGATCCTTTAATTCATTTTCAATTTTTTGAATCTTGAAAAAGACCTTTTTCCTGAGCAGTTACTGAAGTAACCATCAAGCTAAGAGATTATGGTCCGCGTAGTTGGATAAACTAAGAACCACTACTCTAAGGCATCACACTCAAACGCGCTTTTGTCATTGCCTTGCTGTTGCTCTTTTCTTTGTCTCTTTGGGGTAGAGTTTTGTGGTTGCCAGCTGGCAAAGTGACTTTTCCTTGCTATCCAAGCTCATTAAGATCTTCTCTGATTTGCTTAGCATGGAAGTACAAGCTTGTGTAAGTACTTAATAGCAATCTGATTGCTGAATGACATTGTTAAAGAAACTTAAAATGGAAAAAATCACATCTAAAATACCAAACGAGCTTTACGTAATAGAAACGCTAACAAAACTACAGTATTATTTAGAACAGGGGTTCCCAATCTGGGGTAAATATATCCGCAGGGGTACATTTGCTTATCTAAAGGGGTATATTTAAGGCTAGCAATGTAAGGGAAAAGTATTTTATATACTATTTATTTCCAAATATTTATTACTTATATCAGTGAATTTATTTTTTATTCATTTATTTGTTTGTTTCCAGACACGAAG
>Ga0210059_1016991_pt1 | contig 10427 bp, 6 predicted proteins | sample Ectturendosymbi2_FD_188042 | JGI IMG/M metagenome (GOLD analysis project Ga0210059, IMG submission 188042) | Ecteinascidia turbinata endosymbiont from Florida, USA - Sample 2 (SPAdes) (version 2) | ecosystem: Host-associated > Tunicates > Ascidians > Unclassified | place: Key West, Florida... | reverse complement strand
TCTGGCTCCATCAGACATCAGATTTACCCAAAGTACTATCAACCCTGATTTTCATCATGGAGGCAACATAAATGACGTTATTGACAGCGTCTGTAGAGGAAGGATGGAGATCAACAAGTTCCCACCAATCAGAGTCACAAAGAGGCACAACAAGTATTATTCGTGGGACAATCGGAGACTGTATATGTTTAGGGTGTTGCAAAAAAAGAGGATATTTGTCAAAAATGAAAGTACTTGTGGTGTCGGCTTGGGACGACGACAAATTTACAACAGAAAACGATGGAGAAAGTGTAAGAGTTAGAAGAGACGAAACGCGTGATCACACATTTGATAAAGTCAATTTGGCACCATGCAACATCGGACACCGAACCACCAGGTATGTTTGATTGTCTTTCTTAGTGATATTTGGAATGTTCTGAACGAATTCGTATGAAGATGTTCATTTTAATCACTAATTGCAGGATTGCCATGAGCGAAAATATAAAGAGTATATTGAGTGAAACGCAGGACGTATGCTATGTCAATATGAAAAAGTAGAGAAATTTGTGGAAACAGGAACAGTGTCGCATAAAATGACAAAACATTCATCCAGAACATTTGAGACAAGGTTATGGTCAATATTTTTAATTAATGTTCACCTCCGTCTCCATAAATTGCTTGTGTCGTGCACGAATTGATGAATGTGACGATGGGTCTCTTCCACAAGTAGTTCTTCATTTTAACTGAATCGGGCCCGTCGGCGTCGTTATCTCAAGTTTCTTAGGGACTTTCCACTTGCTTTGGGGTGATGGAATTTGAAGAAGTGAGCAGGACTTAAATCATTTTAACAACCTGCACGACGCTTCATAAAATGCTTTATTTCAATCGGGACCCTTGAGAGGAAAGAAAAGTTCTGGTTCGATAATTGTTTTGGGTCCCCTTCTAAATCATAACTGATTACGAGCTTCATTAGCTTTTCAACACTATGTCTAGAAAATTATGTTTTATTTATTATTTTACATTATAACCATTTACCAATGTCATATGTTAATATCAAAATGGCTCATACTGATCACACAGAATGCACATAGCACTTTTGCTCTGCGAATTTCGCAAGTATACATCAGTAACAGATCAAGAATTTAGTAACTCGCTTTGGCATCGATTCTACAAGATTGTGGCAGTTTTTTTATCTACTGTCCCGATACCATACTTCAATAATTGCCTCTATTAGCTTGGTTATGTTAGTGCAATCCACTTTTTGTAACAGGAAATTTTATTGTTGATCACAAATTCTCAATGGCCTTAAGATCTCAAGAGTTTCCTAGATGTGATATTTGCCGTTCAAAATTACAAACCTGCAACATGTACGATTCTCAACTACGTACAGTACACACAGCAGAAAGAACTGGTGGCGTGATTCCAAACATTTTTGGTTGATTAAACTCCTATGCGCCGTCATAAAACATGTTTTTCGACTGTTTCGACACGTCACGCAGTACGTTGTGCTAACAGTGAAACAACAGCAATTGAAATATTCCCAAACATACGCCAAAAGAAACGGCAGTACAATGTATAACGACTGAAACAACAACTTCAGTCAATTCATTTGCGCAAGACTATGAATCAAACTATACCAATGAAAACTTTATGCCAAGTTGCCCATTTCAATTTTGAACTTTGAGGTTCACAGGTCCTGGTGCTGCGGACCGGCACCACCCCCTTTCTTGGAGCCTGATTTCAATACAAAAACACATTCTACCAATCACAAAAAATGTTGCTGCTAACGAAGATGCAATATGTTTAATCGTTCACACCAATCCGCACAATTCCCAAATCCTTCTCGTTTCTCATTTTTTTTATTGATATGCACTGAATATTTCCGTCCTTTGGCCTTTCATTCCTTTTTCTTTTTATTGCATTTCTATTAGTTCGTGGGATGAATCATAAATATATGGATTGCCCTACCTGCTGCCTGATTGCTGTAGATGTCAATATTATCTGTTGCAGCATTTTTTTAAGTTACAATGAATCGGCGCAACGTGTCAACTACTCAGCCAGCCTATTGTTAGCATTAGTTAATACCAAATTGAAGAAATCTGGTGGTAGAAGTAATTTAGAATTGTCAGCCAGCCGTGTTTTTCACACATATTGAAATTGACATGCCAGTTATAGTCGTATAAATTCAATTGAAGCCCTAAAATTGACCTAGAAAGCACCAGTTTGGCAAACGCTGCATTTGGAAATGTACAGCGTAATGTCTGCAACGCAAAAACTGTCAGTCAATCACTACGTGTTGCAGCTGAGTAAAACAGGCTTGCTTTTTCAGGTTGACTTCCGCTATTGAGAGATTAGAGTTGATAAAATGAGTGTTTTTACGTTTAAAAACATTACAGAGATATTGATGGATGAGGGTTAATCAAATCTATGTAATGTATTTTTAAATATAAATGAAAAAAATTCATGCAGCGAGGGATCAATATTGTCCCAAACTTTGGAGCCAAGGTGTTTCAAAGATCTTGCATAATAGCTTGAAGCTATCTAACAGATACACGCACTTCGGCCAGCACTTCGGGTCGCATGAGAATGAATTTGATTCAAGGGAGTAAAAAGCCTCTTAAAATTGTCAAGAGGTTTGCCGTATGGATCTTATGCATCACCTTGCCTATCTCTAGGTTGTATATGTCGTTTACTTCGAGGAGGTTAAGTTTTTTATACAGTGGTTCTAACTTAGACCTAAGGAGCTCTACGTCACAGTTCTAATTATCCTGTTGTTAAAATTGCAATGCACTTAACCGTTGAAGGTTTGCCTTGCCAACTCCATCCCAGGTCCCAACTGCATTTCACACATGATTATAGACAATGCTAAAATAAAGTGATTTGATTGTTTTAGTCATGGCATCTGACCAAGTAAGCGTATCATCAGTGTATATCCCCAGATATTAATGCAACTTCTTTGGGTTGTAGCAATGTTATTAAATTTTTACATTAAAGCTATAAGATCGACAGGCATTGGGACTTGTCAACATATACAAAGTCTGAGCAATTTATAGACAGTTTTTTGAAGCGCATTCATTTCACCTGCTTTCTGTAACTCAGTAGTCAGTATTAACTATGTTTTTTAGCTCCACGCAGTTGTTTCTTCACATGTATCAACCTATATCGTCAGCAAAAGTACGTAGTTACTTTTGTTTCAGCGTTGACATAAAGAACTATGGTCCAAATGAAGACCCTTGGGCTACCCCTGGAGGGTTCTTTTGAGGGTATATGATCTACAGCCCCCGCCACGGTGCCTTTTTATCTTTTCTGTAGATAACTAGCAAGAGGTTAAAGGGTAAGCCTCTAATTCCAAAAAAGTGTCCAGTTTCCACAGCAACATTCTATGATCAATGGTGTCACATGCTTCGGACAAGTTGCAGAAGATACCGCAAGTTTTATACCCTTCAATTTTCTGCAAAAGACTTTCGCGCATATATACAGCTAAGAAACAAGACAATTCATTTCTGAAAACATGTTGATCGTTGGAAAACATTCTCGTTTGCTCTATGTAAGTATACAAGCGATTATTACAGATGTTTCATTCAAGAATTTCAGTATTGGCGAAAGAGTGATTTATTATTGGTCTAGAATTTGTGCATACATCGTCTTGACCGGCTTTATGAGTTGGGCAACTTCATTACAGTTCAAACTTTGAGGATAAATACTGTTACATACCATGCGACCCCTATAGGGTGGCAAAGTTATGCTTTAGATCCAGTAGACATCATTATTGCATGAGTTCCCATTACTGGACCTGGGTTCGTGCTCGCAGAAACTCGTCTGGTTAACAAACCCTTTTGATTGCCCGTTATTGCCTCTTTCTCACTATTTACTTTAACAGTTACACACACTGAAAGAACATTTGATTAATATTCTGGAAATTTTATTAGTGATGATAACAATATGCAAATAAAACATGACAGTACTCACCAAATCACGATGTATCATAATATTCAGACACTTCACTGTAAATTACAATGCTCACATAATTCTCATACTATTAATTCAATTCTCATTGTTTGTGATTAGGAGATCAACAATCTTTGCAAATTGGTTCCCCTATTCAAGCATTTATTTATACTTATAAGACTTAATTTTCACGCTTCATTATCTCTACTTTGTTTGCATAGCCACTCAATTACAGTAAACATCGTATCGAATATTTCACTCAAGAACGTAATAACTCTGATAAGATACTGACATGTGCACATTTCACTTCTAACTAGTCGCGTTACGTTCTGAAAGGCAAGTACTGCTAGTTCTGGCGGAAATTTATCATTAATCAAAACTTTGTGCGTCTGTTTTCAGTCGAAAGTAAGTTCAGTAAGAAGTGGTTGATTCGAAGAAGAATCGAAAGTAATTTAGGGACCACTGCCGAGCTGGGTTCGAGCGGATTACAAAGAGATGCAAGCGGATTACAAAGAGATGCAATCGACATGCCAAGCAGGAACGGACGAACACTAAAGTATTCGTGCGTGTTGAGATGATTAATGACCTCACCCAAGTGTGGCTCGGCCACGGCGGCATAAAAAGGAGCATTGCTCACTTTCTATACGGCATCCCGAGGTGGAAGCGGAAGAAGGCAAAACCTTTAACGGCGAAGAGAGTAAACCTTTTTACTGAACTCAGACTTCAACAGTAAATTAGCAAAACAATAATTTTGGCCAAATTCAATAGTTTCGACATGAACACCAGCATAGTCTTGCCTGTCAAAACTACTTTGTTGTAATACTGCATTCATCACTTAAACTGACAGAACTCCACTTTCACAGACCGACTTTCATAAAATAATCTGGCAAAGCTTTACTTTCACAATCTGACTTTCACAAAGTAATTTGACAGAACTTCATTCGGACAAGCCAATTTTTACGATTTAGCCTGACAGGGATTCATCCGGACAAGCCAGTTTTTCCTGACCATTGCTGGTACTTAGGCACCCGCAACGGCTTAACCGCAACCCCTGGTAAACGGCAGAGTGAGTCTTGAAAAAGACTGATTTTAAGTCCAAATGTAGCTGTATTTATACTTGAAGGTTGCTTCAGAGTTTATCAACACCTCTTTAATCTAGGTGTTCTTATTGGTTGATTCCTGCTGAATCTTCTGATGATTGGCTGATTTCACAAGCTTCTGGAACTTTCGAGTGATTGTTGGTGCTCGGGTTTTCCCCCTCTGGTTATCAGTTCATGCTCCTTTTGCACATTTCCTGTCGTGTGCATTTCCTGGTCGTGTTTGACCATTAGCTAATTGTCTTGTGACTTCTGCTGACGTTTAGGTACGTTTTCACTGAGGTGACTTGAGGTTAGTGTCCTTGAATAGCAGTTTTTAGTCAAGTCAGCTGATTAATAATAAATTTTGATTGGTTGCAGTCTTTCATCGCTGTTCTAGCTTCCTCAGGTTTGAGGGTCTTTCAGTAAGATTATTTTTGTACGGAGATGATTTGTTTCAGGCAAAACTAGCCTGTAACAATACCCTATCTTATGCGAAGGTAAAACACTTGTTTCAATAAGAGGGATAGGTCAATTTTGCGCAGTTTTAGGATAAGAATAGGAATTTAATTTTGCCTAATGCTTTTGGGTCAAGTAAAAATATCATACAACAATTCACTCTTTCGTACACAAAATTATTTGTGCATCTAACTTTATACTCAAGCAACGTACAGCCATCAATCACCAAAACAATATTGTATTAACATTTTACCGCAACGAATCAGTATTTTCAGGCGTTGTTTCATTGAAACAGCAAACATTTTATGAGCACCAATATATTGATAAAAACTTGCCGAGCTTCGTTGTCAAATAAATTAGGTGTAGACCTTTCTAAAAAATTGTTCAAGCTGACAAAGATTTGCCTCCGATATTTTGAAAAACTTCATCTGCTTTCCACATCAAGTGCTTCGTTGTATACACCACATTCAACACGTGAAGGAAAGCATTGTGAAAGCTCTTTAACTGAACTGAGACCAATGATTGGTCAATATGTACTGCAAACATATTTTGTGTCGTGTCAAGCATTCTGATTGCTTGCAGATTCTATTTGAATAATCCTTTCCCAGCTAACTTCGCAGGCGAAATATATATTCTGTTAGAGCTTAGTGTTTGATTCCGTGCTGGGAAAGGATTTCTTTCTATAGACAGTGTCTTTCAGTAACACCTCTAATATTTTGTGTTAGAGTGTTCATTAGTGCAATAAAAGAAAACGTGTCAGTTGACGTTTGGGAAAATTTTTTGCCTGGCTCTGACAAAATCGTAGGTCTGGATTTGGCTACATTCAGCGAAACTGTTGAGAACCACTGTTGCAGAAGAAAGAAAAACGTTAAGTACCACAACAACTTGCTTTCTAGTCAGAATGATCAAACCGGGTGCGTAGTAGTGTGGCCATCTAAAAGGAACTGAGCTGTAATGAGTAGGTATATAATAAAATATCCATAGCTTTTGTAGCTGTGTAACAATGCTGTTAGCAGTCAGTATGATTAAGATATGATACCCTGCAGATTTAAGCATGAAATGCACGGCATGCTATTGTAAAGTAGGAATGCGGGCTGTTTAACAGTTATTTAAAGAATGCGAAAAAAACACTACCGGGTCAAACAAGTGCTTTGACCTAATCAGCATTGACATGCGAAACATTCGACAGCAATACAACCATCGATTCCTTTGTGTTGCTCAAAATGACAATTTTAAGACGTTGTACCAAACTCCTGCTATAAGTAATATCGGAAGCACTCGCTCGCATAGGGTAATCAAAAACAACTTTCTGGACGTGTTCTAACGATTTGAACAACACATAACAGACCGTGATATCTGCACTTTCACAGAATTTTGGTCAGTGACCCGAGTCAGCTTCTCTCACAAAATTATGCTTAGTATTTGAAAAATAGACCTTCCCGGGCTGTTATTCTCCCCATTTACAGCCCTCCTCCACATCTTAGCATCCCGACACACATCCTCCACACATTTTAACAATCGCAGTCTCCTTCTCTGATGTAACATTAGCTAAGCAACATAGCCTTCTCCACCATTTCTTTCATTCTTGGACATTCTTTACACCAAAACCTTCTCTAAGATTTGGATCTACACAATTCGTAAAGCAAAAAAGTAAGTATTGTAAGACTTTACATATGACGATGCCGTATCAACAAAATTGTGCAAACTGAATGTTGATGTTAGTTTGTTTTGTAGAAAATGAGTCTCTAGTCCATTTCTTCGTTGATGTGTGAGAATAGACAAAATGTCGAGCTTCAGTCAATACGTTTTTTCTTCAATACGTCCGAACAGTAAACTTTTAAGATTATAGTGAAAAGTGTCTGTGGTACGAATGAAAGAAGTTCTTGCGGTAATCATTTTGCACGAATCTTGCAGCCTTTTTTTCACATGAAGATTGCATACTAAATAGCTGTTGTCTAACTTAACATGCAAAACATAAACGGTTTACTTGCTATTTCAGATCATCTTATGACTACCAGGCAGTACGGCAACCTGCACACTCAGGCAGTGGAGATAGCTACGCATTAATGGGCCTACTCGTAGGTTCACCAACTTCTCACCAACGTAGCAACTGGTCTGAGGGTAGCCACCGACATTCTCGCAAACCAGAAAAAGAAAAGTCGTGTTGTGGAAAAATGTGTGGGTGCATCATTTTGTAATTTGTCCGTTGTTTTTTCTATGCAAATATGATTCCAGCAACGGAAATAATTTCGCATATTTGCCTTCCGGAACTGTAAACTTTAACTTCAGTAGCTTGTAAATACAGTATGTTGCATCGTTCCTTTCAGGATGTAAAGTAATAAACCCAAGAAAATTGACATTGATGTTTGCTTTCCGTGTATTGCAAAACAAGAGGAAAAAGGACAAAAGTTAAGAACTTTTGTTTTAAGGCTTTTACTTGTGAATAAATCAGCTGGGATTTCGTGTTTTCATCGTCATATTAATATATGTATTGCTTTCTGCCGAAAATGTTCAGCATGTTTATTCATACCACTCGTGATTAATTCGCACACATCTAAATAAAAGGTTTTAACGGTGTTTCTCTTTGTACATATTATCAGGGGCGCCTTGATGAAACAGTGAAATGCGAAAAATTTGCACTAAAATATGTACTGAGCTGGTCAGGCCTCTTTGAATTTAATACGGCGCATTAGTAATCTGAAGGTTGTAAGATTGAAATACTGAGCAAATAGTCTGAATCGTTCTTTAAGATGTGTACATACCTTTAGATGGCTCGACCATTTGTGCATGCCTTCTTTTGACGGTGCTTAATAATACAATTGATGCTCTGGGATGTTGAGTGATAACGGAATTGTTGCTTTCCTTCTGACGTAAAGTTTTAAGTAAAGCCACCTTTCAACTTTTAAGAATCACGATCACGAACGTTAGTAAGAAATGGTTCGCGAATGGCTAAATGCTTACTACATTAAATGGCAGCTTCATGGCTCTTTCATCGCCATTACTTACAAAGGCAGATGCAAAATTTGCGAATTATTGGTTTTGTTTTCTTTTGGCATTTCACCGTTGTAACACGTGCAGCTTGCTCGTGCACCCACCTTATATGTTCCCTGTGCTGGTTGCTACTTGCCAGTGGCGTAGCAAGGAGGGGTTCTGGGGGGCGGGCCCTGCGATTTGTTTATTGAAAATCAATTGCTGAAAGTAGTGCAAAAGTTCTGACTCGTCTTTATTATTTTTAATTAATTTTTTAACATTTGAAACTTCTAACTCTTTTATTTTTGTGTTTAGAAGCCCTAGATCGGTAGGCTTGACTAAAATACTATGAAATGTGGCTGTGGAGCGAGACATTTGATTAAAAATGATTTCTGAAACGTCTGGGTCAAATCCAATGTGCTAAAGTACCCCAGCGCGTTTCTCTTGAAATCAGGTCTTTTTAACATGCTTACTTGAGGGGCATTTGCCACCAGTCCCTACCCCTTCCTCTCCAGCCAAAGCCATCTCCCCCTTCAGTCAAAAGTCCTTTAAACAAAGGACAGAGATGACATTCGACGGTAGACCAGAAAACATTACTGGTCCGGTAGTTCAAGGTTTATATTGCCTCTTCCTTCAAAATCTGACAAAAATGGCCTTGCCTGAAATTATGGTAAACAGTCAACGCTAGCCTAATCATTTGTCTCTTATTGTTCGATCCCTAGCAACACTCCAACGGCACGTCATTACATCACATGACCATTGGTGTAGCCAGGGAGGCAAATCCCTCCAAATTTTTAGCATATCCAGTCATTTTGTGCATTGAGATGTGGTGTCCCGAACAAAAACTGTTGCTCGCCTAATGTCAAACATTTTGTCCCCCCAAAATTTCTTGGTCTCCTTCAAAATTTTTGGCTGGCCACGCCACTGCACATGACAGTGACACCTTGGCATTGGCGACGAACATTTCTTGGGAAGTGCTATTTTTTAATGTTCAGTGGGATAGTTTCAATAAATGCCTCGTGCTCTAGGCTAGTCATTAGGTTGACTTACCAACATTAAATTTGATTGGTGAACTGAGAACTCTGCCAAGGTAACGTTGATCAGTTTCAGTAGAAGTGATGTTTTCGTATATCACGCAGTGGTGTCAAAAATGATGTACTTGAAGTAAGATAGTGCAGCTGGTGTGTTTTCGTGGGAAATAGCTCAGATTGTAGGCATAAACTGCAGGCACAGTAAATCAAGGCCGACCCATAGGCAACGCAGGTAGGGGTTTCGTAGAAATCTCCTTTCTTCAGCGGTGCACTCAACATTTGCAGTCATTAAAAAAGTAATTTCAACAAGAAAAACTTCAACAAGAAAAAAAACGTAAAAAAGCTGTTGTTTTATTTTGATAAATTAGAAGCATGAACCTTAGTCTGAAAACCTAACGCAAGAGCAAACCATACTCGTATGTTTAGATATGATTGTGGTAAAGGCTATTATTACAAGGGACATTAACCGAAACAGTTGCACAACTTGGCAATGCCAATGGCTGTAAAAAAAGTGAATAGCGATTACAGTTGAACTTGAGACGTTGCAATCGCTATTGGACATTAAAAAGACAGACGTCCCACCTGGCAGGGTTTGTGCTCCAGCCACATTACTCTGGGATGTTACTTGCCATATTGGAGCATTTCTGCGTTTTGATAGTTACGTTCAAATTTATCGCGCTGGAGTGCTAGGCGTTTCGGCCAAAGGGCGTTTTCCTAGTACCTTTCTATTTTTGTTCGTGATTCTCCGGTATTTTCCTCTTTCCTCTTTCGTCATATGACAAATGTCTCATTACTCCGTCGTTGCAAGCGAAGGGTTCGTATTTTTCACTCGGGTTGCGGGATCGAGCATCGTAAATCGTGTGCGCAATTTATCTGCTCTAGATTTCGGTGTTGAATTTCGAACTTGCTGGATTCTGGGCTCATCCTGCTTTGTCGATCATGTATTGCGCACCGTATGGTCATC
>Ga0210059_1016990_pt1 | contig 10427 bp, 4 predicted proteins | sample Ectturendosymbi2_FD_188042 | JGI IMG/M metagenome (GOLD analysis project Ga0210059, IMG submission 188042) | Ecteinascidia turbinata endosymbiont from Florida, USA - Sample 2 (SPAdes) (version 2) | ecosystem: Host-associated > Tunicates > Ascidians > Unclassified | place: Key West, Florida... | reverse complement strand
ACGATCATTAATTACAGGATTAATCAGGAGCACATCCAGAGAGTCTGTTTGGCTGTCATGACAGGCTCCTTAGTACCTCAGGTACTCAGCATTAAAGCTGGTGGAATATCAAACGCTGTCATTGCAGGTCTCTAATGCGTGCCAACATTTCACCTGCAAGATTTGTTTTACATTTACAGGACTGATGATGTTGTTGCGATCGGAAATCCCGAGCGGCATGTGCGCAATGCTTTGCACTGTGGCAGCAAGCAACAATAGAGATTATGCACCACAATCACTCTATTATTGCTTGTTTGCGCCACATATATATTAGTGTTCTTCACGCATATCCCTTTCGTGGTGAATCACACATTCAACGCAACACCACCGGAGAGGTTGCAACAACATCCCTTCCTTGTTACAGTGAACCGCACCGATCGAACGTTCTTTTTGTGTAGGCTTCACACAGCACAACCTCCACATCCTGGTCACAGCACCATTTTGTTGCTCATCAGAAATTCTGAGCGGCATGTGTGCAAAGCTTCACACTGTGGCAGCAAGCATCAATAGAGATCATGCGCCACAATCACTCTATTATTGCTTGTTTGCACCACATATACTGTATATATTATTGTTCTTTGTGCACATCCCGTTCGTGGTGAATCACACATTCAATGCAACGTCACTGGAGAGGTTGCAACAATGTGTTGGATAACGTGAAACCAGTTTCCCCGTCAATAAACTGTTGATTTACTTGCCGCCATCTTTGTGGCCTATAACTATGAAAAATATAAAGTGATGTCAACTTAAAAAAGAGGTACAACACTTACGATGAATAGGTAACTTAACTGTAAAGTGGAATTTCCTCTCCTGAATTCATGGAATTCCTCCCTGGTTGGGAACCACTGGTCTAGCGGTTGGGCCCTAGGCCAGGTAACATGAGCTAACGTGGCTAAAAACGTACGTCACTTGTGACATCACTAACAAAAAAACTGAAACCCAAAACCAAAGAAGATTTTTTTTAATTGCAGACTAGAAGACTTGCCGAATCTTTTGAGGGTTTGAACAGCTCTCTAGCGCAATTGGCAGAGGAGTTATGCAGTTGGCAACCAAAAACTGCTGGTTTTAGGCCGATTTCAAAGTACGAATATATCGTACGTTGGCAGCCAATGTGTTAATTTTATATTTCTTACAAATTGATCTGCAAGTAGCAGTTTATACATAAACAGAATGAGGTAACTGGCTAGTATATATACCAAATAATACATACCAGTTTGTTTGCAATCATTCGTTTCCAGTCTGTGAGCATCACCAAATGCCATCAGTATATTTGCATGCATAACTTACTTTCAATACAGGATGCAAAAGCTATCTAAATAGCAAAAAAATGTGTTTATTGACACACAATACAAGGCAATGGTAATTGAGATGACCAACTGCACAATGCATTATTTTTTAGACATGTTAAAACAACACCACAAAAAGGACAGAAGTCAAGCAGCATTATGAGCAACTGCAACGCATATACAAATCTTAAGCAAACCATGTTTTAGACATGCTTGAGACTAGGCAGTTTCATTAGAGAACGAGTTCATTACTCAAGGCATATTCAGAAATGTCACATGCACTTGCACATTTATACGGTATGTTTTCATAAAGAAATAATTCTACTCAAATCAAGAAAAAAATGCAGTACAATCAATACAATAAAAAGGAAGTACTTGTGGCTAAAGCCAACAAAATTCGCTAATGATGCACAAAATTCCAAATTAAGTTACAAGATCACAATATGACTACTCAAACAGTCATGTTAGTTGTAACAACGGCTAGAGAGGTGGTGCACAAAATTAAAGATGCTTTCTTCAACAAAAGCAAATCTGAAAGAGACCTAATGGGGAGAAAATATTGTCTAAAATGTATACCAACTTCAATAAAGGCAATAATTTCAATAAAACAGTATATTTTACTATTCCAATTGTCCAAGGATCTACAATCCTTTGTCAATATATCACAAATAAATAAATAGTGTAAATCCCAAAAATGAAGAGGTGAACACTTCATTAATCTTTAGAACCCTTGCTAAATCAAAAAAATATGAGTCTCAGCTTATGATGCACACAATTAAGATAGTGCACAAAAACAAAAGAAGTTGACATTTGCAGCATATTAACAGCACTGTTTAAGAAAGAAATACAAAATACGTTCATGGATTAGGCATAACCTGAGTTCTGTATGGCACACATAAAACACTAAAAATTTCCTCAATTTCATTTACCAACAATGCCATATTCAAAAGATGCAAAAACACAATACCCAAACAGCACACCTGTGATAAGCCATGTTACAAAATATGTGCCATTACTCAATTGTTGAAACAAATACCCCTTCACAATGTCAATGAAGGTCTACCTTACATAAAGGCCTTACTCATATGCCACCTGCTAATGTTCAATGTACCTTCCCATGAGCCAAACGTATGGCTGCAAGAAGCATTATGTGTACACAGCATACTTTTAAGCAAAAACAAGTCACAAATGTCACACAAAACACAAGTCAGCACCAATGCACGACAATACCTCCAAAAGCACCACAGGAAACATGGGTCACAGAATGACACGACAAAGTGTCATAAGTTAATTATACAAATGTTATACATTGAAAAAAACTGAAGATTAGTACTACAGAATTGCAATGAAACATTTACCAATATCAGTAATTTTTGCCAGAAATGCCAGAGCGTGTTACTGACTGGTAAACCACTAGTATCACTGTTAGCGTCAATGCTACATGTTGTAGTATCGTTTGGTATCAATGCTACATGTTGTAGCATTGCTTCACAGAATCAGGCTAGATGGCGAAAACTCATAAACTTCCAACTTAACAAAAATAAGACTAATGGTTCTAGTCATGCATCACAGTCTCCTAACTTTTGATAAGATTAGAAGCGTTATAAGAGATGAAAATAAAATGGAAATTTGTTATAACACGCAGACAGCAGTATGCATGTAATAAAATATGTAGCAGCAAGCAAGAGACTAAGCAGAATGCTTATGAAATCCAGCTTTGTTGCAAAAGGACTTAACACAGAAGCAAAACCACTGAAAAGGTCCAGTTATGTTGCACGTTGCAAACTACCAAGCATTAACTTCATGAAAAAAAATTTACAGCATATCATTTGTTCCCTGAAAATGCCAAAGCATCCAAGTGGAGTGACAGAAACAAAAACCATGCCAGTTTCAACCTGGACGCAACAAGCCATTCAGAAGATAAATGATTACAACTTGTGTAGCAACACTAAACTGTACATGTCATGGCACATGCACCAACTCTGACATGGTCACATTTTTCTTAAAGCTTGTGGGTAATGTGGGGTATCCATTCAAACCTTACTGGAAGCATTATGCCAATAAATATGGCAGTTTATTTCAACAGCAAAGCCAGTGTATTTTTAGGTATACACTACAAAAAACATCATCTGAGCCAAAAGAACTAGGGTATGAATGAGAAGCAACCGAGAATTATACAAGTAGACCACATCCTATAGCATATCTATGGCCTTTAACAACTTTAATTTCACAAGCAACATAAGGTTTTTAATATGTCTAAACAGCAAACATGCATATAAAGCCAATTGCGGTTTCTTTTTAATTATGGTTGAACTGCCTGACCTTAACACATACATTAATTTTGTTATTTAACACTTAAAGATGAGTCAGAAAGACAACTAAACTGATAAAATTTAGTGTTTGAAATCATCAGGCAGGCTTAAACACAACACCACCTTCAACAAAACAAACAAGCTATGATAAATTTTCTTAGATTTAAGTAATTCAGTAAAAATAAGCAAGGTGTCACCAAACAATTTAACTTCAAGTTAAAATTGTTTTTTGTGGCACCTGGCTGCTATAACACTAGATCAATAAGACTTGACAATGAATAAAATAATTTCAAAATATTTTGAACTATCAGTATCAATTGACTTAAAACGATGTTGATCGTTTGTCAAACCTTATATGTTGAAATTTTTGAAACAAATTTGTATTGCCTGTGATTTGGCGCTTTTTTTTCATGTTTTTGAGTTTCTTTGGTTTTCCTCGATCATATTCCCTATCCCAAGCATCAGTAAATGAAAGTTTTTTGTTTGCATAATCTTTTTTTGCTTCTTCTTCAACCAGTGACTGTTGACCATCCCATGCTTTTACTTCTGAGCCATATGCTTTGCTGGAAGACTGTTGTAACAACTTACAGAGTATTCCAGCACGCTCTTTAGACTTACTTTGTACTTCAAGTTTTTTCTTTTTTGATGGCATTGGACCACATGTAACCATTTTAGAAGAAAGTGATTTCCCTTTCCTTATTTCTTTTGATTTGGAATCAGGTGATATGCTTAAACCATTCACTTTTTCATCAGACATCTTTCGCTTGCCCAGTAGCATGAGTTTCAAATTCCTCGACTCTAACATCTTTTCAGAACGTTGGCTCTCATTTGATGAAGACGAATGATCATCACCGCTTCGAGAATATTTTCCACTGTTGCCATGCTTTGAGTTGTCTGCTCGCACTTTTGCATGCAACTGTTGCCAGTGTTTTTGGTGGTGAGGTAAGGCAGAAAAAGGCTTCAGTTGAAACGATACACGTGTCTTGCTGTTTTTGCCAGACCTTTTAGATACAGAATTTTCATCACTATCCCGGCGTTGACGTATTTTTGCTTCAAACCAGTCATCAGTAGTCATAGTCCTTTCTGATAACTGCTTAGATTCTGTTTTGGTGGATTTGAGCTTGTGCAGATCATCACTTGTATTAAAATGGACGGAGTTTGTTGATGGGAAAGGCTGTTTTTTGTCAGGTTTGCTTTCTGATGACAAGCCATTTAGTGTATGGGATGGCTTCAATGCATCAGGCGTAGATGACTGAAAGCCGTCTACATGCTTGGGCTTCTTCAAATCTTTATCTTTCTTAGTTTTGTTTGAAGCCACTGCAGAAAGCCATGCAGTAGCAGGTTTTGATGAAAATGATGTTCCTGCTAGACCAGTTTCTGGTTTGGTGGAAGTGTGAATAGCCCCAGAAATGAAAGCACTTTTGGGCTGTGCATTTGGACTTTTGCCCAAACCTTCCATACCAGTGGTCACTGGCTTGTTTCCATTTGCTGACACTGTTGAAGATTTGCAAGATCTGTCATAGTCTGTTCTTTCAATAGGTGAAGTACTTCTGTAGACATCTCTGATGGTGGTTAAACCGTTTGGCTTTGATAAGAAACTACTGCTCTTTTGATTGGATTTCATTTCTTTGGAAAGAACATCAAGAATTGGTTCACGTTGAGCACCTAAAATGCTCTGTCTAGAAACAAGCTTATTTGTTGAGTGACTTTTGTGATAAAACAACAAGTATGCTTGCTGGTTTAGTACCTGATTAACATTGACTTGGTACACAGATGCATCATTAAAACAATACCACTGGCCATTAGACGCTTTAGCATAAGCATAGTAATGACCAGACTGGCAACTGAAACCAGAATGCACTAAAACAGCATACAGCTCATACCATGTACCATCATCAGATGCATTGCTCATGTACGGTGAAATATTAAGCTTCATGGGATATGATATATCACAGTTTATTTTGTTTCCCATGAAAGATGAAAAACGTTTCAACTGAATTGTCAAAATGTTGGATGAACGGTGAATTGAAAATTTCTTGCTAGCCTGCACATTGTTTTTGCAACGATGGCATTTGTAGCAATTGTCTCCATGCAAAATCTCAGGCTTGACAAAATGTTCAAAGCATCGACGCAAATCCCCACAACCTTGCTTATTAATGTCAAGGCTAATGTCCAAATAGGGATCAAAAGTATCTGAAACTGCCTTGCATTGCCGACACTTTACGCGGCTTCTCAAATAGCCACCAAAAATTTGATACACTAAAGTAGTAGCTTTTGTATGAATATCCAGTTTGTTTGAATAACCCTGCAAGCAGGCTCTCTGCATAGCATCAATTGAATATCTTATGAATTCATGAGCATCTTCTTGACGACCATAATGCATGTGCTTTGCTATAAACCTCAGATTCTTTATTATTGACAAAGGCTTGATTGATCGGCCACTATTTGCAAAAGAAGCCCGCAAATGTTGTTCCAACGCACATAACATACAAAACTGTCCCTTCATTTTGCACTGACTGCGGTGGTCGCCATAAAGCAAGTAGTTGCACAAAGGAGGGGTGTAACTCAGGCACTGCAAAGCTGAATTCATGAAGCATGTATTTCCTAAGTTGGTCAGACCAGCTCCAGCTCGGGACACTTTTTTCCACTGTAAGTCAAGGACAGTGGGTGAAAATAAAACATACTTTGGAGGTGAAATTCCATCGCTCCTTCCCTTGCCATTGCTAGCAGAAATCTGACCATTACTGGCAAATGACGATTTTCCACCAGTTGAAGGATTGAGTACAATGTATTTGCTTTTCAGTTCATTAATGCCATTGTTGTATGGTTTCTTTGCATCAACAAACTGAAGTTTTTGCAACAGAACTTTTTTTGATGAAGAAGTAAGTTGTTCATCAAGCTTCAGCTTGTTCCCTGGATGTGTACCTTTCTGCTTTGGTTTGAAGAGGTTTTCAGCTATTTGTTGTGATACAGTCATTTTTTACTTGTGCTTTAGTTCATTACATGATTTGGCAATAATAACCAGGCTTTAACTTAATAGCACAAAACACAAGTATTGCCAGTTACCTGTTTGCACACCTGCAAATGAAAACATTAGCTTAGTGACATTATTGAAATATATGATAAAAAACAAAGAACAATTTAACAAACGATATATTCGTACTTCTATTTCGGCCTAAAAAACAGCAGTTTTCGGTTGCCTTACCAACGCCCTAGCTCCTTCGCCGATTGCGCTAGAGAGCTGTTCAAGGGCTCAAGCGTACCGGTCAGTCTAGTAGATTGCACTCGAAAAAAAATTGTTGGTTGGGGGGTGCGGATTTTTTGTGACTGACGTCATAAGTGAAATAGTTTTGGGGTCATTTTGGCTCATGTTGCCTGGCCTAAGGCCCGACCGCTAGGCCAAAGTGTTTCTCTGAAGTTTTCATTGGAAACTAGGCTCGAGTCCAAGTCTTTTGAGCCTTTGATCGATTTTCCAGCGTTTCTGGTTCAAAAGTTATGATCTAAAATAAACAAATTAATTAATTAGCTAATTAGTCAAATATTTTTACTAACTTACATAATAACTTTTGAACCTAAAACCATAGCAGGTCATCCAAAGTATCAAAAGACTCGGATTGCAGCCTAGTTTCCAGTAAAAACTTCAGCGAAATACTACCACCTAACGGTTGGCGCCCAGGGCCAGGCAAAGTGGGCCAAGGTGGCCAAAAAGTCTTCCACTTATGACGTCACTCACAAAAAACCCACACCCCCCAAGCAAAATGTTTTTCGAGTGCAGAAGACTTGCCGCGTCTTTTGAGACTTTTACCAGGTCTGTAGAGCATACTGGACCGGAGAAATTCTTGTGCAAAAGTCACGTGCGTTTAGGCATTTTTTTTCTGAAAATTCCCGAAAGCAGCCGGACGCCAAAGAGTTAACAATGATGGATGTGATGACTTGTGAAAACAGTCCATTATGTCAGAATACGCCTTTGAGCAATTATGAATGCAATACACACCAGACATGGGGTAATCGTAAATCGTAAGTCGATTAAACTGACCAAAAATGACATGTAATTGATTGCATTGCCAGTTTAATGGTAATTGACGATTTCTTTCACGAGTAAACTTGAAATTCTTCACACTACATCAATGAATGATGAACCACAGTTTGTGGCTGGGTTTCTTCCTTTATCATCAGATATAATTGCAAAGTCACAGTATGTGACGTATGCAAGTGAATTTATCACAATTTATTTGCACAGGTAGACCAGTTTCGCATATTTGAACACATCTTCAGTCCTGCGGATATAAAACCCTTAACAGTATAAATCTTGCTAGCGAATGTTGACATTGAAACAATTGTAGAAAACACAGTGACGCTGGAATGGGGGTACATGATGGGAAACTGCCACTGCCCTTCAAATAGGGAGGCAATGAGGGCACTGGTGCCCTTACATAACAGCATCATAGGTGATTTTAGAGACTCCACACAGCAGTGAAATGACATATATTCCCCCTGCCTGTTTAAAAAGGGGCCAACGGGGAGGAGGTGCCTTTTGATAACAGAATCATAGGTAATTTTATGATTTATCAAGATCGACTTAATACAAATTACTGCAGCTATTCCCGCACCCACAAAATTGAAAATGGATTTATATAACTTCTGCTATTATTTTGGAGGTCAACGTTGTTGATACGTAAAAACAAGCATAACACTGGTCAACAGAAAAATTTAAACGGTGATTGCAATAAGTGCCCCTAAAAGTATTTTTGACGTTGATTTAAAAAATGTCATCACTTTTTTGTAGCACATCTAGTTTTTGAGATATCTGTATATTTTGGTTACCAGTTACCTAGCCTACTACAGGCTTATGAACAACAGAAGGTAGCATTGTTTTGCATTATGGTGTAACACAGAATAATTAGTAACAATGTTTTGTTTTTTACAAGTTTCCATTGCCCTCAACTCTTTTACTGCCCCCCCTGCCCTACCGCTGTTCTAGCATCCCTGGAAAAACACAAACTGTTGCTAGGAATATATAATCAGCAACAGGGGGATAATTTATGCTGGATAAATTGACACTTCGATAACAGAAAAGTTAGCCTCACATTACGAGGGCAGGTGCTCATTTTATGTATATATATACATTCAGAGTGAACCCATAAATACAAGTGCTGCAGTAGGCTATGTGTATAATTAGTAGGGCAACCAATTTTTGACCTAAAAACTTAAGATATTGACTTTATAATTTACAAAATTTGACTTCATTTTGATCTATCAATTACCTGCGTTTCCAACTGAAATGCGGAATACAAAGCGTATATTAGAAATGAAAGCGATAAGTTTAAAAAAATCTGTGTTCTGTTGAAATGAAACAAAAATCAAAGTGTGAAAGACCCAACAAAACTAGGGGTAACAAACCATGGACGAAAATCAATCTGATAACACAAGAAAAATGTACTGCCAATATATATCCTGAAATCACTGAGAAGGTTCTACATTGTTATACTATCACATCAAAGAATGCATCACATTATTGTCTTCAAAGTTTCTACATGCATAATGGGTTGAGCATTTACCAAACCAAGCACTGTAGAAGACCACGTTTTGGGCCTTACCACACCCAGCCCACTTAATATTCAATCATGCAGTAGTGGGCAAAACAATATTATTATGTCAAAAGTCACAAAAAACATTATATATCAGAAATGCAACTAATTGCAAAAGCACATGAATGTGTGTTGTTGCACCTTTAACAAAATATTAATAAAGAAAAAAATTCTGCTACACGAAAATTTGGACTTAACGAAATATTTTTACTTTTTTTGACCAAGAGGCTCATGGTATCAGTGTGAAATTTGGTTTGTGGACGTTTCATAAACTTTGCATTATTGACTTTTGGTAGCTCTAATAATTAGTACAGTAGTTTAACTTTTTCAGATGAATAAAGTAATTTAACCCAAATCGAAAGCATCTTTCCACAGTGCTGAAATGATAACTAGCATGTCAACAGAGATCATTCACCAGTTACTGGTAACAAATTCAACAAAACCAGTGAGCTTTTGTTGACCGTTGACGTTTGTGCCAATAGACAGGTGCGTAGCTATATTGGTTTCACGGTTCATTTCATTTCAAATTAGAAGTTACACAATGACATGCTGGCTTGCAAACGATCCAAAGGCCATCACACAGCCTAAAACATCATAACCCAGTTTGAAGAAATAATCATCAAGTTTGAAATTACTAAGGAACAACTTTGCAGCGTTGCTAGACAAGTATTTAAGCCTAATAAATGTTGTATTACTGATAAAAGATTTGAAATGTTTATGTTTATCAACTGTAACAAACATTTTCAATATTGAGTATTTTTCTTTAATCAATATTTAAAGTGTTTATTGACTCTTGACTGCACAAACTTCTGAGCAAACAATTGTGTGATTTTTCTTTTTTCATTTCCTACGCCTTCATGATTTGTAATTTGGTTTATTGCATTTGTTCATACCTTACATTGCCTGAAAAATACAGCATCAAACCATTCAAATGGGTTTTGCATTCTTTCTGAGGATGCCTGAAGACAAATGTAATCGCAACTGTAATCATGATTACTTCAAATGTAATCGCAATCAAATACATTATTATTTTGTTTATTCGTAATCGTAATCAGGGCATGTTACAAGTAATCATTAGGGCAAGTTTTTGTTGCAGTAAAAAAGTGAGAAAGTTGCATTTATTTTCAACGAAAGTTGCATTTATGCGCACATTTGACTGCGAAAGACTTGACACAACCTATTTTCGTTTGCATGGACTTGGC
>Ga0210059_1016989_pt1 | contig 10429 bp, 9 predicted proteins | sample Ectturendosymbi2_FD_188042 | JGI IMG/M metagenome (GOLD analysis project Ga0210059, IMG submission 188042) | Ecteinascidia turbinata endosymbiont from Florida, USA - Sample 2 (SPAdes) (version 2) | ecosystem: Host-associated > Tunicates > Ascidians > Unclassified | place: Key West, Florida... | reverse complement strand
ATTTGCTGAAGAAAACTCTTCGCTTGCTGTTAATCCGGTTAGGGACGACTCGTTTCGACTCGAATCCTGCGCTAAGTTCTAAAGGGCGTTTTTTGAGCGCTGCCAACTCAGCTGCATACTTGTTATAATTCAAACTGACGAAGGGACCGATAATAATCTGTGATCAGCAGACTCCAAAGCGACCGTGTCGTTGATTCACGGCTGCCCTTTGGCTTTTGCTTGCAGCGATCAGGACGCGAGATGGAACGTTTGCCAACGGATTAAACTTTGAGCCATGGGCGTCGGAAGGATGTTTTCCAGGGGTGCCAGTAGTTGATTTTTCCAGGGGCTAGCCAAAAGAATTTTTTTCCAGGGGGCCAATAGTGCATTTTTTCCAAGAGCCGACAGTGGTGAAATTTTATTTTAACAACACGAACACGAAACCAAGATAAAAAACATTTTTCTATTTAAACGTTGATAGGAAAATGACAAATTTGCCCCCCTTCCAACGCCCTTGCTTTAAGCTTTAGATCCTTTTAAGTTTGTATTGTTTGATATTCATCCGCCGTTCATCAAAATGTGTGTGCTACGGGCTGCGATGTTAGTAACTCTTTAAGGTTCACTTACTTGTTTGTTTATCTTATTTATTTACTCATTGAGGCAGCAATGTTGATGTGAATTCAAACTGACAAAGCCCACACCGCCTTTGCAGCTTTGTTTTGTTTCTCGAAGGCTTCCCGTCGATTTGCGACGCGAGACCGGAAACCTTCACCACCACCGTAAGATGCGCTCGCTGGGGCGAGTGGGTTCCCGGCACACGGGACCTGGCCTGCGTGGTCAGCAAGTGCCCACTGCCGTTCGAACGCAAAGACATTGTCCTTCATTCGGCTGTTTTGGCCACAGGGGGTGAGACGTTGTTCAGTGCGAAAAACACGTATCGTTTGTCTTATATTTTAGATCTTGCTTTTGAAATCTTATCTGTGTCTATCGAACGCTTTCTTACTTTGCTTCTTAAGTCTTTGCCAAAATGTTAATTAACAGCCAGCATCAAGTCTTTCTAATGCTGCCCCCCCTATACTTTAATGATCACTCTATTGCAGGCGTCACCAAACTTTTTTGAAACTGCGAGCTACTGCTTGTGTACCGATTAATGCGAAGGGCTACTAGTTTGATACACACTTCTGAAATATAAATTTTGCTCAATTTACCTTCAATTATTTTAGTATTGTTATTCGTTAATGTGAGGACATTGATCATAGAATTTTTAGAACAGGTCCTTGCGGGCGACTTGGTGCCCGCGGGTACGCGTTGGTTACCCCTGCTCTATTGTATGCCTTCCAATACTGTTAGTAACGAGTTGACCGAAGTTGTGGTGTGCATCTTTCAAAATGCCGTAGCTAAGTTTGCCGCCAATCATAGGATTGGCTGCTCACCACAGACCTACCTTTGCACGGTCAGAAATATCTTTAACGTCGTAATTAAGGCGACGCTCCACAAGCAAGGCTGTGTTTAAATCGTACTGACAATCTACAAAGGAACAATTGCGTCATCTCTTTTATTACGTAACTTCCTCTTGTTTTCGGCGATCAGAGAAGGTCCCCATTGATCAGCCCCTGCCGAGTGCAGTTCGAGTGGGGGGCGCCGTGAAGGCGACCTGCGCCAACGGGTTCACCCCCAGCAAAGCGAGCTTCACCCCCGGCGTCTTTTCAACGGTCACGTTCGACTGCGTGAACGGGCAGTTATGGGAACCGCCGTTCAGCTTCTTCAGATGTCTCCCCGTCTTCTGTGAACCCTTGACCGGCCTGAAAGACATGAGATTAATCGGTGAGTGAGGCAGAATAACATCGGGCTGTTGCGATGCACTGTTGGTGTTGTTGTTCCACTCGAGGAGGTTTTTTTCTGATGCAATCGGAAAACATCCTTCGCAGGAGCTAGGAATCGTTCACATATTACTTAGGGCAACTTCTTAACCTTTTTAACCACCTTCCTCCCCATCTGTAAGCACAAAGCAATCCCCCTCGTACTTGCGCATACATTCGTTGACCCTCCCTCCCCCCAAAAAGTAACAGTACAAGTTGTTTTAGTACAGCACCGGGTTTCATTTTAAGCAGCACTGTACATGCGATCTAAATATTCGAACATTCTATGTTGGAAGATGCTGTTAAGTTCTGATGTTCATCTCACTGCACTGTGATGTTACTCGGTCACAAACAAAAACAGCGCCGGGCCAAAATATTTAATACCTTTGTCTTCTTTGAAATCTCTTTTTCAAAATGTCGTTGTCTTCTTTTGAATATCTTCTGTTAAATTATGTCTTTATTCTCTTTTCAATACCTTTTTAGGTGTCTTTGTCTTCTTTCAAATCTTTTCTTTTAATGTCCCTGTCTTCTTTTAAATGCCTTTGTCTGCTTTCAAACCTGTTCTTTCAAATTCTTTCTCAGCTATGGTTAGAACGAAAACCATGTTCGTTGTGGTGAGCGCTTCAGTCCTTCGACTTCGAAGTCGCTTACCAAACAAGCGTGGCTTCGCGCTGCAAAACATTCTCCCTCAAAAAGAACAAACAAAACTTTCAAGCATACGACCATACCGGCTGGCGAGGAATACGATTGCAAACAACTTCGCGATTTTCGTCGCAGGCAACAGCTGGAGCTATTTGTCGGCGGTCAAGATGGTGTGCAGGGAGGGCCTGTGGTTCGAGGACGTGGGAAGCCGGTCCCGGACGGTGGCCTGCGGCCGAGACGGACTTTGGTCGGTGCCCCCCAACCACATAAATTGCACGACGAGGCTGTGTCCCCCCCAGCCCGAGCTCCCCCCCAGAGCGGTGCTGCTGTCGCAGGGAACGGGACGCGCTTTCAGCGACGCGGTGGGTTCTTTGAAAGGAAAACAGCGACCGCTTTCCGTCGTGTTCGTCGTATTTGTACTGTGTGTCTGCTCAACCAAGAAGTTGAGAAGAGACAAGTTGGAAAAACGTGGTAGAGCTCAATTGAAACTGAATATTTACCAAGCCCAGCCTAGAAAACGTGGGGACAGACACCGATTTGATTAGGATTGGATCAGGAGGTCTGGAGTTTATCTCATTTTCGTGTTGCTCATTAATGCGACCGCCACCTAGTGGTAGAATGCGAAAGCAGTAATAAACCAAAAAGCACTCACTCAATTTTTGCTTAATTAGGATTTGATTTTCTTTTCATTTTAACGGCAAAACTTTCATGCAAACATATTGCAAGGGAGAACATGTGGTATAGCCAGTCAGGGCTACCATCGATCTAGGACCAAAATTAGGACGGATGTGCAAAATTTGATATGATTACCTAAAATGAAATAATTGTTTCTGTTTGCACAACTAATGTCTGATCATATATTTGCCCAATTATCTCCAGGAACCATTTGCTTCAGCAACGTCTTATTCTCGAATTCCTTGTAGTAATCGTCACGGAAAGCATTATTTTCGCTTGCTTGTTTATTGAATTAATTAAATGATAAACCTTCGCTTCATACAGAAACCTCACCTAAAACCAACTTTCCTACTAACCCTAACTTGCCGAGACAGGTCACAGCAGTGGTTCTCAAACTTTCTTCGTTGCAACGCCTTTGGAAAAGTTTACTGGACCTGCGACACCCCAGCAATAAGAACTATAGATACTTTTGTAATACTTGAAGTTTTATTTGTTGAGGAAACAACAAAAAAATGTGCATCATTAACGTGATGTGTGGGCTTGCTTGCTTATTTTCGCAAACTTCGTCGAATTTAGGACGAATTTGTGAAACTGCCACCTCCATTTACCGCTCAAGGTTTAGTCGTGGTTGATATTTGGCTTTAATCACAGCCATGGCATAAAATCCTGATTGGTACAGATACGACGTTGCGAAAGGGATAACTATCCGCAGCGCTTTTTTCGCCAAAACTGGGCATTCGTCACTCAATGAAATTCGAATGAATTTGTCGGATTTCTTGAGATGAGCAATATTTTTAGGGAAATACTGTATCACAGGTAAGGTCAATACAGTTTTCTTTTTCTTGTTCAGTAAAAGGACGACGGTGTAGGTTGGACAAAAGGACCTCGAATCCATTCACAGCATGATAAATTCCCCGGAGAGTGCTGATAAAAATTTAACTCAAGCTTCGTTGCATATTGCAAAGATATTTTTTGTAAAGTTGAAGGTAGCGTCATACATATATTTCCAAGCTAATCAGACAAGAAAGTAAAGCACTGAGAACTTCAAAACAGGTTTGCTATATTTTCCTTTCACAATAGCTTTTAAAGCAACGCCGCGGTTTTATCTGATACGTCATACCATATTTTTTATCTTGCCCTTGCTTAGAAATATTGAATTTATTCAATTTTACCGAAAGCGTCACACAAGCAAGCAAACCCGAAAAAATGTTTGTTCCGGAGCGAAGCAATCAGCGAGTTGGTTATTTTTATTATTTTTATTTTTATAACTGAATCACTGCTGCAGCTTTCATTTCCGTGAAACGATGTGAATTAAAATTTTGCAATGCGTTTAATATTAAAAAATAACTAAAGTTACGTAATCATGAGATGGCAAGTATGCTATCTGCTGTCGGCATGACTGTACTTGAACAATAACTAGTAACTAGTAACAATAACTTGAACAATAACTCTTTGGTGAACTTATAAAACTGCCCTTGTTATTAGCTCAATGAGTAAAACTGCACGGAGTTTGGGTTTGTGAGACGCCCTTGGAAAATTAAAACGACGCATCGTGGCTTCGCGACGCATACTTTCAGAACCATGGGCTTACAGTGTTAACAAGGCCTGACAGTGCGTTACATCTCTGTGCTGCCAGATTGTGCTACTTTTATGTCGTCACAAAAGTTTGATTGCAAAATGTTTACGATAAGATAGAAATGGTCTGTATGTCTATCAGCTATTGCTTATTTAAAATTGTCATGCGACAGAAAATAAGAAAAAATAAGGAACGCAAGACGCAAATAAGGACATTTCTTAGATACAAGGACAGGAATATTCTCTTAAGACATAGTACTTCAAAATAAGGACAAATCTTAGAAATAAGGACGGTATGTTCGCCATGGGTATAACACACCTAGTCTGAATCATATTGAAATGGCCAGAGAATGCTGCAAGAAATTCTATCATGTTAACGAACGCAGCTTACGAAATACAGGAATAATTTTTTGTATAAAAAATAACTGGAAAACTAACTGTGAGCCAACTAAAAAAATTTGTGATGCACATCGTGTCGTCACAGGACCGGACGATCCTTCGAAGGTGTCGTAGCTCTTTCCTGGCAATGAAACCATCATTCTATGTTTCACGCTTTTTGCGATGCCGTACTTCGTGTAAATTCCAGCACGTGACATTAGTTGTTTCCCACTGTTTTTTTTTTTTCGGATAATGACCGAATTTTTTTCAAGTGACCGAAAAAGATTTAAGTCAATTCGGTCATAATGCGGTAAAAGTTAGGCCAGTGGTGAAAACTGTTACGACGAGTTTTAATGCTATTAAGAGACAAATGACCGAAATGTTTCAGAGAAAAACAAAACCAGTTATTTTCTATCAGTATCAGTTTATTTAGGAACAACTGTAAACAAACATCAAATCATGCAACAGAAAACAAACCACATTAGAACAGCGTTTACTTTGTTCCCATGAGATCTGAAATAACCATACGGTTTTCTAGTCAGAGGTTTGTCGCCGGGGTTCGAATGATCCTTCGAAGGTGTATGTTGTTTAAACACCGAAACGCGCGCAAGACAAACTTGAAAACAAACAAACCTGCGTAACCCTTGAAATTTTTACCGCAGAGGTTGCTCGGTTGCGAACCAGGGTACTGGTTCGGTTACGGCCAGCGGACGGTTGTAGTGCGGTGCGACGCCGACGGCGAGTGGACCCCGAAACGGACCTGCCAACCTGTCGCATGCCGGGATCCGTTGCCGTACGTACAATACGGCAAGATGACAACTGTCACCAGCATCGGGTGGCACGTTGGTTCGAAGGTGACACAAGTGTGTATGCGATGCGCTCATGAACGTCGGGAGGATTTTTTCCAGGGGAGGGGTGAATAGCGGGTTTTTCCAGGGGTAGCCAAAAAGATTTTTCCAGAAGGGGGCAAAATTGGTGAAATTCCATTTTACCCACTCGAAACTGAGAAAACAACCTTTTTTAACCAAAATTCAATACGAAAATGTCAAGTTTCCAAATCCTGGATCTTTCCCCTTGCCCCCCTCCCCACGCCCATGCATGCGCTGTTGGCTGCTTCGTCATAAAATCGGTCGCCCTTTATTTATGACGCGGTGTAGCGCTGTTTCTAGGGAAGCTTCAGACGGGGGCATCAGCCAAGAGGTGTCATGTGTTCCGCGATAAGCAGTAGGTTTGGCTTGGCGCTGAGAATGGGGTGGAAATCCTGTTGAGGATCTACTTCGCTACAAAAGATCTGTGGGGAAAATTGAGAAGTGTTTGTCTTGATAGGGTGCGTTTAACTTTTAATTAAAGTTAAAACTTCAAGTTAAAATTGAAGCATCTCGCCCTTCAAAATCGCTTAGCAACAAAAGACAAATATGCGTTGATAAATGTACTGGCGGTCACCAGAGCTTCAGTTTAGTTTAAGCACCCCGACCACATAGAGAACACGTGATCAGGAACGGGGGGAAGGAAACGGGGGCTGCAGCTGTCACTGGGTCACTACTTCCACATCACAATGGCGCATTCCGAGCGTGGGGCTTAGCCATTGCAAGGCCCCTAGAAAAGAAATCTTAGCCAAGGCCGTTTTTCTAGGAGGCCTTGTCCATTGTGTCCGGTCCGTAGAGCGAGAAGTTCTCATTTTTAACCCCCTTTTTAGGGTCCTGCGCTGTGCTCTGCAAACCTCGCGGTTTCCATTGGCGCAAGACGTCTGCGCGCATTTTTCAAACAATACTCCCACGCAAAAGACCGCGCGACTTATCTCGTCTCGCCGTGCGTGTGTCCGGCCGCTTGTCCGTTCATCGCGTCGACGCTCAGCATTTCCCCCCTTGCCCATCCACGCCAGGCGACCTACGAATGCCAGCATCGTCGCATCTTCGCCGGGACCTACAGCTCGACAGCCGTTGTGCAGTGCAGTGAGGATGGGCACTGGCTCCCTGACCCGAAGACCATGTCCTGTCAGTTGTTCGGATGCATGTCGGTCGGCGAGCTGCAAAGGCAGAACCCATACGCTGGCATTGTTGGTAGGTGCTTGAAATTCCTTACAGTTGCAACGAATTTTCGCCTGTATAGATTTTTGGAATTTTACTTTTGTGCTTTTATTGGTTTGTGTGTTGTTTTTTTTTCAAAACAGCTGATCGTGATCTGTTTACGTTAGGTTTAACGTGGGCTTGATTGGTTGGCCAGTTTGCGCGGGAAATTTAAATCTGTGTCCAGATTTTGTGAGTTGGTTGCAATGCGAAAATGGCGTGAACGTGTTTGAAATATTTGCTTCTTTTGTTGCATTTCTTTCAACTTGAAGTCGTACATAAAAAAGAACTCGTAGATAACTGCAAACTGATTGTATTCGGCAAATGTGGGTGCGTCTCCAGTCTAATTTGTAGCTAAACTATAACTTGAGGACGTGTTGAAGGAACCCGTTTGTGATTTTTATGATAGGATTAAGCGTTTTCGTCAGCAAACTCCAGTGGTTCAGAAAATGTTGCCTTTTTTGTGCGTTTTTGTCGAAACTTCGTTGCTTAACTGCATCGACCGGCCTGAGTTTTTTTCTGTCGTTTTTTGGTCACAGGCCGATTTTTTTAAATGAATGAAAAAACTAAGTCAATTCAGTCGTAGTGTCTGAAAAGGTACTACAGTGAACGCTGTTTCGGCGAGTTTTTACCACTATTTTGGGAAAAATGACTTACTATTATTTTGGGAAAAAATGACCCATTTTGGGAAAAAAATGAGTTTTTACTACTATTTTGGGAAAAATGACCGAAATGCCTCGGCGACAAAACTCAACGGCCACACACTCTGATCGTTCCGTCACTTTTGGCGCCAACCAACCGGGTGCGACGCAAGCGTCGAGCAGGTCTCTCTCTTTGTTTCTTAACAAACGCACTTGTGACGGTGAGTCCAGGTGACCATTCGAACGTCGAGGCCGAGATCAACGTCACGTGCGAAGCGGGCTACGTCATGCGGAACGGCAACTTGTCGGCGATCGCCCGGTGTCGCACCGACCGACGCTGGTACCCCCCGGTGGAGGCCATCCACTGCCAACCGGTGTCCTGTCCTGGAACGCCCGGGCCTGTTGCCAATAGCGACGTGACGGCTGGAAACGGGTGGGTTGGCTGTGTGTGCGTGGGGGGGGGTCACTTCAGAATGGTTGTCGTGCTGGAAACTTTGCTGGTCTGAAATTTAAATTTTCGTCAAAAGTGTTTGTATTTGAACAAACCCAGGGTGTAACAGAGATCAGCATTGGACTGGATTTTTGGGATTGGAGATGGATTGTAAGTCGCTTCAAGAATTTAGGATCAAGACCGGATTGGGAGTGAGTTAATGGAAAAGAATTGCGGCACTTTTGTTTTTAAAAAGCTGTGTTTGGTTAAGTTTTTGGGCTTCATTTGGTCTTGGACTTCACGTTTAAAAAATTTTTTAGACTATTGCTGGACTTGGACTGGCTTTTCAAAATTCATGTCTGGATCTGACTTGCAAAATATGTCAGCCCGCTCATCTCTGCTGTGTGTAGGACACGACAAAGAGCAATGCGTTCTGCACCAACGCCATACTTGCTACGGGAATTGTTTTTCAGCTAGTGTTGTGGCTCTGGAACCGACTGGCTCATATGCTTTCTTGTAGCACAAATTTCACTCTTATGTTGTTTGTAAGCATTTCTTACGCACAGCTAGGAGGTAATTGTTTTCGTGACCTCCGACCTTGAAGTACATTACCATTGCGCCAGGCTAGCGGAGTTTGCGGCAGAGTTGGAAGGTTGCTGGTTCGAACCTCGGCTGCATTCAACAGCGGCGTTGAAGCTGGGCCTGCTTGTAACTACTTTGCCAAATGCCCGGAACTTGACACGGGCCAAGGATCGAAATTTAGGACCGGGTGGAGCACACGATGCCCTGCTGCTTTCCCTTCTTTTGTCCCGCCTTCATCAACGGCAAAGCAAAACAATGAACTAGTTCATAGAGAAAGTAGTTTTCAAGGTGTATAGAAGTCCCGTGGTTACTGCACAGGAAAAGCATTTCGGATACAAATGTCATAATTGTGTTACAAAAAAGTAGTCTGTTGTAAAGTTTATGTTGCTTTGTTTGCAAGAAGCTGGTTAGGTATACAAGCCAGACCACATTTCCAAACTTGTTTTATTCATTACATATTCCTTATTTTTGCGTGTGTCTTTTCTTCCCTTGCCTTTGCTGTCCACAGGTACGGTTACGCTTGTTGTCCACTGGCACGGTTACTTTTACTGTCCATAGGTACGGTTACCGGTCAAAGGCGAGGGTCACCTGTCGGAAAGGTTACAACGTCGCCGGCTTCCTCGCCACCGTTCACGTGGACCTCCGGTGCAACCAACTTGGACAGTGGGTTCCCGACCCCTCGACCATTGAATGCGTCCCTGCAAGTTGCTTCAACCCTCCCCCGTTGCCCCACGCAAAGTTCAGCAGAAGTGGAAACGCGTCGAGTGCGTTACATCTCCTTTACCTGACATAGTCTTTGCGACTTTCAGCTGTGCTGAAAAAAGTCTCAGATTTGCCGCTTTTCAATTTTATTCGCTTTTACAGTCGTGGAAAGTGTACGTTTGTCGATTTTGGTGATTGAATAAGAATCCGAGCGATTTGTTCGTCCTTTGTAATATCAAATTTGCGGCAAGTGCGTGAGCGGGAACATTTTTGAATAGTGCCAGAATGCTCGGCAGCATTGCGACGTCATCCGTTTATTATTCCGTTCTTTGTGACGTAGCGCAGTTAAAAGTTTTCCAGTAGGGACGTGATGCAGCAATTACTGCAAAATCGTTCTGTAACAAAAATCAGTCATGCTTACTCAGAGTAGCAGAGTAGCGCAGTCAGAATGAGGCCGAAGAGGCCATGCCCCCCCGAAACAACTTGCTAAGATTGTTACTGGTGCTTTATATCAATTTTCAACCTTTAAAAAACAAATGGAAGCAAGAGTCGGACAGTGACTGATGACGTCAATGACGGACGACGTCATTGACTGCCCCTCCCCCCGAAACACATTATTGCTGTTTTTTCATGATTTATATTTTTAAAAAAATCCGTCGTCCGCAGCTCCAGGGTCACTTCGCGACACCGCGCTCTATTCTTGCGAGCCCGGCCACTGGATTCGCGCCGGCCTTTATGACACAACAGTGCACTGCAGCGAAAGCGGCCGGTGGTTCCCCCACTTCGAGGACATAGAATGCGTCCCGGTACGATGCAGGGACCCGGGCCACATGTACCACGCTCGCCGGGGCCTGGTCACGGCCGTGGGCAACGTGTCCTACGCTGTCCGGCCAGGCGGTT
>Ga0210059_1016988_pt1 | contig 10429 bp, 7 predicted proteins | sample Ectturendosymbi2_FD_188042 | JGI IMG/M metagenome (GOLD analysis project Ga0210059, IMG submission 188042) | Ecteinascidia turbinata endosymbiont from Florida, USA - Sample 2 (SPAdes) (version 2) | ecosystem: Host-associated > Tunicates > Ascidians > Unclassified | place: Key West, Florida... | reverse complement strand
GTGGCCACATTTTTAAAATACAGTATTGGATATATGTAGCAACCGGCGGGCCAAACGTGAAATGGGGGGGCACCGATTTCAAATGCGGGGCCGGGCACCACTGCCCCCCCCGCTGGCGACGACCCTGTGTATATCGCATAGCCCTTTTAACGTTGGGAACGCTTCACTGTTTGTGTGTCTGCATGGTTACGCAGTTGCATGCGCTTCGTGCGCAACAAAACAAACATTTGCTCGGTGTAGACTTTTCTTTGAGGGAACACTGGTTTTGACATAACAATGCTTCTCGCTAAGCGACGACAATCACGCCCAGCAACGGCGTATCGGCACCACCTGACAAGAACGCCCACTCTCGGCAAATGCTATCAATTACAAATGATTAAAACAAAATAAAACGAAAACAATAAACTCACTATAGCTTCCTGACACTTAAATTCAGTCCCACATCAAGAGAACCATAAACTTCGGACAATGAACGTTACGACTTTATTCTAACAAGCCCACAGGACGTGGTAAATGAAACTTATGGGAAGCGGCTTTGTGCTGCGAGGACCTCATGTCCTTCTCAGAAACAGCCTTACGCTGTGAGGCAGCTTTGTGCTGCAGAGACGTGAAGACCTTTATGTCTTTCACTGATGGACCAACCTTCTCGGTCCTCGTTGTACTCAGAATGGAAGCTGCGCTCGCGTTCTCCGCTACTAAAAGAAAACGCGGCCCGGCTCTTACTCGAGGCCCGATCACCAATCATGGGGTAGCGCCGCTTAAGGGCAATGTGCGAAAAAAACGCGCAGCACTTCTGCGAACGTTACACTGACCTTGGGAAGAGCGAGACCGCTATCGACAGCATGATAGAAAACCAGTAGTTGCCGGTTTGGATGACGGTTTCCATCACAAAATAAGGGTTCGACGGCGGGCTGCAGGCAGCGCAAGCTATGTTGTAGATCAGCGAGAACGCGAAGAAGAGAAAAACGCTGCCGAGCTGCGCCACCCAGTGGATCCACGTCTGCGACGCAAGAGAGAGTTTTGATGATGACGCGGACATGGAGGACAACGAAAAAAACTGTAACGGTTTAACGAGATACATTATTTTTTCAATTTTACGAAATATATGACCATTGTCTTTTATTATATTTATTTTTTATTAAATAATGGTTTTACGAAACAAGCTGTGGGCTTTGGCCAGTGTAGGCCTAGACTTAAAATAAACGCATAAACAGTAGCTGCCATTTAAATTGTACAATCGTTTGCCGGTGTCGAGAACAAGTTTGTGGACGGGGGCGAAGCGCGTTTTTGAACGCAAGTGCGCGCTTTTAATCGCGCCGGCGATGAATCAGTCGATGCCGGGTCAAAGGTTACATAAAATTTCTGCTTTCTTAAATCTTCAGAGAACTGTTGCCTTAACCCTTTACAGAACTGTTTCCTTCCTGCTCAAGAAACCTTCAAACGCTGTACGAGTCGGGAAATTACGTGGGAGTAACGCAACCCAAAATTTGATTACGTTTTCCTGGGACACGCGACATCCTTTATTTCCGGACCCATCTATTTTTTATTTCCCGACGTCCATTTTTAACCACTTTCACAATAAAATTTTTATCTACGCAGGGAAACAAACATAGCATACAAATTTTATATATTGCATCCCCGAACAACCGCTTTTTAGAGGGGAATTTTTATTTGTGCATAGAAAACGTCATGCGCGTTTTAGATCCGTTTTTTCTTCATATCAAGTCATGGTGTATACACCACGTACCTATAGGTATACTCTTCACATGTAGGTTTTCCGATCTTATATCTGGCGCAAAACGCTTCGCACTTAAAATAATATGTAAAATAACTCTGGCATCATTCCGCTTGTCTCTGAAAATCAGGAAAAGTCATGGAAGCACAGGTTTCTTACATTTTTCTAAGTATATGAAATCAACAAAACAAGAAGCCCCTGGGTAGTGGACCGCACAGATTTTCTGAGCAGGGTTTTAAATCTTTCAAAGCGATTCGAAGTTACACGTCATCGAAGAACATTGCCATTTTTCAAAAAAAGAGCCATGGCGCAGTTTTCGCAAAAAAGCAAGGAATTGAATAGTTTCCATTTGCATGGCTTCTTCGCAGTTTTGAAAATAAATTTCCAGAGTTTTTCAAGACCTTTTCCAGACATTTTCCGGACTTTTTCCAGACCTGGCATTTCCGAATGACCTACCCAGGTCAAATACAGGCACTGTACAATTCAACGCGATATAAGTCAAATTATATCGATCTTGAATTAAATATTAGGAAAATGTATGCAAAAGATCAAGTCTTGAAAATAATTTTCTTTTTCCATACCAACAGACCAAACAAAAAAATTTTTCCTGACTTTTCCAGAATGGAAAATGACAAGAAAACTTTTCCTTGTAAAACAACTCTCAAAAGGCGCGTTATGAAGGCGCAGCCAGCTTCCGATCCATTTCGACAAGGGCTCCTCCGCCAACTGCAACGTTTGGCGAAAAAAGCGCCGAAAAGCGCAGAGAGCTGAACTAAGCGATCAGCGAACGACAAATTCAAACATCTTTTCGAAAAAAGCTTACCCAGGTCTTCGTTTCGATGCCGAGGTGAAGAAGTTGCACGAAAAGCGCGGCTGTCGTCACAGGAGTACCCCACTCTATCATGCCCACGTCCGTGTCGACGTACGTCTGTTGCGTCACAAAGGTATTAACAAAGCACCTTTTCAGGTCGGTGCGGACGAGTGGATGTACCGCAACCAAGACAAAGCAACAAGACGGCGGGAGAAAGCAATGGAAGTATAATCGATGGCAACATGAATTAAGTTAAAAAAACAAAAAACAAGCAGAGTTAAGCGCACGACATCGCATCGCAAACGCACCCAGTACATGAAGAAAAAGATGACCAGGCTTTGATAAATTGCGTCCAGTATGTTGATCCAGAACGTCCGGCCTTTGTAAAGCTGCAAAAGAATAAAAACGGACAGGTGAAGGAAACGAAAATTGACTATTTCGCCCAAACCAACACGCTGAATGAAGAAGCACAGTGCACGCGCTTTGCGGTCTGGTCCAGCAATACCTGAGCTTGGCCGGAGCTGTTCATCTCTCACAATATCAACATATCGAGAGCGCTTGAAGCTGTTGCTTTTATTTAAATGGTTTAGTTGTTGCCCACGTTTTGGAGTTAAAAGACCTGTCGGTGCTTCGAATGCAATCGCTGGGATTCAAAAACTTAAACATACTTTATTCAGTGGCGTAGCTGACGGGGGGAAGGGCTGCGAACCGCCCCACTGGCAAGCAAAATGCAAAGACCGGGGCCCCCACTTACCTTGTATTTCGGTATTAACTCTTCTTTTGGTTTTCAGTAGGTTGTTGTTTTTTTTTGCGTTTTTCGAACGTTTTTCGGATTGCATTCCAGTGATTTGGGATTTTAGTATAGCCATCCACATCCAGGTTCACTACTGTTTTTCACTTTTTTCGGAGTGTTGGCCAGTGGGCCCCTTCAGCTAAGTTCCCCCCTGGCTCAAACCTGTAGTTACGCCACTGAATTTATTGCTTTTAAGTACTTTATGAAGACATTGCTTTGATTCCATAAACAACATCCCGTTATATGTCACATTAGTCACACTTGTATGAAGGGATATAAGTTATATCCCGTTGCTTTGGTAAAGCACCGATTGCGTCTTTTAATTGCTGCGCATATTTTTATGGCAGGGCCTTCAGCATTTGGTGCTAACTTGTGTGGTTATATGTTGATTACGCATGCTCCTTGACTTTCAACAGCATTAGCCTCGAATTTCGGCAATTCTAGTTCAAAGCTTGCAAAACTGAAGAAAAAAAAACGAAAGACAAGAAGCGCTCAGCGCACTGACGTTTCAAATGATGCTTCAACGCTACAACAAATCCGGGGTTTACTGAAGCATCAGTAAAAGCCGGGTCTAGACCTGCGTCGCAACTGACACTTCTAACGTTGTGTTCAGTGACTTGCAACGCTGCTAAAGAAAAATAAATGGGGGTCTTAAGCGCAAGAAACGTTGAAAGAAAGCGCCTTGCGCTGTTCTGAGCTTGGATGCTTTGCCGTAATGCACAGGAGGGCGAAGTTTGCATCTCTTTGTTATTGTGCCTTTTAAACCCCTTTCAGTCAACCCTGGTCGGTTCGGTCAAAAAAATCTGCTTCCAAAGCTAACAGTGTAACCATGGTAACCATGGGCGACGGAAGGTTTTTTTCCAGTGGGGGTCACTAGGGGAATTTTCAAAAATTTTCTAGGGGGGGGGGCAAAAGTGGTGAAACTTGTTTTTTTCCCACTCAAAACTAAGAAAACCATATTTTTTTTTTAATTTCCGAAACCCAGGGGGTCAAGGCACCCTCTTCCGACGCCCATGAGCATAATGACCAGAAATGCTTTGAAACTAAATCAGTTCTCTTTGGCGCCTCCCACCGGTAAAAAAACAGTTTCTCGACAAACTGAAACGGTCTGCCACGCAGACCTCATGCTGGTGCTGACTATGCAGTAATAGACGCGACATGGGTGTTTGGAAAAGCAGGGAAAAAACACGTTCAAGAATCACTGTTTCTCTACCAACGACGATACTTACCTCGTCGCCTATGCCCTGTTTATACAAAGACGGTTTCTTCATTAGCGTTTCCATGGTGATGTCGCGATCAAGAACGCCCGTGACCAGAGGCGGGACGCTGGTGAAGATGAGGCTGAAGAAGAGCAGGTAGTACTGCTCGATTGGGTTGGCGCCGGAAAAGCCGCAGAAGATTTGAAACCAGAAAATAAGAAAGACGAATGCCTGCGCGAAAAGAAAGCGAATCTGATCTCACCGTGCCGTGTTTGAAGTAATTATTCCATGAAGTGCAATTGCTTCAACCAAACAACATCAATGAGATTAACTGCGGGTAAGAGAAAGCTTGCATTGCATCGTTTCCGTCTTGTTAGACTTCTTAGCATTTCTATGGCCTGTTGCTTCAAGTGTCAAGAAATAACAGCGTTCGCGCAAACGCGGTTCTGTCGAATATCGTCATTTCCATTTTTAGCTGCGTCGACCGAGTTTTGTCGTTCTTTCCCAACACAACTCCCCGAAACCACTTCCTCGCGCAGCAAACTGCGGAGAGACGCCATTCATCAAATCTTCGGTGTTTTCCAGAAACGTAAATCGCCAACTAACCTCGAAACAAACCCGGCATGAGGTTGTGTCAATAAGATTCCAAAAAGGCCCGGTAAGGTTCGGGCAGTATAAACACGCAAGTCAAACAAAAGCCCATTTGCGTACAACTTTAGCTTTTTTTTAAAGAGAGCCTTTACGAAGCATTCTTGCGACGTTGAAATATTCAGAGAAGGAAAGTCATTCCGTCGCGCAAGACGCGTTTCGTGCCAGCGCACGCGCGCGCGCCGGCGAATCACTTATGCGTTCCTGTCAGGGCGATCGAGGGTTACGCGGTTGCACAAAGAACTTTATTGCGACACAACGGGCAGTTCCGGTCGAACGCGGATAACCAACGACGCGCCCGGTCACGTGACCACATCAGGTATAAGTTGGAATCCTTAGATTTGGTTTAGATTTAAGAATCGGATTCGAAACTGACACCAAGCGAATCTCAGCAAGCAATCCTGAAAAGTATGGGACCGAAGACCTCAAACCTACACGCAAGCTGATCGCGCAGTTTGTTTTTGCCTTAAAACCAGGGTATCTCTACACGAAACACGATACAGACATCTGTAATAAATGGTCACTTGTAGAATATAGTACAAGCAATTCAATCATTTAATCACTTACGCTGAGCAACTTCGTAACACGTGAAAAACGTACATTAAGGACCTGAATTAAGAAAAACCGGTGAAGTTGAACCATTTGCAAAGCATGCCCCTGAAACTTCCAGCCACATAACAGCATCATCAGATGCTTTCAGTCAAGCACGACGGAGAAAAGGAAACGACGTCGAACACATTTCGTTGATCAGACCACGTTTCGAAGCTATGTTGATGGCATCGTTACCAATTTTAGGTATTATTTTTACCAACATCAGGAAAGACAGTCGAAATCCACGGGCCCGACAACTCCACATATATGGCGTGTGGCAGATGCAAATCCCAAGTCATTTCGAAGCAATTTTTTTTCTCACTCAAAGCTTTCAAGTTTCAGACTTTTGCAAAGATCGGGGGTTTCTGGGCACGCAAACTTTTAATAGAATTAAATCGAGCGTCATTCAAACACTTGTAGTCACAACAACGAACCTCCTCCACCACCGCGCTTAAAAATAAAAGAAACAAAGAGACTTACTGCATTTTTATAAAAGAAATAAAGAACCATGACCGCCAGTCGCGCGTAGTTCCAGTGCCCGTGAACGAGAAGCAGTTTCTTCAGGAAACGAAACTGAGCGATCGCGTAATCGCTGCTCATCACCGCTTGCATCCCCTCCTGCCCGCTCAACCCGACGCCTACGTCAGCGACCTGGATCATGCTGACGTCATTGGCGCCGTCGCCTGCGCGAAACAAACGCTTAAGTCAGCTTTTTTCGTGAACTTGAAGCTGAGGGGCTTTTGAAATGCACGCTCTTCTCGATGAGCGAGTCGCCGGCACGTTCTGCTTCAACGCTTGTTACGTAATCTGCACAGATCTCAACCAGCGGCTAAGTTTCAAAACAAAATAAAAAGGGGGGAAGAGACATTAGCTCGTGCCGTGTGAGAACGACGATTTTGTCGTTTGCTTTTTAATTACGCAATGCGCGCTAAAAGCTATTGATCTGACAAAGGCTAGGATTGTCAGCAAAAGTAGAAGCAACAACTGGAAGGTCCATCCAGGCTGCTACAGAACTGGTCGGACCGTGCGAACGACACAGTGTTGTTAGATTCTGAAAGCGCAGGGTCAACAAGGCGAGCGCGCTATGACTCGTTAATCAAACACAACGCTCATCTCGCATCACCGCCAGCAATTAACATCGCGCCCGTGGCACAAGGGGAGGAAACGGCTGCTACGTCAAAGAAGTCACGGGGCTCGCTCACCGATGGCGAGTGTGATGACGTTCAGCTCATCGCGGATGAGTTTGACGATGGCGCCCTTCTGAATGGGCGTGGCGCGACAGCAGAGGACGCAGCGGCAGCGACGCGCCAGGTCGACGAACTGCTTCTGCATGTCCTTCTCGAGTGCGAATTCCAGGGTTTTGCCGTCAATGACAAGGACTGAAACGGAAGAAATACAGGAAAAAAATGACTTGTAATAGTAATAACAGTTTTTTTTAAAAGGAAAATGTTAGGTACCCGGTATGCATCTGTAGGGACCCGATTTCTCTGATTCTAGGGACCCGATTTTCTCTGATTGTAGGGACCCGATGATTATTTTCTCTGATTCTAGGGACCCGAATCGGGTCCCTAAAACGCCTTAAAAAAACCTGGTAATAATAATAACGGGTGCCGCCGAAACAGGACGTTTTCAAAAGTTTCCGACGAGAGTATACGACGCGGTCGCCGAGTCGAAGAAGAAAAAAAAGCTGTACACCAAATAGCAAGTCAGGACACTGCCAGGCAGGGGACGTAACGAGGAGGGTGAGGGGGGCACGATTCTCCGGGCACCGAATCACTGCGGGAGGCGCCGGAAAGTCCCAACAATGTCACAAGTATTTTCTTCCAATACAGTAAATTTGCTTCCAAAAGACCTCAGATTCGAACATGGGGGGCGTCAAACAATGTTTTTGCCCCGGGCGCCATCTAACCTCGGCGAGTCCCTGCTGCCAGGCAGCACCATAAGAAAGCTACACACTGTAAAACCGATTTGACAGCATTAACACGTTGACAAGCAAGTACGCAGCACCAGCATTTGATTCGAAAGACAGAGCACGGCTGCTCAGCAAACACTAATAAAAGTCCTTAGGAAATCGTTCACTGTTTGTACAAAGATGAAAAGCTGCAGACGCACTGCTTTATTTTTTTAATTACTTTGGGTTTTTGCTGTTGCCTGATCAAGATTCGGACACCGAACATTCGCCTTTGAAAACCGCTGCAACGTCAGAACAGCAGCTACTGTGTGGACCGAAATCCAGCAACCCAACATTTTCAACTCGGTCAACTCGATTTGTACTCACCCAAGGCGGGCAGGTCTTTGTCGTCGATTGTCGGGTAGGTGGTGGCGCTAGGAAGAATGAACGAGACGTCGAAGGGCAGAAAAGAGCTGCTATTTCGTTCGGCGTGCTTCCCCCGCTTCCGTTCCTGTTCCTTGGCGTGTCGTTCGAGCAGAGGGATGAATTCGTCCTGTACGCGACAAGGTCCAATTACAGTGGGAGGCTAAGTTCGAAGGCAAAGGCGCCAGCACGTTGTACACAGAAACCCCACGTTATGATGTCGAGCGGCAACCGGTTCAAACCAGAGGTGGCCGCGGATCCGGAGTTAAGCGACTGGTTCAGTGGATTCTGCGTTTATTTTTCGGACCCGGATCCGGAGTCGAAAATTCGTGAAAAACCGGATCCGGAGTCACTTTCTGTGACAGGCAGTGCCAGGAGTCTGCATGGTCTTTACAAATGGCATTGCGCAATTCAAACGCTGCCGCATTTCGGATGCATCCATTGTTGCTGGAGTTTGAACAGGAGTCGGATTCTCAATTTTGAAAAAATTCCGGAACCGGATCCGGATTCAAAAATTTTGCAACAAGAGCGGAGTCTAATAATGTTACTCCGGCCGCCTCTGGTTTAAACCCAGTGCTCGCGAAACAATGCGATAAAGCAACCCCCTCAATTTTGAGAAAACCTTTACGAAGCGAACGCTTCAAAACTCAAGAGCGCCGATGCCTTGACGTTTCAACTTCAGTTTATTTATGAAAAGATGAACGAACACGAGAGCAGCGCTGACTGCCGCCAACATGTCGGACGTTGCCGAGCAACCTGCTCCAAAAGCTTGCTAGGATTTGTTTATTTCAAGCGGTCCCCCTCACCCTGCCAAGCAAGCAATCGTGTTTTCACGCTGGTATCCGGCTCCTGCATGTAGCGGCAACAACAAATGTCTTTTGAAAAAAAGGGGGGCAGTGTGTCTCCAGTTTCTCTCAGCACAGTCACGCGCGAATCGCAAACTGCTCACCTTCGTTTTGGCATTCAGCGTGATGACGTCATCGTGCTGATGGATCAGACGGCACGAGTAGCCGATGTTGATCGCGGTCTCCTGCTTGTCACCGGTCACGACCCAGACCTGGATCCCGGCCTGCCTCAGGGCCTCGATCGTTTCCGGGACCCCCTCCTGCAGTCTGCGCGAACGGTAACCCCCGATTAAACAGCGGTCGGGAAAGCGGGCCCGAGCTCGAAGTTGCGCTGCGCCACAGGCCAAGAGGGTACGAAGACATTTGGGATACAACTGTTGGCGAAGATTGCCGAAGAAATGCGAAGATTACCGAAGCGCAAATATTCGAGGGTGACAGATTCGCTGCCAAGCTTTTTACATTGTGAAGTTGATCCAAGCCTGGTCAAAATTTGTTTCAAGTGAATGCACGAGTCGAAATGTAATTATTTTTCTTCTAGCTCAGTGGTTCCCAAAGCGTGGGGTAAATTACCCCCCCGGGGGTAATATGCGATTCTTCGGGGAGTAATGCGGAACCAAAGTCACAATGTTGTTCTGTATTATGAGCGATCACTGCGAAATATTGAGGGTAATAAGACATAATCGTTGCCTTGATTTGGGTAACGGCTCAAACAAGTTTGGGAACCACTGTTCTAGCTCTCTTACTAGAAAACAGTCAAACCAAAATCAACAATTTTCCACAGACAGTATCGTTTGTAAAGCCTGGAGTGGAATGGAATCGAAAGAGCGTTCAAAAAAACCTTTGGAAATCGTCCAAATCAAGCTCCGACAATGCAGAAGAAACGCACAAAGTTAAACTCTTCAAAAATGCATCGGTTACCACAGCAACCACACAACCGCATGAACATGGAACACCTGTAACGGTTTGCTCGCCAAGTCAACGCGCCAACAGACTGCTTATCACTGCTCTGTTCACTGTCCTCATCCCCCATTTATGAAACCGGAAATACTTCCTTTGTTGTTGTTTTTTAATAAACCGCTTTGTCATCGTGAGCGAGCAGTAACCGCGCGATTTAACGCAACAAAACAAACCGCCGGATTGCGCAGCACAGTGAATGTCGGTCTTAAAGCAACAAGCCAGCCGCAAACAATCGCCCGTCGCATCCACAGAACGCACTTGTGAGCTTTTAGCGAAACGATCTATTTTCGGCGCATGAGGTATACATCTCTCTCGAGACGAGACAAAAATCTTGTTCATCTTCGGCAAGAACCTTTCCTTGGCTCTGGCTCAGGATTATTAACGACCTTGCAGAAAGAACACAGCAAACAGCACCACACCTTGCCCAACCGATCAGCGACAACCTGTAAATCCGGTAAATTGAAGTACCCCCGTGCTCAAACCTGTAAATCCGGTAAATTGAAGTACACCCGTGCTCAAACCTGTAAATCCGGTAA